>ERZ773114.4536-NODE-4536-length-10362-cov-2.758805_pt1 | contig 10362 bp, 10 predicted proteins | sample MGYA00580564_ERZ773114 | MGnify/ENA primary metagenome ERZ773114 (study PRJEB29015, sample SAMEA2737836) | human gut metagenome | biome: human gut; feature: human-associated habitat; material: faeces | place: China | collected 2012 ...
TATATTGCCAGTGCTATTGAAAATGAGATTGCCCACCTGCATATCAATGGCATAGGTATTAGCGGTAACATTGAGGCTGCCGGTACCGGTAATGGTGACATTAAGTCCATCAAGACTTTCATTGTTATAGCCCTTTTCAGGAACACGAATCGCACTTGTAACACCCGTTATGGTGTTGGTGCCTTTCAGCTCGATAGTATAGGAATCTTTAGCCCAAAACTGGATGAAGTGGGCTACATTGGTGATGCTGACATCCTCAAGAGTGAGGGTCTTGGTGTCTTTATTGTAAGTGTAGTAGCCATTGCCTTCGCCAAGGGAGGTTCTCACGCCGACAACGGCGTTTTCTTTTGCAATCAAGACATTAGAGTCTTTTTCGATAACGGTGGGGGTAAATCTAATTCTGCTATAAGTCTGAATATTGGTGGCCTTATCCTCGCCGGTTAGGGTAGTATAACCGTTCGTCGTCCAGTACTTGAAATCATAGCCATCTGCAGTGATAGAGTCAAAGGAGATGGCTTTGTCACCGCTAGTATTTTTTGCGGTAAGAGTTGCACCATCGGAAATGGTGATGTTGCCGCCATCTACTTTAACTGTTGAGTAAGCGGCCATGCTTTCTACATTTACCTTAGTATTGGCACCGGAGATGGTGAGATTGTGATTGTGCACATAGATACCTCTGGCGTTATTTATGCCCGGGTTAGTACAGGTGGAATAAGCGTTCACCGTGATTCCACCCTTGATGGTAACATCGCCATTGTGCGAATAAATAGCATCACCTATGCTACTATTTGTAAGCGTAAGCGTGTCATTCCTTGTGCCTGTGATGATAAGATTTATGTCACCAGAATAGCTCTTTGCGCTCTCAATGCAACTATCGTTGCTTGAAATCTTCATATCTCCGTGGACAGTAATAGTAACATCATTTCCTACTCTGGTGATTTCGAGGTAGGGATTGGTCGTCCACACTTTTCCAAATTCATTAAGAAAAACACCTTGGCTAGACTGAATCTGATAATAAACAGTTTTATAGGTTGAGCCATCCTTTTCAAAGTTCCAGCCCGTTCCTGCAATGTAAATATCCGCATTCTGCGTAGGAGTTTCCGCCAGGGCGGTGGTGGGGAGCAGGACAAAGACTAAAGCCAGCGCGAGCAGGGCGCTGAGCAGGCGTTTTTTCATGGGGGTGGGCCTCCTTTTCATTTTTCTTAAAATTGTGGTTTTACTGGGCGCAGAGGCCCTACTTTCAACCCCCATAATACCCCCTAAAAGGGGGTATTTTTCGCCCAGGGGGCGAAATGCGGGCAAAGCGGTGTGAATTGCAGAAACGCCCTAAAAAGTGCACAAAAAGCCCCCGCAATGGAAGGCTTTTTGCTAAGAATGGGAATATATGGCATCCCCAAATATTATTAACCGTTACATAATGCCGCCGGCGGTGGAGGTATAGACGCCCAAGATGAAGGCCACAATGCACAGCACGGCGCAGACGAGGGTATCGGTTTTTTTCTGCCGTTGGACGAGCTTTTTTAAGAGGGCATCGTAGTTTTCGCGGTTTTGGTCGTAATCCGGCTGGGCGGCCAGGGTCTCTTCCATCTTTTTGCCGTACAGGCGGTAATCCGCATAGGTAAGGGCGGGCATAAGCACGATGAAAAGCAGGAAAAACAGCATGGCTGGTGCCTCCGTTCTATTGGGATAAGATGCAGGGAAGCTCCGGCCGGAAAACCGACCGGAGTATGGCCCGTGCTAAATTCCGGAATCAGTGCAGCAGTGCATTGGGCAGCACGGTGACGATGCCGGGGATGTAGGTGAAGAGGAACAGATCGACGATGAGAACCGCCAGGAAGGGCAGTACCTGCCGGATGACCTTCTCCAGGCGAACTTCGCAGATGCTGGAGGAGACGAAGAGGTTCATGCCGATGGGCGGGGTGATCTGGCCGATGGAGAGGTTGATGATCATGATAATACCGAAGAAGGTCTTATCGATGCCATAGGCGCTGATCAGCGGGACCAGAACAGGGGTGAGCAGGGTGATGGCGGCGACATTATCCAGCAGGGCGCCGGCCACAAACAGGGCCAGATTGACGAGCAGCAGAACGACAGCGGGGCTATCGGTGATGCCGCTGATGGCAGCAACGATCTGATTGGGGATCTGCTGCATGGTGAGCATCCAGCCGAACACGGCAGCGGCGCCGATGAGGAACAGGATCATAGAGGTGCTGACGCCGGTCTTGACGCAGGCCTCATAGGCTTTCTTGATATTGAGCTGCTTAAACACAAAGTAGCCAATGATGAAACCGTACAGAACGGATACGCCGGCGGCTTCGGTAGCGGTGAACTTGCCGCTGTAAATGCCGCCCAGGATGATGACCGGAGACAGCAGCGCCAGGAAGCTCTGAATAACGATCTTGGCCTTGCTCTGGGTATGGAACTCAGCGATATCCAGCTCGGAGGTGCCGTAGCCGTTTCTCTTGGCGCGGAAGTACTCGACGACCATAAGGCTGAGGCCCATGATGATGCCAGGGATGATACCGCCGGTGAACATCTCCAGGACGGAGACATCAGCGACGATGGCATACATGAGCATGGTGCCGCTGGGAGGAATAATGAGGCCCAGCAGACCGGAGGAAGCGATAACAGCTGCGGTGTATTCTTTCTTATAACCGGCTTTTTCCATGGGCTCTACCATGATGCCGCCGATGGCAGCGGCCGTAGCGGTAGCGGAACCGGAGATAGCGCCGAAGAACATGCAAGCCAAAGTGGTGACCATGGAAAGGCCGCCTTTGAACCGGCCTACCACACGGTTGGCCAGGTAGATGAGCTTATCGGAAACACCGCCCAGGGTCATGACTTCACCGGCCAGGGTGAACATGGGGATAGCCAGCAGAGAGAACTTGCTGACGCCGCTGAGGAGCTTCTGGGTGATGATAAGCGCATTGAGAGTGCCGCCCTGCAGAATGGTGAGCAGAGAGGCGGTGCCCATCGCCATGCCGATAGGAACAGCGATAAGGAGCAGAATGCCGGTGGAAATCAACAGGAATGCAGTCATGCGGTGACTTCCTCCTTTCCTTTTTTGGCAAAGAGATCAGCGAAGCGGTCTACAATGAGGAGGATGAAGTTAAGGATCATGCCAACGGCACCAACGCCTACCACAAAGTAGTACCAGCCATAAGTGATGGGAGAAGAGCCAACAATAACATGCATATTCTCGCCTGTCATCTGGAAGGCCTGGGAGGTAACGACCACCAGGAACGCAATGCTGATGAGATCAGCAATGATGAGGATGACTTTGGTGAGCTTTTTGGGCAACAGATCCACGAAGAATTCCAAGCGGATCTGTTTATTATTGGCCGTAGCAGTGCAGGCCCCCAGGAACACACTGCAGATTAGCAGGAATACGATGAGATCCTGCGACCAAGGCAGTGGAACGAACGCGATAAAGCGGGAAATGATCTGCAGCAGCAGAACCAGGAACATGGCGACCATGACAATGCCCAAAAGGAGATTGCAGACCTTGTTGAAGGCTCCGACCGCAGTTTTCAGCGTTTTGCGGAACATAGAATTACTCCTTTACTGATAAGAGAACTTGAGGAGGGGCAGAGTCGGGCGGGTGTGCCCGGCTCTGCCGTGGAGATGACTCAATCAGTTAGCCTTTCAGCTGGTTGTACAGGGCGGTGAACTCATCACCGTACTGCTTGCAGTAGGACTCGGTTACAGGAGCCAGAGCCTCTTCGAAAGCGGTCAGATCGGGATAGGTGATGGTAACGCCCTGCTCCTCAATGAACTTGAGGTCGGAAGCTTCGGACTCGGAAACGCTCTTAACATCAGCAGCGCAAACTTCCTTGGCAGCATCCAGCAGGATCTGCTGCAGCTCGGGAGACAGGCTATCGAACTTGGCCTTGTTCATGATGAGGGGCTCGGAAACATACTGATGATGGGTAACAGCTAGATACTTCTGAACCTCATAGAACTTACTGCCGATGATATTGGAGGTGGGGTTTTCCTGAGCGGAAACGATGCCAGTCTGCAGACCGCTGTAAGTATCACTCATGGAAAGGGTGGTGGGGTTGGCGTTCAGGGCGGTCAGCATATCAGCGATGAGCTTAGCGGAGCCGACGCGAACCTTCAAGCCGGAGAAATCGGCGGGGCTGTTGATCTCGTTATTGGAGGTAACAACACGGAAGCCATTGGCAGCCCAGCCCAGGATGGTCATGCCCTGCTTTTCGATAGCGGTATTGAGGGTAGCAGCTACATCGCTATCAGCGAAGGTGAGAACATGATCCCAGGAAGTGAACACATAGGGCATAGCGATAACATTGAACAGCGGATCATAGTTGGCGAGGTAAGCATCGGGATCCAGAACCATATCCTGGGTACCGGACTTAACGGATTCCAGCATCTCGGAGCCGGAACCGAGCTGCTCGGCGGGGAAGATATTGATGATGAGCTGTCCATTGGACTTCTCTTCAACAATCTTCTTGAAGGATTCAGCGAGGACCTGATAATGGTGATCGGTGTTGTTGGTGTGGCCCAGGCTCAGCTGAATGGCCTTAACATCATTGCCACCATTGTTGTTGTCGCCGTTGCTATTGCCGCAGGCAACCAGGGTCAGGATCATAGCCAGTGCCATAATCAGTGCGATGATACTTCTTTTCATGATTTTCTTCCTTTCTTTTTTGTCCGAATTTTTATCTCATGTGATCTCTCACATATGACCTAATTGTACCGCAACCGTGCGGGAAGGAAAGCCGGAAATTAACGGTATCTTAGCCGTGGCAGGCCAGCGCCATACTGCCGCCCAGATGGGCGTGGATCTCCTCGCACATATCGCGGGCGGTCTGGGTGAGCATTTCCAGATTATAACCGGTGTGAATGCCCATCTTCTCGCACATATTTACGAGGTCTTCGGTGGCGATATTGCCCTTGGCGCCAGGGGCGAAGGGGCAGCCACCCATGGCCGCCAGAGAGGCATCAAAGTGGGTGACGCCTTCTTCCAGGGCTACGAAGGCATTGGCAATGCCCATACCGTGAGTATCGTGCAGGTGCGCACAGATGTGATCTGCGCCGACCAGGCCGATCATGTGGCGGAGGACTTCCCGGGTGTGGGTGGGGGTGGAGATACCGGAGGTATCGGCCAGGCCAAAGTACTCCACACCGACGCTGTGGGCCTCTTCTACGATCCAATCCAGACGCTCCAGCGGGATCTCATCGCCAAAGGGAGAACCGAACACGCAGGGCAGGGCCAGCTGGATGCGAACATCGCCGGTCTGCTGGGAAGCCAGCTCCTTGAACTGAGCCATGCTCTCCTGAATGGTGCGGCGGGAATTGCGGAGGTTGTGCTCTTCGCTGGCACTGACCACGAAGGACAGCATGTGGGAGCCGGCCGCGACGGCGTCATCGGCACCGCGCTTATTGAGGGCCAGGGTGCTGAGGGTGCAGCCTTTTTCGGCAGCGTAGGGCTTGATCGCCTCGAACACGGCGGCCGCATCGGCCATCTGGGGCATGACCTTGGGATTGACGAAGCTGGTAACTTCCAGCTCCTTGGCACCGCAATCGATCATACGGCGGATGTACTTGATCTTGACATCGGTAGGAATGAACTCCGCGTGGTTCTGCCAACCATCACGGGGGCAGCATTCCTGGATATGGACCTCTTTAGGAAGTGACATAAACTTGTACCCTCCTTGTCAGTTATCAGTTGATGACGCCTTCGGCACGGAACGCTTCGAGCTGTTCCTTGGTGAAGCCGAGGGACTCAAAGATCTCTTCGTTGTTTTCGCCCAGATCCGGAGCGGCCTTGTAATAAACACAGGGGGCTTCCTCCATCTTGAGGGGGTTACCAATGACGGTCAGCTCCTTGGGAGCATCGGGGTGCTTAACAGGCGCGGGAACCTTGACGAGCATCTCACGCACTTCCACGATGTTCTTATCGTTGGCGGCCTGCTCGCAGTTATAAATGGGCGCTACAGGGATACCTGCCTCATCGATGATCTTGCAGACCTCGGAAACGGTTTTATCGGCAGTCCACTTTTCGATGATCTCCTTGAGGGAATCCGCGTTCTTCTTGCGGGACTCGGTATCGCAGTACAGGGGATCCTGAGCCAGTTCCGGCATACCCATGGCAGCGGAAAGCTTTTCAAAGTGCTTATCGGTGCCGGAGGCGATGACGAAATAATCGTCCTTGGCCTTGAAGGAATCATAGGGGGCGGAGGTGATGTACTTATTGCCGGTCTTGACGGGGCTGACACCGGTGTAAACATACTGCATCATCTTGGCTTCCATGCCGGAGAAGATGGAATCGACGAGGGCGACATCGATGTGGTTGCCTACGCCGGTTTTTTCACGGTTATACAGAGAAGCGCAGATGGCGAAGCCGGCATTCAGACCGCCGAACAGGTCACCAATGGCCATACCGGCACGGGTGGGCTCGCTGCCCGGCCAGCCGGTGATGCTCATGCTGCCGCCCATAGCCTGGCCGATGAGGTCGTAGCCGGGACGATTGGCATTGGGGCCATACTGGCCAAAGCCGGAGATAGAAGCATAAACCAGGCGCGGATTCAGCTTTTTGCACTCTTCATAGCTGAAGCCCAAACGGCCCATAACACCGGGACGGTTGTTTTCCAGCAGTACATCAGCGCTCTTTACCAATTCGCTGAACAGTTTTTTTCCGTCCTCTGTTTTGAGGTTGATGGCAACACCACGCTTATTGCGGTTCAGATTCTGGAAATACATGCTCAGTCCACTATTTTTTTCCAAAGGGCGCGCGTTGCGGACGAAGTTGCCGCCGGTGGTCAGGTTTTCCACCTTGATAACATCGGCGCCCATATCGGCCAGATACATACCACAGTAGGGACCTGCCAGGAAGTCGGTGAAATCAAGCACACGGATGCCCTTGAGAAGCTGTCTAGTCATGATAAATCCTCCTGCGGCGCGATACTTTCGCGCCAGAATCATTTTTCGCGCTCCGGGGGCGGCCGACCCCCAAAAACACACAAGATTCGCTTCCGGAAGCTTAATCTACGATTCCATGATAGCCAAGTATGTCGAAATTGTGAAATGCCAAGAAACGAGCTTGATTGATGCTGTTTTTGCATAACAGTCAAAGTGCTGTGATATTGTTTGTGATATTTGTGCAAAAAGCACATGATTCCAGCGATTTGACGGATTTTTGTATATTGTATTTGGTTGCTTTCCTCTTACTCGCATGGTAAAATATTAGGGAAGGCAAAGAGAATACTGTGGCCCAAACGAATGGAGGACACGCAAAACCATGACGATCTTTCAATTGGAATGTTACTACGCGTTAGCTCAGTCGCTTAACTTTACCCAAACGGCCAGCCAGCAGTATATCACCCAGCCAGCCCTAAGCCGAAGCATCTCCTCGCTGGAAAAGGAGCTGGGGATCAAGCTGGTGAACCGCACCACCCACACCGTTTCTCTGACCCCGGCGGGGCGGGTATTTGCCGAAGAGTGCCGCAAAATCATAAGCACCTACCAGGATGGCGTACAGAATGCCTTGACCGCCTCCCAAAGCATTGTAGGACGGGTACGGCTGGGAGTCCCTATCGATTCCTTTGAGCCATTGGCGGTAAAGCTGGTGCGTGCCATCACTGAAAAGCACTCCGGTATTCATATTGAGCTGAAATTTAATACCCCGACCCGGCTGCTGCGGGCGCTGGATGACGACCTGGTGGATGTAATCATTGCCAGCGGCCGCCCCAGAAGCGCCGAAAGCAAGTATCTGCTGGTGGACCGCCGGATGGACTATGTAGTGATATCCTCCGTTCATCCTCTGGCGGACCGGGAGGAAGTCTCCTTTAGCGAGCTGCGGTATGAAAACTTTATCGCTATCTCCCGTTCCTCCTCCATTGCCGGGTATCAGTCCATTATTGACCACGCCTCAGCCGGCGGGTTTTCTCCCAATATCGTGGGAGAAGCGGAGACGGTTTCCTCCCTGCTGATGATGGTGGCCTGCGGTGTAGGCATCACCGTGCTGTACAAGGAACACCAGCCCATTTCCGCCACCGACGCGGTGCGGTTTATCCCACTGAAGGGCGAAAAATACTTTAACCGATATCTCATTTGGAACCGGCTAGATAATTCCTGTCTGGATTCGGTACTGGAGGTCGCGAAAGGGCTTTTTACCCCCGAAGCAGAAGATGAATAAATAAAAAGCCCCCTGCGGGAGCGTAATATGCAAAAAAAGAACCCCCCAAGGGGTTCTTTTTTATTTGATTAGAAATTTTGAGATGGCACAAATGGACCCATCTACTAGTTTACTTTTCTCGTTAGAATAGCCGCCAAAAATCCTGGCTTTTCCGCCATGCGTGAATGGCAATGGAATATGGACTAAACCTCAACAATAAGGACTCCTTCATTTCCTGCCGGTAATCCCTCTTTTATGAGGCTCTTATCAAACAAAGCAGCACCGCCTTTGGCAATTTCGCGATTATCGGGTTTATCCATGCATACCGAATTGACATAAAAAACGGGGGCATTTATTTTGCCGGCCTGTTTGGCATATTCAAACTTTACTGTATTGTTCCATTCTAAATAGTTATAATCTGTATAGACAGGCCACCAAACGATATCCGGTTCCAACTCGTTCAGACGAGTGATATTTTCTTCATACCAAAGGTCTCCGCATAACCCAATGGCAACCTCCCTACCGAGAAAGTGAAATGTGTGAAACCCATCACCCTCACAGTATTCTTTTCCCGCAAACGACTCTTTCCAGCCTGGAGATACTCGGCGATATAAGTCTATGATCTGGCCATTTTTATCTATTGTCATCTGTGAACTGAAAAACACATCACCATCTTTCTCAATGAATCCAAAGGATACTGCAATGGTGTACTCTTTGGCCATACTGCATATTTCGCGAATAATCATATCATCACGAGAAATAGATACTGTTGTATCATGTTTTGCTATAAAATTTATGCCATAAAAGCCCTGAAGAAATGCTTCTCCGAAGATAACAACATCCGCCCTTCCCGCACATTTTCTAAGTGTATCAGCGAGAACTGCTTTGTTATACTCGATATCTTCATTGATAAATCCAACGCCTGCAAGCGCACATTTCATTCTTATCACCTCCATAAACCCTGACTTTATCAAACTCAATATAACATATCAATATAAAAAGTCCGCCGTAATTCTATCAAAATTACGGTGGACTTATGGTGGAGGCGAGGAGAGTCGAACTCCTGTCCGAAAACCAGTCCGCACGGCTTTCTACGAGTGTAGCTGCTCTTTTAGCGTTCCCTCTGCCTCCCGCCGGACAGCAGGCTGAAGGCTTTAGTAGCTCCTGATACAATCACAGGCCCGGAGCCCTTCCCGTGATCGTTCACCACTCATCGACGCCCTCCTGCGGCCGTGGTCCTCCGCAGTCGGACGGCTGCTTAATTAAGCAGCGTACGCGTAATCAGTGTTAGCGTTTATATTTAAGTTACCCGTTTTATAGAGGTCGAGCGCCTCTACTCGCTTACCCTGTTTCTCAGTCCCCGTCGAAACCGGTACGCCCCCGTATTCACTTTTTGGTTTAGCCGCGGCCGCGCATGGCGCGTTCGATATCCCGCTGGGCATCACGCTTGGCGGCATCGGCACGCTTATCATACAGCTTTTTGCCGCGGCACACACCCAGTTCTATCTTGACCCGGCTGCCCTTAAAATATGCCTGGAGTGGGATAAGGGTAAGCCCCTGCTGCTGTTTTACCAAACCATACAAACGGTTCAGCTCCTTGCGATGCAGCAGCAGCTTTTTGGGCCGCAGCGGATCACGGTTAAAGATATTGCCCTTCTCATAGGGGCTGATGTGCATTTGACGCACAAAGAGCTCCCCTTTTTCGAAGCTGCACCAGCTGTCCTTAAGGTTCAGGCCGCCGTTCCGCAGGCTTTTTACCTCGGTACCGAACAGTTCGATGCCGGCTTCCATGGATTCTTCCACAAAGTATTCGTGCCGCGCCTGACGGTTGGCGGCGATCTGCTTGATTCCCTGCTTTTCTGCCATGCGCAGTCACTCCTTTTCTTCGGTGGAATCACATCATATCACAAAATTTCGATTTGTCAAGGGGAAGATCAAAGCTCGCTGCGACCCTCCATGGCACGCCATAGGGTCACCTCATCGGCGTATTCCAGGTTACCGCCCACGGGGATGCCGTAGGCTAACCGACTGACTTTGACGCCAAGGGGCTTGAGCAGCTTGGCAATATACATTGCGGTCGCTTCCCCCTCCACGGTGGGGTTGGTAGCCATAATGACCTCGCTGACATCGCCTTTGGCTATGCGGGCCAGCAGCTCCTTGATGGTGAGCTGGTCCGGACCGATGCCATCCATGGGGGAAATGAGCCCATGCAGCACATGATAGAC
>ERZ773114.4551-NODE-4551-length-10346-cov-2.799631_pt1 | contig 10346 bp, 9 predicted proteins | sample MGYA00580564_ERZ773114 | MGnify/ENA primary metagenome ERZ773114 (study PRJEB29015, sample SAMEA2737836) | human gut metagenome | biome: human gut; feature: human-associated habitat; material: faeces | place: China | collected 2012 ...
GGATGCCGCGTTGGATGCGTTGTATCTCCATATTTTGATAAGCTGTCATGGCCGGAAATAGTGCAGGTGTTTCAATCATGCAGCCAATCCGCTTTCTCTGTTCCTGCAAATCTTTTGCCGAACTCTTTCCCCATAAGCCTAAAGTACCGCTGGTCGGGAATGCCAGCCCTGTAACCAATCGCAGAAAAGTAGTTTTACCTGCTCCGTTCTGACCGATAAAACCGTAGATTTTCCCTTTCTCAATTTGCAAGTCAATATGATCTAAGGCAACAGTATGCCGATATTTTTTTGTCAAGTCGTGTGCTTCTAAAATAATAGGACTCATATCGTCAGCCTCCTTTATCTTTGATTGTAAGAGGCAATCGTAAAGAATTTCTTAAATCCAAACAGAAAACTCTAAAGAATATCTAAAGCCAGAGGTTTAATCTCTGGCTTTGTGTAAACGGTACCCAATACCCCAAACAGTATCAATAAAGTCCTTGTCCGGGCAAACGGCTTTTAATTTGTTACGAAGATTGCTTATGTGAACATTTAATGTGTTATCCTCACTGATATACTCGGCGTTCCAAACACTTTGAAATAAATTTGCTTTTGAGAATATTTTATCCGGGTATTTCATCAGCAACTCTAAAATTGCAAATTCTTTTGCCGTCAAAGTCAATTCGCTGCCTTGCAAAAAGGCGGTATTATCGTTCAAATCCAAAACCAAATCGCCATGACGTAAATGGGTGGGATTATCTTTTTGAAATTGAACTCGACGGAGATTACTTTCAATTCTAGCCAGAACTTCCTCCATATCAAACGGTTTTGTAATATAATCATCTGCACCAAGGCGCAGTAAATCTACTTTGTTTTGCGTTGTTCCTTTGGCAGAAATAACAATGATTGGAACCGTAGAACATTCTCTTACTGCTGTAAGTACAGTATCACCATTTCGATATGGAAGCATAATATCAAGCAAAATCAAGTCGATCTTATTTTCTCGCAGGCAATCCAATACATGAAGCCCGTCATATTGGCAAAAAACTTCATATCCATTTTCCTGCAAAAATTCAGCTAATAACTTGCTGATTTCCAAATCATCCTCAACCAACAGAATTTTCATTTTCGTTTTTCACCTGCTTTTTATATCGTCTATCTGCGGGTTTGGCTATTTCCTTGGGGAGCAGCCAAACACCGACCATTTTCACAGCACCGGGGATACGTCCACCAGCACAATAATAATTTACCCGAAACGCCCCATTTTTCGCTTGCCTCTTTGAGTGTCATGTAGTCCATATCTGCACCTCCGACCCAAATATTATAAATTAAATGCAACGGTGCTTTTGAATTTCCTAAAACGCTCATTACTTGTGTCAAATGGCTATAGCCTTTGTAAGTAGGTGCTAATAAAAATGGGATAATCAAGTCTAATGCAAAAAAGAACGGTAAAATATGAGATAAATAATTCTTCATCATGGGTTTTACCTCGCTTTTAGAAAATGAAAATCGCAATAAGGCGAACCATTTGCTAATGTGCCGGTTCTTTCAAAACGAATTTTGGGTAATAAACCAGAGAAAGATATATCATCATTTTCGCAGTACACACAACATAACTCTGGACAATGATACATTTTTGTTAGCTCCCAATAAATACATTTATGCAAATTAAAATGTATTTCTTTTCCGTTACATTTCACCCATTCCGTTGTCCATCCAGTATCGGGGAAATTCTTTCGCATATGCTTTTTTACACCTAACCGATAAATAGTGTACGCAAAGGGCATATTTCCTAACTTTTTCATTTCCTCTCTTTTGATATTTGCAGCTTTATGGGTTTCTTTCCTTACATATTCTAATGCTTCATCTTGGTTGATACCATTTTCTCGAAGTGTTTTGTAATAAGCTAATGTTGGAAATAGCTTTGCTTGCAAATGATTTTGAATTGCGGCATTGTTACGATAGTCTGCATTATTCAGAAGTTCTTGAAAAATTTTTTCCACTTGCTCAAAAATGAGGTTTCCTTTTTCTTTTCCAAACTGTTGAATACAATCTACTTCTAAAAAGGAGAGCGTGGTTTCATTTAGTTTCATCGTTCACTCCTCCTTTGAAGTGTCCTAAACCTTTCAGAATTTTTACAGCGACCTCTTTCATTACATCAGCTTTAACTACAGCTATACCTTGCTCTTCATCTCCCAAAACAAGCAGAGTATCGCCGGGATTTATGTCAAATAGTTCTCGTGCTTCTTTCGGGATAACAATTTGCCCTCTTTCTCCAACTTTAACAGTTCCAAATATGTGTTTTCCTTTTGGCATGGACATTTTAGGTTTACTCCTTAAAATCATATTTTTCATACTTATTATACACAAAATCGGCAGATTGTCAATGTGCCGAACCGACATTTTCAGAATATTATTTCGTTTTATGAAAATAACGCACCGAATGCTTTACGATCTGTATAATGACTATGCAAGCACAAATTAAAAAAAGTTATACCGACCGGCGGCATATGCGTCGCTCCGGTCGGTATATCGGTATATTTGTATATATCTTAGGTTTCGGAAGATACTCGTGAGAAATGTGTGATTTTATTAGTTGTTTCTCTGCATAAGTTATTGCGGTTTTTCGGCAACCGCTGTACCCGACAGCGCACCTCCGCATCGCCGAGAAATACGTCAGATATTTGCAGAGCGAGTGATTTGCGCGCACGTCTGAGCGCGGTTATTTCCGATAACAGCAGCACTCTGCGGCGCACGTGAGTCCTACGGCTTCGCAGAGCGAAACTCCGAGCGGTGAGTCGTCTTCTTCTGCCGCGGCGTTGCCGATAACCGCGCCGTCCTTCAGGCAGATATCAATAACATATTTCCACATCAGATCTATCGCTTCGTCTCTGCGCGGCGTATCAATTGCAAAAATCGCACCGATATCGTACTTTTTCAGCTCGCGCACCCTGTCGAGCGTCGGCATGCCGAGGCAGACGAGCTCATCGCCGGAGAAAACTCCGCACGGCTTCATTCCGACATTTGCGCTGCCGGAAAAGCTGCTCTCAATAGCCCGGACATGGCACTCGGCACATGCACCGCGCTCCTTAAAGGCACGTATCAGCGGCATATCCGCATCCGTAAGCAAACGCGCAGAAAGCCACGGGCATACGGGCAGCTCGACAGAATCGGCTGCGTAGACCATATCAAAGCTGCGGCGGCAGGTCAAGCCGTGCTTTGCGGCTTCATCATCAAAGCGTATCCAATCCTCCGATACACTTTTCCGCATCAGGAAACGCAGTCCCGGAAGCCTTGAGAGTAGCGTAAGATACGGCAGTGCATCATCCTCGCTTTCACTGACGAGCGAGACAGACGGCTCGACGGAATTGTAATCGGAAACATAGATGAAATGCCACAGTGCAGCAGGATCGCCGAGCGTCAGTATCCGTGACTCGGCAACGGTCATTCCGACAATGTCCTCTGCATACTTTATCGGATTATGCGTAAAGCAGAAGTCGAGCGCGGAATCAATGTCCGAGGGCTTAAGCTCGGGAAAGGTATTCCGAAAATGCTCTATCGCTATCCTGCCGGAGAGCGAGTGCCAGTCTATCGGCTCTCCCGAATACTTCTTGCGATAGGCGTTCGGCGCAATGCCGTAAAAAGCCTTGAACGCGCGGCTGAAGCTCTCGGGCCCCGAATAGCCGAAATCAAGCGCTGTCTCGAGAATGGTCTTATCGGTTCGACGCAGTTCGAGCGCACTTCTCGTCAGCTTATAGACCCTCGAATACTCGACCGGGCTATACCCCGTGTGCCGCTTGAAGATAGCATCAAAATAGGTGTACGAAAATCCGGCATTCTCCGCAATATCCTGCAAAGACAGATTTTCTTTCGGGTTGTGCTGGATAAATTCTATGGCTTTATCAATCAGTTCTTTGTTCTCCATAAAGTCATCTCCTTTCTGTGTCTGCATTTTAACACACCTCGGCAAAGCTGTCCTTGCAGAAATTATTTAGAAAACACCGTGAAGCGCCGAGAGCTCCGGATATAGTCAATACCTATATTGATATAATAATAGGTTATATCAGATGCAAGCGCTTTTTCGATACACGGATGTGACGGCGTATGCCTTTGCTGACCGCCTCATTTCCGCCCAAGATATCCGCAATAATCCACCATATTCGCATCCGCTAAGCATCAGTAAAAGCCCGGCACCGCACTCAATGCTCTTTGTCACACGCCCGTGCTTTTGCCGCCCATTCATTCCAACGGGGATCCGTCTGAATTTCCGGTCTTACGGTCGACTCCTCCGGCACGCGCCACCAAGGCCAATCCTCAATGAGACTGCCGCACGATACACGCGGTCGCGAATCGTTGTCTGCACAGTCATAGCCTAAATCATATTTGACCATTCGTACAAGAGGCGCGGTATAATCGCCGATGCCTTTCGCGCAGTATTCGTTACAGCGCATGAGCTGCGCAAGCGCGTTATCCAAAGCCTCAAATGCTTCATCCTTTCTTCCGTCCGACCATAGATACACCGAAAGCAGAGAATAGACTCTTGCGATATAAGCATGGTGCACTCCGTAGTTTCCGTCGGGAAAGACACTGTCGAAAACGCCGATAGCTCCGTGCAGACTCTGCACCTTTTCGGCAGAAGACATATTCCCTCCCTGAGCAATTACCCCGTTTACAATAAACTCGGAGCAAGCTCTGACCGTTTTTAACAACGCTTCCCCGTAAGCTCTTGCGCGCTCCTTTCCATCCGATGCGTTCACCTTAAGAAATTCTCTCGAGCTGTAAATATCGGGTACAGCCTCGATCACCTCGAGCGCTCTCGTGTGCTCTCCCGTATTCAAATACAACTGAGTCAGCTCACGTATCACGCGCTGACGAGAAGCTCCATCCTCCATGGTTTTAAGCAGTTTCTCATATAGCGATATCGCCTCTCTCCACTCCGGATAGCTCCGATGTCTTTCGGTGTCCATAACATCGTATCCCTCATCATCCGTTAAATGATGCTCTCCGTGACGTACATATCCTGCATTGTACAATACAGAGGCGAGGCATAGCATAAGTTTTTCATTCCCCGGGAATTCTATCAAAGCGTCTCTTGCCTTTAAAATGCATTCGTCGATGTTGAAATTTACGCCGTTATTTTGAGTATTCATGTGTTCGATCTTCTCAGCCAACTCATCAGTTTTCTTTGAGCGCTCATTATTGTAGCCGAAAAGCTCGTCGATCGAAACGCCGAAATAATTTGCAAGAGAAGGTATCATCTCCATATCGGGATACCCACCGCTCGCTTCCCATCGCGAAACAGCCTGCGATGTCACTCCGATAGCCTCGGCAAGAGTCTCCTGCGTGCGACCGTCGCGCTGACGAAGCTCGCGTATCTTTTTACCCAGATCAAGCTGCATAAAAGCACCTCCAAAATATTTTTCACCGGTGTGATTATAGGATAACACATTTTTCAAAAAATGCAATTATCAATTCATTGCTTCAAATCCAAGCATGACTTGAATCGAAAGGTAGAGCAGGTTTTCAGGAAGGACCCGAAATTTAAAACGCCGCCGAGAGCTGCCATGCGGTATTCTCTTTCGGGGAAGAAACAAATCGGCTTTTTCTGCGGACAGCACTATGAGTTTTTTTACATATTGTCATTGCAATTTGAATGCTTTTCAACAATTGCATTGCGGAAATCAACGAAAAACGTCCGAAACAACCGCAGGTTGTATATTACACTCAATAATAACCATTGCGGTTCTTGATATCAATGTTGAAGCATGGTATAATGTAACCAAGATAAGCGCTTATCAATCTAAATGAAAGTGGGAACACAATATGCAAATAAATTTGAAAGACAAACTGCGTTCATTGCGCTTACAGAAAAAAATCACACAAGAAGCACTTGCCAATCATCTCGGCATTACACCGCAATCGGTCGGAAAATGGGAGCGCGGCGAAGGCTTTCCCGACATTACGCTCTTGCCGCGCATTGCATTTTATTTTGACATAACGGTGGATGAGCTTTTGTGCGTGGATCAGGTGAGAGTGGAAGAAGCAATTGCTGAATATGAACGGAAAGCCGCCGTCTATCAAAATAACGGCGAGAACGAAAAGAATCTTGAATTATGGGAACAGGCATATGCGGAATTTCCGAACGATTGCCGCGTGATCGAAGGATTGATGTTTGCGATAAACAGAGAGGCGGTCTATCCGTGTCCAAAGGACAAGGCGGAACGTATTATTTCACTCGGAGAGAAGCTTTTACAGAAAACCACGGACGCAAGGCAAAGAGAAAACGCACTTCAGTGCCTTTGTTACACTTATGATGGCATTGACAAGGAAAAAGCTCTTTATTATGCAGATATGTGCGGCGGTTTTTATGTGACAAGGGAGGAACTCCGGACAACTATTTTGGACGGTGAAGATGGGGTCGAGTCGTGCCAAAGCTATATAGACTCTCTGATCCATACGGCTGCAATGACTGCTTTGCGCATGACATCAAAAATTTCTTTTTCACATGAGGAAAAAATCGAGGCATTTCGGTTTGCCATTGACATCTTGGAACGTTTATATGCAGACGGAAACGTGGGATTTTATGCGTCAGACCTGTCGCTTTTTTACTCTATGATAGCTTCTGAGTACGCACAAATGCACGATTCGCAAAAAACGCTTGACGCTTTGACAGATAGCTGCCGCTATGCGGTTATTGAAGCGAATCTGAAAGATATGGATTATACAGCGCCTATGGTGAATAGATTGAAGTACAAAAAAGCGGATACGTCCAAGAATTACAAAGGGAACGCCTGCAATCTCAGATTAAAAGCATTGGAGAACAGACAATTTGATTTTGTCAGAGATGAAGATGCATTCAGGAAACTCATCGTAATGTTGGAACAAAACGCAGAGTAAGGTCTAAGCTGCAGAAAGCAAAGAAAAAAGCCTCCGGTAAAAAGCGGTTAGTATCATGACCTTAACACTAACCGCTTAATTATTGCGATACATCGTGAAAAAGAGCAACACATACCGAAATATACTCGCTGTCACTTGTTTTTTCCCTTCATAAGCTTGAGAATTGTTGGTTTGTCAATGATATGTTACACCAAAGCGCAAAAAAATATCGAGAGTAGCCTTAGGAGAGATCCAGTTAAGCGGGCGCATGGGAAAGTTATTGTATTTACGAAGATGGACGGCAAGCTGAGCTTTGAAGTCGTTGAAGGAGTAAAAAGAATGAGTTGCGTAAAAGTACTCATTATCCTTGCGGTGTGAGCGTTCCACCTTGCCGTTATGACGCGGTGTGAACGGTCTGATCAACTTATGCGAGATCTTTCTCTCTTTGAGCGCGCGCTCAAAGAGAGAAAGATTGTCGGGCGCCGAACCGCCGAAACGTTTGGTGAACTCAAAACCGTTGTCGGTCTGAACGCACTTGACGGAAAATCCGAGCTTTTGAAAGTGATCGAGCATATGAATCAGAAACTGCGTAGAGGAGTAAGTACTGTTCTCCTCAAAAGCTTCAAGGTAACGGTATCGTGAGAACTCATCTATGGCGGTATACTGATAGAACTTTTTGCCCGCAGCTGCCCCTACGAGGCAAGCAGCAGGAACAAACTTGACATCTATCTGCACACGCTCACCGGGATAATTCATTTGTTCATACGGCTTAGGAATGTACTTTGGATTCTTTGGTTTAATCGCCATTTCGCCGCTCCTGCGAAGCACGCGGTACAATCCGGTCACAGTGCGCGTATATCCTCTTTGCCGCAGCTTCACCCAGAACACGACAAGTCCCGCACTCGGATTGCGGCGGCGCATATCCTTGATCAGCTTCAACTCCTGTTCGGTATGCTGATTCGGATGATGGTGCGGTCTGCGCGATTTCTCACGCAGTGAATCAATTGTGCCGTCGTACCTCCGCAGCCACCGATAGATGTACTGTCGGTTCGTTTTGTACTTGATCGCTGCCTTTGTTACTCCGTATTTCTGCGAATATTTCAAAAGGGATTGACGAAACTTCATATCCTGTGTTACACTGTTCATAGCAATTGAGAGTCTCCTTGTTGCTTTTTTGTGTGGTAACTTAACTGTAACACATTTGGCTCTCAATTGCTACTCTTTTTTTCTTGCTGTAACACTTCTATTGTAATCCTACACATGCTCCCGTCCGACATAGGCATTTCGCACTTGACACATATACCGTATACGTGATATAATTTTAGGTCGATAGAACTCGAAAAATGTATCACGGGATCCGCGAAAAAAGCGCACTGCCTCTTACCGCGCCGCAGGCAGCCGGTACGGCAGAAAAATGCAAAAATATAAAAAGGAATGCCCGCGCCGTGCGCCGAGGCAGACACTGAAATGAACTATATTGTATTTGAACACGGAATATATAACTGTGCACTCGAGCGAAAGCTGTATGCCTTCTGCCGCAGGAGAAAGCTCTCGCTGTGGAAGTTTGCTTTCATATATTTATTATATGATTTTCTCTACTATTTTCACATCATCAGCCGGCAGAAATATCTCGCAAAGCATTGGTCGTTCCTGCGCGAGCTTGACGTACCCGAGCTGTCGGTGACCGCCTTTGCGCGGAAAAACAAAAAGCGGCTGCATCTCCCACCCGATAACGTAACGGTGCTGAGCACCCACCCGCGCAAGGTGATAGAGCAGCTGACTGGAATGAAAACGGTCGCGGGCGAGTATTCCCCAATCAGCGAGACCTTCAGCGTCTACCGCGATCTGCGTGAGCTGCCCGAGGGCGAGTACACCGCATACGGCACCATGCGCTCGCCGATAATGCGCCGCGCATCCCGCCGCATAATGACCGACGGAGCAAGACTGTATCTCTCCCGCGCCGACTATGTGCGCCACTGGATACTGAAATATGCGGTGTCGATCTGCATTATGCTCGCAAGCTCGCTGTTCTGGACCGCGATACACCTCTACTATGCCTCGCGTCCGTTTGCGGCAAATCTGACGCTCTTCAGCTCATATTTCTCACACCCGATGATATTCGTGCTGAATGCACTGCCGGCGCTGTTTCTCTGCGCGATATTCTATCTGCTGTCAAACCGCGTATCGGTCGCATGCTTCCTCTCGGGAGCTGTAACCTACGGCTTCGCGCTCGGCAACTACTTTAAGATCATGCTGCGCAGCGATCCGCTCATCGCGGCGGATATCGTGAACCTCTCGGAGGCTGCAAACATCTCCGACAGATATACCATAGAATTCACCCCGATAATGATACTGCTCGCGGTATTTCTGCTTCTGTACTGCGTCGTTATCCGACTGCTGTTCGAGGCAAGGATAAGGATCCGCTATGTGCGGCTCGTATCGCTGCTGCTCGCGGTCGTTATCGCCGTTCTCGGCATGAATTTCTATATGAGCGACAATGTGTATGAGACCTACGACAATACCGAGCATATCGACGTATGGTCGAGCATCGACCAGTATCTGTCCCGCGGCTGCTTCTATCCGTTTCTGCACAGCTTTTCGACCGCATTCGACAAGCCGCCGGAAAACTACGTTGAGCAGAGCGGTGCGGATATCCTCGCCGAATACGAGGACGAACACATCCCCGTCGATAAAAAGGTCGATATCATCTCCGTAATGCTCGAAGCATACAGCGATTTCACCCGCTTTGACGGGCTGACCTTCACCGAGGATCCGTATGCCTTTTGGCATGAGCTGCAAAAGGAATGCTACTCCGGCTACCTCGTTGACGATGTTTTCGCCGGCGGAACGATATCTACCGAGCGCAGCTATCTCACCGGCTACGAATTTCAGCCGTCGTATACCAAGAATACAAATTCCTACGTTCGTTATTTCGCATCCGAGGGCTATCGCGTTGAGGGCAGCCACACCGGAAACGACTGGTTCTACAACCGCAAGAACGTAAACAAATACCTCGGCTTTGACAATTACTACTTTGCCGAGGACACCTACTTTGATCTCTCCGGAGGCTCGTACTGCGCCGACAACGATATTCTCGTACCAAACATCATCTCGCTCTGGCAGCAGAATGCGGAGGGCGCGGGAGACCCGTACTTCTCCTTTAACGTAACATTTCAGGGTCACGGTCCGTACGATACCGAGTACAGCCTCTTTGACCGCGAATACGTGGCAAATACCGGCTTCTCGAACGAGACCTACACCATGCTGAATAACTACCTCGACACCGTACGTCGGTCGGGCGAGGAGTTTGCAAAGGCGCTCGAGACTCTCCGCGCCTCCGACCGTCCCGTACTGCTCGTCATGTTCGGCGACCATATGCCGTGGATGGGCGACGGAAACAGCGGCTATAAGGAGCTCGGCATCAGCCTCGAGCTGTCGGACGAGGACGGCTTCTGCAACTATTACTGCACCTCCTACTACATCTGGGCAAA
>ERZ773114.4554-NODE-4554-length-10342-cov-40.303976_pt1 | contig 10342 bp, 7 predicted proteins | sample MGYA00580564_ERZ773114 | MGnify/ENA primary metagenome ERZ773114 (study PRJEB29015, sample SAMEA2737836) | human gut metagenome | biome: human gut; feature: human-associated habitat; material: faeces | place: China | collected 2012 ...
GTACCATCAGGTGGCAGTCATGGTATTTGAAGGCCATGAAGCAGGAAATGTAAATCCGGCAGGTATTTTAAGCCGGTTCATCAATGATGAAGACCAGTACAAAGAAGTAGCGGCATTATTTAATGCCAGCTTAAAAGAATCCTTAAACAATGAGGAGCAGAAAAAGGCATTTGCGGAAACTGTGATGAAAGTGAGAAAGAACAGTTTGGATACCGCAAGCCGGAATGCGAAAGATATAGCCCAGCTGCAGGAGATCATAAAGCAGCAGGCAGCGTTAAAACAGCTGCATATATCTTTGGATTGATTTAAGGAGGAACACTATGGAAAGAACGCGCAGAGAGGAATCTTTAAGCTTTAAGGAAAAAATGGGACGGCTTTTAGCAGATGCCCGTGCCGGGAAACGGCAGTTGGAATATCGTGATATTTTCCGGTATTTCAGACCAAAAGAGCTGAAAGAGGAAGAACTGGACCGCGTTCTTGACATATTAGCGGAAAACCAGGTTCAGATCCTGGATGAAGGGGAAGAGCAGGATGCAGGGGAAAGTGAACCTGTATCAGAGGAAAAAACGGGGCAGGCGGATCCGGTCTGCCTGTATTTAAAAGAAATTGGAAAAATTTCCCTTTTAACCCCGGAAGAAGAATTAATGCTGGCAAAGGAAGTAAGGGCCGGAAGCAGAGAAGCAAAAGAGAAACTGGCAAGGGCAAATCTGCGGCTGGTAGTCAGTATTGCCAAGCATTACGCAGGCAGGGGAATGGCATTTTTAGATCTGGTCCAGGAAGGAAACCTGGGGCTTATGCGGGCGGTAGAGAAGTTTAATTACGAAAAAGGCTACCGTTTCAGCACCTATGCTACCTGGTGGATTCGTCAGGCGATTACAAGAGCGATTGCCGACCAGGCAAGAACAATTCGTATTCCGGTTCATATGGTTGAAACTATCAATAAGGTAAAAAAAGTTCAGAGCCAGCTTTTGCACCAGAACGGTCATGAGCCTACCCCCGATGAAATTGCAGACGAGCTTGACTTGCCTGTTGATAAGGTAAGAGAAATTATGCGTGTGGCTCAAGAACCTGTATCTCTCGAAACACCTATCGGTGAAGAGGAAGACAGTCACCTCGGCGACTTTATTCCTGATGACGGTGCACCCGCACCTGCCGATGCCGCTTCACACACAATGTTAAGAGAACAGCTTTCTGATGTTCTTTCAACTCTTACTCCGAGAGAGGAAAAGGTTTTAAGACTTCGTTTCGGTCTTGAAGACGGCAGAAGCAGAACTCTTGAAGAGGTAGGCAAAGAGTTTAATGTAACCCGTGAGCGTATCCGTCAGATTGAGGCAAAGGCATTAAGAAAGCTAAGACATCCGTCAAGAAGCAGAAAACTTAAGGATTATCTTGATTATTAATTAGGTATTGATTATGGTTACTTTTGAAGAATGTGCTCAAATGCTTGATGAAATTGCAGACTCAATGCCGCAGGAACTTTTCCGTGACCTTAATGCGGGAATGTCGCTTGAACCGCAAGCAAAGTTACATCCGCAAAGCGTGAGGGGAGAACTGTATATCCTCGGAGAGTATGTAAGAAATTCAATAGGCAACGCAATTGTGTTTTACTACGGCAGTATTATGAAGGTGTACGGAGGTTTGTCAAATGACAAGCTGTACACGGAGCTTGAGAAAATAATGCACCACGAAGTAAAGCATCATAACGAACATCTTGCAGGTTGTGATGACCTCGGAATCTGCGATGATGAACAGATAGAATCATATCTTAGAAGTAACGGTATAACCGGATAATACATAAAAGCTGTATCGAATTTATCGGTACAGCTTTTGCTTTTTTGTAAAGTGTTGTGGTGAGTTATGGTTTGGCAAAAAGTTTGTGTTAAATAATTTGAAAATTTAGGTCAAGTCTTTTTAAATGTTGGCCAAATTTTTATAATTGTTTGGTAAGATATTCTTTTAAAAGCTAATTTAATAATATTTACACATTCAATATTTGTCCCGGATAGAGAACATTGGGATTGCCGAGATTGTTTTTATTCATAAGATCCTCTACCGTCATATTGTACATCTTTGAGATATACCAAAGGGATTCTCCCGGTCTTACAATATGTGTGCGTGGCGACTGTGAAGTTCCTGCCGGAATTGCCAGAGTTTCACCTACATAAATTCTGTTTGCGTCAGCAATGTTGTTATATCTTAAAATGTCGTTTACCGTAGTTTGAAAAAATTGCGCAATGCCAAACAAAGTATTTCCCGGTCTGACAGTATAGTAAACAATATCCAAATTATTTCCTCCTTTGCTTTTTTAATATAATATGCTTTTTTTACCTCCGTGCCACTGCTCTGAATATTTTTTGACAGTTACGGCAAAATATATTTGGAGGTAATAAAATGAAAATAACCATTAATTCTGTAGTCGGCAGAGAAATTATTGATTCAAGAGGTAATCCTACCGTAGAGGCTACTGTAGGACTGACAGACGGAACTTTTGCAAATGCGGCAGTACCGTCGGGAGCATCAACAGGTGCTTATGAAGCTGTTGAACTGCGTGACGGCGGTGATAGATTTAACGGCAAGGGAGTAAAAAAAGCAGTTACAAATATCAGCAAAATTATTTCACCCGAAATTTGCGGTATGTCACCGTTTGACCAATGTGCAGTCGATAACAAATTATCAGAGCTTGACGGGAGCAAAAACAAGAAAAATCTTGGTGCAAATGCGATACTTGCCGTGTCAGTCGCAGTTGCAAAGGCAGCGGCAAAATCGCTAAGACTTCCGCTTTACCGTTATCTCGGAGGTATTTATTCGGTAAAACTTCCTGTGCCTATGATGAATATTCTCAACGGCGGCGCTCATGCAGCAAATAACATTGATATACAGGAATTTATGATTATGCCTGTAGGTGCGAATACTTTTTCCGATGGTTTGCAGCAATGCTGTGAAATATACCACAGTCTTGGCAAAATTCTTTCACAGAAAGGTATGGCTACTTCTGTTGGCGACGAGGGCGGTTTTGCACCGAATCTTGAGACCGACGAAGAGGCAATTGAGTTGATTATTCAGGCGGTTTGTGATGCGGGATACAATACAGAGAATACTAAGATTGCAATTGATGCGGCGGCATCCGAATGGTTTAACGACGGCGTTTATCACTTGCCGAAAAGGAAATCCGTACTCAAGACAAGCGACCTTATTAATTATTTTGAAAAACTTTGCGACAAATATCCGATATTTTCAATCGAAGACCCTCTTTCGGAATACGATTGGGAGGGTTGGAAAGAAATCACGGATCGCATCGGCAAAAAAGTTCAGCTTGTAGGCGACGATTTATTTGTTACAAATTCAGAAAGACTTTACAAGGGTATTTGTGTCGGCGCAGGTAATTCTATTTTGATAAAAATGAATCAAATCGGAACTCTTACAGAAACTTTTGGGGCGATTGATATGGCACAAAAGGCGGGTTATACAACGGTGATTTCGCATAGAAGCGGTGAAACCGAAGATACTACAATTGCGGATATTGCTGTTGCGGTAAATGCCGGGCAGATAAAAACGGGAGCACCTTGCCGTACCGACCGAGTATGTAAATATAACAGATTATTAAGAATTGAAAGTCTATTTAAAGGTTCGTCCGTATATGGGCTTTAAAATATAATAATTGTCAAAATTTTGTTAATATTAAAAGGTTATTCGATTATTGTACGAATCGAATGACCTTTTTTGTCTTTATTTTGTTATTTGGGACTTTACTTGAAAAAATGCATAAAAATTTGAGTTGATATGTAGCAAGTTGCACAATAAAAGCGTTTAAAATTCTACATTGTGAATCCTCATATTTGAAATATAATTCTTTAAAAGATATAAAATCACTTGGAAATTATGTTAAAATTATATAAAAGAAAATATAATTATTTATTATGTTCAATACTGTTCGTATATTAAACAGTATGATTTTGGTCAATACTAAAACTGAATATTTTGTTTCTGATGGCGGCTTGGTAAGCGGACAAGAATTCTGAAAAGTATTGCCGCAGAGTCAGGAGGCATTTTTATTGTTATTAAAAAGATTAATTACAGGAGTATTAACGGCAATGATTATGGCAGGTATGTGCGCATCGGCAATCAGTGCGGCGGAAGAAAAGAAAGTTGAAAACAAAAAGGTTAATTATCAGACTTATGCAGCCGAACTTGATAAAACAGCTTATTCGGGCAGTGACCTCGGTGCGGTTTGGTCTGAAGATTCAACTACTTTTAAAGTTTGGGCGCCTAAGGCTGCTACGGTAAAGTTAAATCTTTACGAGCACGGCAGTGACGAAGAGGGCGACGGCGGTTCTATTGCCACAAAAACAATGGAGCTTGACAAAAAAACAGGCGTATGGAGCATAAAAGTAAGCGGTAATCTTGCGGGAAAGTATTATACTTACAGCGTTAAAAACGGCGATACGGTTACCGAAACAGGAGATGTTTATGCAAAAGCCTGCGGTGTAAACGGCAAGCGCAGTATGGTAGTAAACCTTAACAGTACAAATCCGGATGGGTGGGAAAACGATGTTCATGTAACTGTTTCAAATCCTACCGAGGCATCTGTATGGGAAGTTTCCGTTGCCGATTTTTCATCTTCGGAATCAAGCGGCGTATCTAAATCAAACAGAGGTAAATTCCTTGCTTTTACAGAGGAAGGTACAACTGTAAACGGTATTCAGGGCGGTACACCGACATGCATTGATTACCTTAAAAAACTCGGTGTTAAGTATGTTCAGATTATGCCTTTCTGCGATTTTGGCTCTGTTGACGAATCAAAAGACATTATGTCGCAATACAATTGGGGCTATGACCCTGTAAACTATAACTGTCCCGAGGGTTCGTATTCTACAAATCCTTATGACGGTAATGTTCGTATCAAAGAATGTAAGCAGATGATACAGGCACTTCATAATGCAGGTATCGGCGTAATTATGGATGTTGTTTACAATCATACTTATTCAACGGATTCCGTATTCCAAAATACAGTTCCTAACTATTATTACAGAATGAACGAGGACGGTACATTCTCAAACGGTTCGGGCTGCGGCAACGATACTGCATCCGAACACAAGATGTTCCGCAAGTATATGATTGATTCTGTTACTTATTGGGCAAATGAATATCATATTGACGGTTTCCGTTTTGACCTTATGGGTCTTCACGATGTTGAAACACTTAATCAGGTAAGAGATGCGCTTGACAAACTCTATGACAACGGCATCGGCAAAAAGATTATTATGTACGGTGAGGCTTGGAATATGCCGACTGCTTGCAATGAAGGCACGGTAATGGCTAATCAGGGTAACCTCAAGCAGCTTAACGACCGTATAGGTGCTTTTGACGATACTATCCGTGATGCAATCAAGGGCAGTACAGGCGGTACAGACGGCGCTTTCGTACAGGAGGCAAGCAAAAAATCTAACCTTAAGATTGGCATATCGGGTCAGTCCGACCGTACTTCGGGTTGGGCAAATGTTCCCTCACAGTGTGTAACATATGCGTCTTGTCACGATAACCTTTGTCTTTACGATAAACTTGTTGATTCGGTTTACGGCAGAGATTCCGAATACAGAAAGCGTTATGAAGATTTGGTGGCAATGAATAAACTTTCAGCCGCTATTGTAATGACATCTCAAGGTATTCCGTTTATGCTTGCCGGTGAGGAATTTGCAAGAAGCAAAGACGGTGACGAAAATTCCTATGCGTCAAGCCGTGAAAAAAATATGCTTGATTGGAACAATATCAATGAATACAGCGATATTGTTGAGTATTACAGAGGTTTAATGCAAATCAGAGAAGAATTTGCGGCATTTAAAGATTGCACGGCAAAGAGTGCAAATGCAATTAATTATTTAAACGACTTGCCAAAAACAGTTGTAGGTTACAAACTTAACAACACAGAGCAGGGCAAATGGAATCAAGTTTGCGTTCTCTTTAACGGCGGTGATGAGTCACAGAATGTTAAAGTTGACGGCAAGTGGGTAATCGTTGCGGACAACGAAACAGCAGGATTAAGAAACCTCGGTGAAGTTGACGGCAGTGTAGAGGTTAAAGCTCATTCGGCTGTTGTTATGGCTGATAAGCAGGGCTTTGACAATGCACAGCTTACAATCCGTGAGGGTGCGGTAGTTGTAAATTATTATGACAATAAAACACATGACCTTATTTCTACCCAAACCGTAACAGGCGGTATCGGTAAGGCTTATGACCTTGCTGAAAATGCTTTTACTCTTAACTATGACATAAAGAAAACCGACGGTGACGCAAAAGGGTTCTTTACAGACGGAGTTCTTCACGCTAAGGTTTATGTTGAAAAGTACGATGGCACTTTTTCAACAGTTACTTACCACTTTGTTGATAAAGAGAGCGGTAAAGATTTAGTTGACAGCTATTCAATTAAAAACAGAACAGGGGTTGAGTATTACACTCCCGAAATTCCCGGTATTGAAAATTACAGACTTATACTCGACGAACTTCCGAACAATGCTTCCGGTGTTCTTCCTAACAAAGATTTTGATGTAACCTTTAAATACGAAAAGATTGCGGATGATGACAAGTCAAAGGACGAATGCAGAGTAAATGTAATTTATATGGACGGCAGCGGTAAGGTTGTTGAAAAGACAACTCTTACAGGTGCAGAAGGAGAGGCTTATACAGCAGAAGAAAAAGAATTTGAAGATATGACATTAAGATTTGTTCCGTTAAATGCGAACGGTAATTTTACAAAAACAGAAATTAATGTAATTTATTCATATTCAAACGACCCTGACCCCCTTAAGTCGGTTATGGTTGTTGTATATATTGCCGCAGGTCTACTTCTTGCAGGATGCGTTGCAAGCACTCTTTATACAAATATTAAAAGGAAAAAGGCTTTTGCCGAGTCTATGGATATAGACGAATGATTTTAGGTAGTTATTCCCACAAGGGATAGATTATAAAAATAAAAGGAGGAAATAAAACTATGAAGAATACAAAGAAATTTGTATCTGTTGTCCTTGCGTTTTGTATGCTCGGTACAACAACAGCAGTTACTTCAATGGCTGCAACAACCGATGCGGAAACAGTATCAGGTGGTTCTGTAGCAGTAGATACAACTGCTACAAAAGCACTCGAAGAACTTGACGCAAATTACAGATATGATGGAGATGACCTCGGCGTTACATACACTAAAGATGCCACAACTTTCAAAGTTTGGTCACCTACAGCAACTGACATTAAGGTAAATATTTTTACAAAAGGTTCAGACGATGAACAGGGAGCAAGTAAGGTAGCCTCTTACCGTCTTGAGAAAGAAGACGCTACAGGCATTTGGAAGATTAAGCTTACTGGCGAATGGAAAGACTACTACTACACTTACACAATCACAGTAGTTAATCCTACAACAGGCGAAACAACAACAAGTGAAACGCAGGATGTATACTCAAAGGCAGTCGGTGTAAACGGTAACCGTTCAATGATTGTTGATCTCGACTCTACAGACCCTGACGGTTGGGACAAGGACACTCATGTATTCCAGGATGAGGTTACAGACAGCACTGTTTGGGAACTCCATGTAAAGGACTTCTCATATGACGCTTCTTCAGGTGTATCTGAAGAAAACCGCGGTAAGTACCTTGCATTTACAGAAAACGGCACAACACTTAACGGTGAGGGCAACATTTCTACATGTATTGACTATCTAAAAGAACTTGGTGTTAATACAGTACAGCTCAATCCATTCTATGACTATGCTTCAGTAAACGAGGCAGGCAACGATGAGCAGTTTAACTGGGGCTATGACCCACAGAACTACAATGTTCCTGAAGGCTCTTATTCTTCAAATCCATATGACGGTAATGTAAGAATTAAGGAATGTAAGGAAATGATTCAGGCACTCCATGATGCAGGCATCAGCGTTGTAATGGATGTTGTTTACAACCATACATATTCAACAGACTCTTGCTTCCAGAAGACTGTTCCTAACTATTACTACAGACTTAACAGAGCAGGCAAATTCTCAAACGGATCGGGTTGCGGCAATGAGTGTGCAACAGAGCGTGCAATGTACAGAAACTATGTTATTCAGTCTTGCCTCTACTGGGTAAATGAGTACCATGTTGACGGCTTCCGTTATGACCTTATGGGTATTATGGATGTTGAAACAATGAATCAGATCAGAGATGCTCTTGATAAGGTTGATAATAGGGTTACAATGTGGGGCGAAGCATGGACAGGCGGCGACTCATACCACCCAACAAACACTTGTGACGGTACAAAGTTTATTCCGGCTATTCAGTCAAACGCAGGCTCACTTAGCGAGAGAATCGGTATCTTCAATGACTCTGTTCGTGACGCTATCAAGGGCGGTGCTATGAGCATTGCAAACACAGGTTTTGTTCAGGGCTCAAAGGGTGCTGCTAAGGGTATTTCTTTCGGCTTGTTCGCTAACTCAAACGGTAACTACAAGTGGAAAGCTAAAGCTCCTTCACAGTCAGTTACATACGCTGACTGCCACGACAACGCTGCTCTTTACGATCAGCTCGTTGCTTCTACAGCTTCAGGTGACTACGGCAACCGTTACGAAGACCTCGTTAAGATGAATAAAATGGCAGGTGCTATTGTAAATACTTCACAGGGTATTTCATTTATGCTTGCAGGTCAGGAAATGGCTCGTACAAAGTACGGCGATACAAACAGCTACAAGTCTTCACCGGAGATCAACAAGATTAACTGGAACAACATTCTGGAGTATCAGGATCTTGTATCTTACTACAAGGGACTTTACGAAATCAGAAAGAACTTTACACCATTCACAGCAATGGATAAGTCATATTCATCAGCTTACACACTTAACAAGTCAATGGGCAGTGCATTCTCTAACCAGGTAGCGTTTACTGTTAAGAATGATCAGCCTGACGAGTGGCAGACAATGGCTGTTATCCACAACTCAGCTAAAAAAGCAGAAGAAGTTAAGCTCAAGGATGAAAGCTGCACAGAGTGGGTAATTATTGCTAACGATAAGACAGCCGGCTTAAAGAACCTTGGTGAGGTTTCGGGTTCAACATTTACAGTGCCTGCAATTTCAACAGTAATTGCTGTTGACAAGGCAAGCTTTGATAAGCTCGCTCTTGACGACGGTATGGGTCAGGTAACTGTAAACTATGTTTACGAAAAGACCGGCGAAAACCTCGTAGATCCTGAAGTAATTCAGGGTACAATCGGTACAGGTTATACAACAGCCGAAAACTCAAGCATTAGTAATACATATATATTGAGCAAGGTTGAAGGTCCTGCAACAGACACTTATTCAGAAACACCGGCAGTTGTAACATACTACTATGCTGACTATGTTCCTGAATCATTCAAGAACGCAGACTTTAACAATGACGGTGCTATTGATGTTCGTGATGTAACATTAATGCAGTCTATTATTACAGATCCTGCAAGTGTAGATGCTGACACATATGCAAAGATAGATGTAAACTACGATACAAGAAAAGATGTAAATGATGTTACAGCTCTTCAGACTTATACTACCGGTAAGCCGGTATCATCGGGCAGTGTTACAGTAAACCATTTCTACACAGCTGAGGACGGCACAGTCGAAAAGATTACTCCTTCAACAGTAATTTCGGGCAGAGTAGGCGATGAATACACAACAACAAGCTACCGTACAATCGGTTATACTGTTGATACAACAAAAACACCTAAAAATGTAAACGGTCACATTCCTTATGGTGTAGATATGAGCGTTGATTACTACTATGTAGCGTCAAGTATGGATGTTAAACTCCATGTTAAGCACAATGGTTCACTTACTTGGAATCCGTCACTTTGGCTCTGGGGTTCAGATACAAACGGTGTTGATGCTGACAACTACACAACATCAGGTGAATGGCCGGGCGATACACTTACAGAAATGGATGAAAACGGTTGGTATGTTAAAGACTTCACTTGTACAAAGGCAGGTTCTTACAATATAATTGTTTCTGACACAGGTACAAATCAGACAATTGACTATAAGGGCTTTATTGACAACGAGCTTTGGATTGTAATCGATGACTCTAATGTAATGGGTGGTACATACCTCACATTCTATACAGAGAATCCGGATAATAACCCAAATGCACCAATCGCAGTTCCGATTAGCTAAGCTAATAGTTAAATAATTCAAGCCGGCCTCGTAAGGGGTCGGCTTTTGCTTTTGGTGTATTTTAAATTAGGAACACGCTTTGTTCTTATTTTTGTCAAACAATTATGTCTATTTATAAAAAAGTTTTTGGAAAAATTATGGTTTAGCAAATTGTTTCGACAGGTAATTATAAAAGTTTGGTCGACC
>ERZ773114.4559-NODE-4559-length-10333-cov-30.580950_pt1 | contig 10333 bp, 9 predicted proteins | sample MGYA00580564_ERZ773114 | MGnify/ENA primary metagenome ERZ773114 (study PRJEB29015, sample SAMEA2737836) | human gut metagenome | biome: human gut; feature: human-associated habitat; material: faeces | place: China | collected 2012 ...
CTGACGCTACCGGCCCCAAGCATCTGGATATGACCCTGACCCGCGCAAAGTTCAACGAGCTGACCGCAGATCTGGTCGACCGCACCATGACCCCTGTCCGCAAGGCTCTGCAGGATGCCGGTTTGCGCGCATCTGATCTGAAGAAGGTCCTGATGGTCGGTGGTTCCACCCGTATCCCCGCTGTCTACGATGCAGTCAAGAAAGAGCTGAACTGCGAGCCCTTCAAGGGCATCAACCCCGATGAGTGCGTGGCTGTCGGTGCTGCTATCCAGGGCGGCGTCCTGCAGGGCGACGTCAAGGGTCTGCTGCTGCTGGATGTCACCCCGCTGAGCCTCGGCATTGAGACTCTGGGCGGCGTCTGCACCAAGATCATTGAGCGCAACACCACCATTCCTACCCACAAGAGCCAGGTCTTCTCCACTGCTGCGGATAACCAGCCCTCTGTTGAGATCAATGTCCTGCAGGGCGAGCGTGAGTTTGCCCGCGACAACAAGAGCCTCGGCGTCTTCCATCTGGACGGCATCGCTCCGGCTCCCCGTGGTGTGCCTCAGATCGAAGTCACCTTCGATATTGATGCAAACGGCATCGTGAAGGTCAGCGCGAAGGATCTGGGTACCGGCAAGGAGCAGAACATCACCATCACCGCTTCCACCAACATGTCCAAGGACGACATCGACAAGGCTGTGAAGGAAGCAGAGCAGTTTGCTGCCGACGATAAGAAGAAGCGCGAGGAAGTGGACATCCGCAACGGCGCCGACCAGATGGTCTTCCAGACTGAGAAGATGCTGAAGGAGAACGGCGACAAGATGCCCGCCGACGTCAAGAGCGAGGCTGAGGCAAAGCTGGCCGACCTGAAGACCGCTGTCCAGTCCGGCTCCATCGACGACATCAAGGCAAAGCAGGATGCTCTGAGCCACGTCTTCGAGAAGATGTATCAGGCTGCCGCTGCTGCCCAGCAGCAGGCCGCAGGCGCACAGCCCGGCCCCGATGCTGGCGCAAACGGCCAGCAGAAGCCCAACGATGACGGCGTTGTGGACGCAGACTTCAAGGAAGTCTGATTTGAGACACAGCAGTGCGTATCCGGCCAAACCGGCGGGTATGCGCGTAGAATAGCAAAAGCCGCTCCGGTTTTGCCGGGGCGGCTCTTGCTGGTTATAGAGAAAACCTCTCAGTCTCGCTGACGCCCGCCAGCTCCCCTAATAGGGGAGCCATTGGCAGGCCGGTCAGGCTTGTACAGATTTGCTTGAGGCTGTCTGTACTGGAAGCGGCAGTGCGCTGCTATATAGGGGAGGTTGCTGCTTATACGAGAGGTGATTGGATTATGGCACAGGAGAAACGTGATTACTACGAAGTGCTGGGTGTATCCAAGACGGCTACCGACGCGGAGATCAAAAAGGCTTACCGCAAGCTGGCCATGAAGTACCACCCGGACTATAACCCCGGCGACAAGGAAGCCGAGGAAAAGTTCAAGGAGATCAACGAGGCAAACGAGGTGCTTTCGGACCCGAAGAAGCGCCAGCTCTACGACCAGTACGGCTTTGCCGGTGTTGACCCCAACTACGCTGCCCAAAACGGCGGTGGCCCCGGCGGCTTTGGCGGTTTCAGCGGCTTTGGCGGCGACGGTGTTGACCTTGGCGATATTTTCGGCGACATCTTTGGCGGCGGCTTCGGCGGTTTTGGCGGCTCGAGCCGTTCGGCGAACCCCAACGCCCCCCGCAAGGGTCAGGACATCCGGGTGCGCATCACCCTGACGTTTGACGAGGCGGTGCATGGCTGCAAGAAGAACATCACCATTACCCGTCAGCAGGAGTGTACCGAGTGCCACGGCAGCGGCTGCGCCGCCGGTTCCAGCCCGGAGACCTGCCCTGACTGCGGCGGCAGAGGCTTTGTCATTCGTCAGCAGCGTACGCCCTTCGGCGTCATGCAGACCCAGCAGCCCTGCTCCCGCTGCGGCGGCAAGGGCAAGCTCATCAAGAACCCCTGCAAGAGCTGCCACGGCAGCGGCACCATCGCGGTCAAGAAGACTCTGGAGGCCAATGTCCCTGCGGGCATCGACGACGATCAGGGCTTCCGCCTCTCGGGCATGGGCAATGCCGGTACCAACGGCGGCCCCGCAGGTGACGTCATCGTGGCGGTGACTGTCCGGCCCAGCGAGGTGTTCCAGCGCGACGAGAACAACATCTACGTCGTCTTCCCCATCACCTACAGTCAGGCTGTCCTGGGCGATACCATCACGGTGCCTTCCATCGACGGCAAGGTCGAGGTCAATGTGCCGGAAGGCACCCAGAGCGGCACCACCTTCCGCCTGCGCGGCAAGGGCATCCAGTATGTGAATGGCAGAGGCCGCGGTGATATGTACGTCAAGTGCGAGGTCGAGATCCCCAAGAAGCTCAGCCGCACCCAGCGTGAGGCCCTGAAGAAGTTCGAGGGCACCCTGAAAGAGGATAACTACGAAAAGCGCAAGGGCTTCTTCAAAAAGCTGAAGGATATGTTCAATAACTAAATCAACACGTCCATAAACAGGCAGAGGCATCCGGTTTGGGTGCCTCTGCTTTTGTATGGACAGATAAAAAGAGGGCGGCGGCCCTTCCCTTGCGGGAAGAGCCGCCGCCTTTGTTGTTCTTTGGAGTCTCCTGAGTTATTAAAGCAGGATAATAGCTGCGTTAATCACAAGGCCAATTCCGGTAGCGGAGGTACCCAGAACCCAACTGGCACACGCAAGGTCATAGAGGAAATTAGATACACTCTTCCCCATATCATTTGCGAAATAGTCCAGACCGTCCTGAGTCCAAGTATTAGGGTTCTTCTTGCGGTAATCACGGATAGCCGTGACGCCCGCAAGCCATGCATAAGGAGGGAAGACCCATGCAGCGATAGCCTGAATAGCACTGGCACCACCGGTGGTATAGGTCATTTCCTCTTCGTTCATCACGCAGTAGGAAGCGGGCAGCATCATGATGTTTTCCATAGTAGCACTCCTTTACGAACAATATCCCAAAACAGCGCGGTGTGCGCCGCTTTGACAAAAGATAGAAGTTCCCGAAAAGCCGCAGGGGAAACTTACAGGATGAGCAGCAGCGCGCTCAGGGGAGCGAGAGCCACCACCGTACCGGTAGAAACAACGTCACGCAGGAAGTTGGAAGGCGATTTGGACATATCGTCGCTGATGGCGTCCATTGCACGGCCCATAACGGTGAGAGGATTGCCCCTGCGGTTGCTGTCAACGCTCAGCCAGTCTCTGGCCTGCGAGATGCCCCAGACATAGCTGGATGCCAGAACGGCCACGCCCACGATGGTGACGACGCCGCCAACAGCGCTGCCGCCGGTGGTGTAGGTCATCTCATCGTCAGAAAGCACTGCGTAATCAGCAGGCAACTCCATATATTTCTTCATAAAGAATCACTCCTTCATATCAGCAGACGGCGCACCGCACCGCGCTGCAAAGATCCCTCTTGCAGAGCTAACTTCTCTGACAGCATCATTCTACTACAACGCTGGATTTTGTGCAAGGGTTTTGGACAGAAACCACAAAAACCCGGGAAAATGCATGAAAAACACCTCGGAAGTTTGTGGAAAAATACTGCAATAATTCCCAGTATCAGCCCGCTACGCCGGCCCGGTAGAGGTAGGGGTCGCTCTTGAAGCTGTCGAAACTGTAGAGCACGAGGAGCTGGTCGTAATCGTTGTCCGCGATGAGCTTGTCCAGACCGTAGTTATAATTGCGGAAATCCACCACGTCGATGTCGGCGTAGTTGGCCGTCAGGTAAGGCACGAAGCAGTTGGCGTAACTGTCCTTGATGACGAGAATGCGCCCGGTGCCGTCGCCCTTGATGCGGCTCAGGCCATTGTTGCCGTGGAGGAACATGGCATACTTGTCGTAAACGTCCAGCTTGGCCGTGTCGTAAAGGCCGGTCGTCTCGCCGTCGGCGGGCTGGCCGGGGCCGCTGACCGAGTAGATGGTCAGCGCGTTCGGCAGGTCATAATAAGTGATGGTGTCCGGTTCTGCGTCCGGCGTCCGCGCCTTGGAGTAGTGGGTGCCGTAGAAGCCGTCTGCCGTCAGCACGGTGTGGGCCGAGGGGTCAAAAGGCGTGAGGCTCAGAGCGTCACAGAGCTGCTTGTAGGCATAATAAGCGCCGGTGCTTGTCCAGTGGTGGTCGGTGCGGTAGTAGATATATTCGTCTTTGTGGTCGGTGAGGGTCTGCCGCACGTCCACAAAGCGGCCTCCGGCGGCCTGTACGGCATCGGAAAGCGAGTCGAGATAACGGTCCTCGTCCAGCAGCGGAGCGCCCGCAGGGACGTTTTCCGGGTAGATAGCGGACGCCGCAGGCACCAGCATCACGTTGACCTTGCCCGGGTACCGCTGACAGAGCGCTTCCAGGGCGGCAGTGTTCTTGGGCAGGGTGCGCGTCTCGCTGGAAACGAGGCCGTAGGTGCGGGGGAACATCATCTGCTGTTTGCCCAGCAGGATGCCGCCGCTCTGCTCCTTCTGCATCACCTTCGTTTCCACGGTGCTCTGCAGGGCGACCCAGTTGTCACGGCCCACCACCTGGTCTTTGACGTATTTCGTGTAGGCCGTGAAGAACTTGTTCAGCCCATCAGCCGAGACGCTGGACAGACTGGGCCGCTGGGAGAGGGTGGTGTTTTCCAGTTCACTGTAGGCCCGGTCCGGCGTGACAAGGTCTAGCACGAACAGCCCGGCAAAAAACAGGGTGAATGCGATAAGAACTGGATAGTGGAAAATCGAAGCGGAGCGCTTTGAATGTTTGTCCATCGTTCACGCCTCCTCTTAAAAGTTGAAATACAGGAACGGGCTGTTGGTGCTGCCCACGACGTAAGCCATCGAGACCGTCAGCAGCACCAGAATGGTCAGCGCCTTGGTGATGGCATTGCGGGAAAGCAGCTTCCACAGCTTTTCGATGAGCGGGGTGCAGCAGACGACGGAGACCGCCAGCAGTACGCCGTAGTTGCGCAGGAAGTAAAGGGGCATCACGCCGCCGGAAGGGATGAAAAGCTTGCGGAACAGCAGGCCGAACTCCACGCCTGCGTCGTTGCCCACGAACATGGCCCAGCCTACGACCACCAGGAAGAGGGTGTAGATATGGGGCCAGACCCTGCCCTTTTTGAGGTAGGGCAGGAGGAAGAGCTTTTCCAGAGCCAGCAGCACGAAATAGTACAGGCCCCAGCAGATGAAGTTCCAGTTCGCGCCGTGCCAGATGCCGGTGAGCAGTTCGACGACGAACAGGTTAAAGATCTGTCGCTTGAGGCCCTTGCGGTTGCCGCCGAGGGGGATATACACATACTCCCGGAACCAGCCGGACAGCGTCATGTGCCAGCGCCGCCAGAACTCGGTGATGGACGCGGAGATATAGGGGTAGTTGAAGTTCTGGGGGAAGTCGAAGCCCAGCATCTTGCCCATGCCGATGCCCATCAGGGAGTAGCCGGAAAAGTCGAAATAGAGCTGGAGCGAGTAGGCGATGACGCCCAGCCAGACCAGCGGGGTCGAGGCGTTGGCGAGGCCCACGAAGGAGACGGAGGGGCTGTCCGCTACGCCGATGATGTCCGTCCAGAGTGCACCGATGGCGTCGGCCAGCAGGACTTTCTTTGCCAGGCCGAAAGTGAAGAGCGTCATGCCGTCCTCGATCTGCTTGAGCTCATAGCGGCCTTTGTAGACGTGGAGACGGTCGGAGACATCCCGGTACTTGACGATGGGGCCGGCGATGAGCTGGGGGAACATGACGACGTAAGCACCGAAATCAATGATGTTATGCTCCGTTTCCACATCCCGGCGGTAGACGTCGATGGTGTAGGAAAGTGTCTGGAAGGTGTAGAAGCTGATGCCCAGCGGCAGTACGCTGATGCCCTGAATGGGCGCAAAACCGGTGCCGAAGATGGCATTGATGCTGCTGAGCACGAAATTTGCATACTTGAAGTAGAAGAGCATCCCGAGACTGCCCGCCAGCGCGATGAGCAGCAGGATGAGACGGGCGGTCTTGTTCTGCTCGAAGCGCTCAAGCCCCAGGCCGCAGAGGTAGTTGATGAGGATGAGCGCCAGCATGACCGGGAAAAAACGCACCTCGCCCCAGCAGTAGAACACGAGGCTGCACAGGAACAGAACGGTATTTTTGAGTTTCGGGGGCGCGAGATAGTACAGCGCCAGTGTGATGGGCAGAAAGCGCAGCAGAAAGATGATGGTGCTGAAGACCACGGCGTCAGCCTCCTTTTAACATTGTGATAAAGCCGAAAAAGGCCGATGCCGCCACGGCACCGGCCCGAGAAAGTCTGTTTATTTGCCCAGAACGTCCTTCACGGCGCTGGTCAAATCAGAAGAGCAGTCGTTGGAGGCAATGACCATCACCACGAGGTCGTCGCCGCCGTCGATGATGGCGTTCTCCACGTTGGACTGTGCCTGTGCAAACTCAGCATAGTTGCCGTAGAAAGCCACCTGGTCCTGCTGGTAGGTCTTGAGGGTGTCCATGACGTCCTGTGCCTTGCCAGCGGCGGGTTGGATGGCCAGCACCAGACCGGCGTCGCCGTTGTCGTTGCTCTTGAGGCCCTTGTAGCTGGTCACATCGTCGGCTTTCAGGCCAAAGTCGTACTCGATGTTCATGGCCGTTAGCTCAAACTGGTTGGAGATGGGGTCAGCCTCGAGCAGAGCGTCTACGGCAGAAGCCACGGCGTCGGAAGCGCCGTTCTCCTCAGCGGAAACGGAAGCAGCAGGCTCAGAGGCGCTCTGGCTGGCAGCCCCGGAGGAGGCTGCGGAGGAGGCCGAAGAGGATGCAGAGCCGCCGCAGCCTGCCAGCAGGACACAGCCCGCGGCCAGCGCAGCAGCAGAAAGGACGAGTTTCAGACGAATATTCATAAAAGATTTCCCTCTTTTGTCGTTAAAATTCTGAGGCCCGGCCGCCCCGAAAACTGTCGGCCCAAAACCCCAAGATAGTCTACCATATCGACGGCAGAATTGCAAACGAAGCGTGAAATTTTAACCTTTTCTTCACCAGTGGATTCAGCCCTCGGCGGCGATGCTCTGCAGAGTCTCGATATACTCCTCAAAGCACAGGCCGCTGGCGTTGATCTTAGCGGCGTTCTCCGCGCCCACATACCGCCAGTGCCAGGGCTCGTAGATGATCTCCGTCTTGTCCTCGGCGTCCTTGGGGTAGCGGAGGATGAAGCCGTAGTCGCCTGCGTGCTCACAGAGCCAGCGGAAGGCGGCGGTCTTCTCGAAGCCCTCGTCCAGACCGGTGTGCTCCGGGCTGTTCAGGTCGGCGGCGAGGCCGCAGTTGTGCTCGGAGTATCCCGGAGGGTTGACGACGGCAGCGGCCTTTTCCTTGGCAGTGGCGTTGTCGTAGCCCTTGTCGAGGTAGTATTTGGTCTTCCGCTCGTAGAGGCTGGTCTGGTACTTGACGCTGCGGTAGCCGCTCTGCATCCAGACAGTCACGCCGTCGGCGGCAGCGGCTTTCTGCATGGAGAGGAAGGCGTCGCAGGCCACGGTCTGCAGCGTCTTGTTGACGGCGGTGGCAGAGCCGCACTCCTTGGTATCGAAAGTATAGTCGTCCGGCATCTTGCTGGTGTGGTTCACCAGCACCATCAGCGGGTCGGCCAGCATGGCGCGGGCCTCGTCGGCGGTGAGGCCAAGGGCGTTGGCAGGCGCAGCGGTGTTCTCGGCAGAGCTCACAGTGGAATCGGCGATGCTCTGGGCCGGCATGGAAATGGCGGACGCCGCCGAAGCGCTGGGGACGACGGCATGACGGGTGAGCAGGAAGGAGACGCCGCCTACGGCGACGCAGAGCATCACGGTAAGGCCGGCCACCCGGCGGACGGCGCGGTTACGTCTGCGGCGGCGCACCTCGGCGCGGGTAAGGCGCCGGCGGTGAGGATGAGGAGCAGAGGAATTCATAATGGACCTTCTTTCTTGTTGAGGGTGTGTATATTTTTGCACACGGGCGGACATCCTATTCCCGGGAGGCGAACAGGATGAAAATGTCGGCTGAGGAATACGGGCGCAGGGTGCGCCGGGTCGGCCCGCCCTCGCCGCTGGGAGGGGACTGCCTCTGGGCGTTTGGCGTGGGCGGCAGCATCTGCCTGCTGGGCGAGGTGCTGCGCGGGTGGTATCTGACCATGGGGCTCGACAAAGAGCTGGCCGGGACGCTCACCAGCTGCACGCTGGTGGCACTATCGGCATTGCTGACGACGCTGGGCCTCTACCAGAAGCTGGCCGCGAAAGCGGGCGCAGGCACCCTCGTACCCATCACGGGCTTTGCCAATGCGGTGGTCAGTGCGGCCATCGAGTTCAAGACCGAGGGCCGTGTGCTGGGGACCGGCGCGAAGATGTTCATCATCGCCGGGCCGGTCATCGTATACGGTACGCTGGCGGCGGTTCTCTACGGCAGCGTCTACTGGCTGCTGCAGTAAAAGTTCCCCTGCCAAGGATACGCATAAGGAAGTGCGGAAATTGCACTTTCACACTAAAATTCAGTATACCACAAAAAACAGATAAAATCAGCCCCATAAAGGAGGAAACTGTGATGGCTGCACGACGCGGAGACACTCTTTTGTTCCCGACGCCGCCCGTCGTGGCGGCTCATGCGGCCATCGGCGGCAAAAAGGAGGGCGAAGGCCCCCTTGCCGCCTGTTTCGACGAGCTGAGCGCCGACAACTTTTTCGGCCAGTCCAACTGGGAGGCCGCCGAGAAAGAAATGGCCCTGCGGGCGGCGCGGCTCTGCCTCAAAAAGGCTGAGACGACGCCGGATAAAGTCAGCCTCGCGCTGGCGGGCGACTTACAGGCCCAGTGTACCGCGTCCAGCTACGCCCTGCGGGAGCTGGGCATCCCCTTTGTCGGCCTCTTCGGGGCCTGCAGCACGATGGCCGAAGCGCTGGGCCTCGGCGCGGCGCTGTGCAGTGCAGGCATGGCCGACGGCCTGCTGGCGATGACGTCCAGCCATTTCTGTGCGGCAGAACGTCAGTTCCGCACGCCGCTGAGCTACGGCGCTGTCCGGACGCCCACCGCCCAGTGGACGGCTACGGCGGCGGGTGCCTGCCTGCTGCGGCCCGCCGGTGAGGGTGTGCAGCTCTGCGCCGCCACCTTTGGACGGGTGCAGGACTATAAAATAAAAGACATCAACAACATGGGTGCGGCCATGGCCCCCGCTGCCGCCGCGACCCTTTTGCGCTATCTGAAGGACACCGGCAGCGCCCCGGCGGACTTCGACCGCATCTACACCGGCGACCTCGGCCATGTGGGCAGCCAGCTCCTGCGCGACCTGCTGACGGCAGAAGGACTTCTGCTCAAGAACCATGTGGACTGCGGCTGCATCCTCTACGATGCCGCTGAGCAGACTGTGAAGAGCGGCGGCTCCGGCCCGGGCTGCTGCGCCTCCGTCCTCTGCGGGCATATCCTGCCGCGCCTCGAGAAGGGAACGCAGAAGAGGGTGCTCTTTATCGCCACCGGCGCGCTGATGAGCCAGACGACCTTTTTGCAGAAGGAGAGCATCCCGGCCATCGCCCATCTCGTGGAGCTGCGCAGCCCGCAGCAGAAGGAGGAAAACGGATGAATTACTTCTGGGCCTTCGTGGTGGGCGGCGGCATCTGCGTCATCGGCCAGCTGCTCATCGACCTCACCGGCCTGACCCCGGCCCGCATCCTGACGGGCTATGTGGTGGCGGGTGTCATTCTCTCGGCGGTGGGATGGTATGCGCCGCTGGCGGAGTTCGCAGGCTGCGGCGCTACCGTGCCGCTGCTGGGCTTCGGCCATCTGTTGGCGAAAGGCGTGCGGACGGCCATCGAAGAGGAAGGGGCCATCGGCATCCTCACCGGCGGGCTGACTGCCGCTGCGGCAGGTATTACCACCAGCCTTGTGTGCGGAGTCGTCTGCTCGTGGGTGGGGAAGAGTCATGACCAGAATTAGAAAAACATCCCGGCTCAAACCGGGATGTTTTTGTGTGTAAGGCGGGCCGTTTCGCCTCATTTTTCGCCCGGAGTGCGTTATATTGGGGCCAGAAGGAGGCGAAAAGCCATGCGACAGGAAACACAATGGACGACGATCTTCTGGGAGGGCTGGACGGCGCTGGCGCTCTGCGCAGCGGCGGTGTTCTGGCCCGGCAGTGCGGCGCTGGGCTATCCGGCTGTGCTCTGGCCGGGGCTGGCCCTTGCGGCGGCGGTCCCCGTCCTCTGGGCCGGGTGGTGGCTCTGGGCGGAGAAGGCTCCGCCGCTGCCGGAGGAGGAGTTGATGGGGCGGCAAGGGAAAGTACATATTGTTACGGATGAAGTTTTTCTATGACAAAAGTTAAGTTCTCTTTTGCGCACCAAAAGAGAACCAGAAAAGTGCCCGCTACTTTCG
>ERZ773114.4567-NODE-4567-length-10326-cov-2.647649_pt1 | contig 10326 bp, 7 predicted proteins | sample MGYA00580564_ERZ773114 | MGnify/ENA primary metagenome ERZ773114 (study PRJEB29015, sample SAMEA2737836) | human gut metagenome | biome: human gut; feature: human-associated habitat; material: faeces | place: China | collected 2012 ...
CGGGGGTCGCCGGTGGCCTGGTTGGTGGGGCACAGGTGGTCCAGGAAGATCACAGCCTTTTCCGGGTCGGCCAGGCGGCGGAATTTCATCTCATCCAGCTTCTGTACCACAAAAGGGGTGTAGATATCATGTACCATGCACATATCCGGCCGGGTCATGATCAGATCGCCGGGTGCCAGGTGAGAAAGCCCGGTATTTTTCATCAGGATCTTTTCAGCCATGGTGTAGCCCATCTCAGTGCACCTCCTTTTGGATGGATTCGGCGGCTTCGGCCGCTTCATTCAGGGCGCGGTAGCGGGGTACCAGCCCCCCGGCCTTGATGATCTCAAACAGATTATCGGGAATTTGCCGGATGGGAATGACCTGCCCGTTTACCTTCAGGCAGCGGTTTACCTCCACGGTGAGAAGATCCCCTTCCTCGCAGCGGTCATACAGGTCATCCGTTTCTATCAGCAGCATCCCGTTATTGATGCCGTTGCGGTAAAAAATGCGGGCAAAGGATTTGGCCACAATGCATCGCACACCCAGCGCCGCGATGCAGGCTGGGGCAAATTCCCGCGAGGAACCGCAGCCAAAGTTTTTCCCGGCCACAAAGATATCTCCCGGCCGGGCCGCGGCGGCCAGCTCCGGGCGCAGCGGCTCCAGGCAGTGGCGGCTCATCTCCTCCGCGGAGGGCAGCACACCGTACCGCCCCGGGATAATAGTATCGGTATCCACATCATCGGGCAGCTTCCATATCCGGCCCGTAAAAACAGTATCCATAGTTATGCCCTCCTGTTACGCTTGATAAAGATATCCGCTGAGCGCCGCCTGGGCGGCAGTCCGCGCAGAAACCAGATAGACCCGGGAAGCGGGGGTGCCGCAGCAGCCGGAGTAGTGGAAGCACCCGGTAGAGGCCATGACCTCCCCATCCCCGATGACGCCGATGGAGGTGGTCAGGCAGGAGGCGCAGCCGGGATTGGTGACCTGCGCTCCGCAGTCCAGGAATACATCGATCAGCCCTTCCTCCATGGCCTGCAGGTAGTCCGTGTTGGAAGCAAAGCCGATCAGTAGCCGCAGCTCCCGCCGGATGTGATGTCCCCGCAGAATTTCAGCGGCTTCGCGCAGTTCCTCTATCCGCCCGGAGGAGCAGCCCCCGATAAAGCAGGCATCCACCCGGATGTCGGACAGAGCGGTAAGGGGCTGGGCCTCCATCGGATCCTCCGGCAGGCTGCCGGGGAGTATAGCACAGGGTGGATAGTCCTCCAGCTGCAGTGTGGTATCGGCCGGGGCGTCTTCCGCTGTAAACAGGGCGCTTACCGCACCGGCTCGCTGGGCCATCAGACAGAGCGTCTGCTTTTCCGCGCGGGTAAGCCCCCGTGCGGTGTGGTCATGCAGGAGCAGCAGGCGGCCTTCGGCTCCTTTTTTGCCCGCACAGGCCAGCGCAATGTCATAGGCTGCGGCGCCGGGGGCAAAGTCCCCCTCCAGCCTGATATGCAGCGGCTGCGGCGCGGGCAGGGTCAGCTCCCCACCCTGCAGCCACCGGGCCAGTTCCTCGGGGGAAAAACGCAGCCCCAAAGCACCGATGGCACCCACCTGTGCCACATGCTGGCCGCAGGTCACCAGCAGAGAACCAGTTGCCAGCCGCCCCTGCATCAGCAGCTGGTAGCTGATTCCGGCGGACTGGATAAACTCCAGCGAATTGGCCCGGGAAAAATCAATCAGTGCTTTCTGGCGGAAAGCGCTCTGGAAGCTCCCAGCGGGGATATCATGGTCAAGAATGACCACCACCTGCGCGCGGCGCGCCGGGTCTACCTGCGGTACCATGGCGGGCAGGTCTCCGGAGGGACCATCGTTGATGAGACACCAATCAGGGGATAGTGTGACCGGGGTGCCGGCCGGGGCCTGTAATAGCTGTTGCAAAGCATTCTGTGGCAAGGAACTCACCCTTTCTTAAAATAACTAAATCGTTTTAGCTAATTCGATTATAGTGGGAGTACAATGAATTGTCAACAGGAAATTTCAAAAAGCAAAAACGATTAAGCATTTCGGGAGGAATTGACTTTCCGGGCAAATTTGGGTAAGATGGAGCTATCACAAAGAAAGGGGGCTTCGCTATGGCAACCATCAAGGACATCGCCCGCATCGCCAATGTATCTCCCTCCACGGTTTCCTTTGTCCTCAATGGCAAAGCGCGGGAGATGAAGGTCTCCCCGGTCACGGAACAGCGCATCCTGGAGATTGTGGCGGCCACCGGCTACCGCCCCAGTAATGTGGCCCGGCGGCTGCGCGCCAGCGCCGCGGAACGCCCGGTATTGGCGCTGTATTGGCCGCTGGATCGCAGAGCCTCCTATGTGGGTCGGCTGTTGGGGGCGTTCCAGCAGGAGCACCTGCGCCAGGAGTTGGACTACGATTTGGTGGTCAATACCTTCCGGGAGGGGCACCTGTGCGAGGAAAAGGGCCTGCACTTCCATAGCCCATACAGCTGCGCTATTTTAGGCGGTCTTTCCCCGGCGGATATGGACGCCCTGGCCCAGCTGGAGACGGATCTGCCGTTGGTGCTGTATAACCGCCGCCAGGCGGGCTTTGGTGCGGTGTATACCGATTATGCCAAGGCGGTGCGGCAGGTGATGGAATTGGCCCGTGCCAAGGGCTGCCGCAGCATCGGCTTTTTGAAGAACCGTTCCAACTTTATGGCGGATAGCAGCCGCATCCGCGATGCCATAACAGCAGCGGGGGAGTATGGTCTGCGGGTACCGCCCCACGCGGTGGTGGAAGCGGAGGATACCTACGAAGGCGGTGCGGTGGGCATCAAAACCATGATGACCGGCGGCTCGCTGCCGGAGCTTTTGGTATTTGCATCCGATATTATGGCTATTGGGGCGGCTCACCAGATGCAAAAGGAAGGCATCCGCATCCCGCAGGAGGTGGGGCTTATCTGCTTTGGCTTGGGAGAGCGCCAGCAGGCGCAGTACTGTACCCCGCCGCTTTCGGTCATCGAAATGCCTACCGAGGCGATGACGGCCGGTGCCGTTCAAATGGCCGCAGAGATGATCCGCAAGGGCGCAAATGCCGCCGTGGTGCGCTCCTACGAGCCGGTGGTCATCTTCCGGGAATTTTTCTCCCTGTGAAAAACATGCGGTCGAAAAGACCAATGCCAATAGCATATTCATAAAAGAGAGCCGTAACGGAAAGACGATCCGTTGCGGCTCTGTAATTATTTATTTTAATACTTTCGATTGACAAGAGCACATACGGCTTTTGCGGGTATAAATACCGCCCGACATTGCGCGTCGCGTTGATAGGTGCCAGCCTGCCTGTCGTTTCACGCTTCCTCGGGCGCCATTTTCTCCTGCGCGAAAACCGGATGATGACAAGGAAGAGGACGCCGGCATACTGGCGTATGCTGCTGCGGGGTCCCCGCAAGGTCGTAAGACCTCGTGGGGAGAGGCGGAGCGACGAAGCGTTGGAGGGGTGCCTATTCCGTAGGAATAGCGCCCCGACATGAAGCGCAGTCCGCGACGACGAGATGACGCAGTCAGCGCCGATTTTCACTTGGGGTCTCTGCAAAATCGTAAGACCTTGCAGGGAAAGGAGGACGCACCGCAGCGGGGAGGGCTGCCCGAAGCAAAGCGCAGGGTCAGCACGACAGGAGCGCAGGCTGCGCTCGATGCAAAAGCGTGCGTGTCCTTGTTAAGCGAAGGGAAGAAAGTCTGCAATAAAGTAAACATCCCCCGGTCGGGGGATGTTTACTTACGAGATGGGAAAAGCTAGGAGCTGAGAAGCCAAACGCGAACAAATGTTTCACGTGAAACATTTTTACTGGCTGTCCGCGGGGGCATTTTCCGGCGGGGTAAAGGATTCCCGAAGCTGGACCTGTGGCTCCATTTCCACATGCAAGGGGGCAGCTGGCAGCTCCCGGATGAGGCGGAGCAGCAGGGCAACGGCCTGCCGGTCCACCGTCTGCGGGATGGTGATGCAGCTGAGGGCGGGATTTAGGCAGTGGTTCATTTCCGGCTTGCGCAGCCCAATGCAGAGCACCTCGGTATCCTGTGGGACACGGATGCCGCTGCGAGCCAGGGTATACAGGCCACCTTGGGCCATGCTGTCATTCTCGTAGTAGATGACACGGGGGCGCTGGCGGAGAACGCAGTATTCCTCGGTGGCGGCGGCCCCGCCGGCAATGGTGGGCGCGGCCTGGAAGGTCCATTCCGGCTGGATGCGGATGCCCAGCTGCCGGCAGGAATTGAGGAAAGCCTTGGTGCGCTGGCTGGTGCCATCATAATGGTCGCCGCCCCGGATGACCGCGCATTCCCGGTAACCCTTTTGGTGGATGAGGGCGGCGGCCTGAGAGCCGGTTTGGGCGTGGTTGACCCCAGCGGTGGAGTACCGCCGGCTTTCAGCATTGATGAGAACAAGAGGGGTGGAAATATCCGCATTTTCCAGCTGAATGAGATCCTGCTCGCCGGCCCCGCCGATGATGACGCCATCGTAGCGGCCCTGCAGAATGGGGGAGAGCATCTCTCCCAGGCGGCCGCTGAAATAGGTTTGGATGAGCAGCTCGTAGGGGTCGGCGGGTTCCTGCTCCTGCTGGAGGATACTGTAGAAATTATACAGTCTATCGCCCAGTAGAGTGGTGCGGTGATCCAGCGGCCAGTACAGCGCGATGGTGAGACGGCGCCGGCCGGCCCGCAGCAGCTGCGCCCCGCGGTCCGGGCGGTACTGAAGCTGCTGGATAGCTTCGGCAACGCGCTGCTGGGTGGCGGGGGAGATGTGCATTTCATCCCCGCGGCCGTTGGCAACGATGGAAGCGGTGGTGAGGGAACATTGCGCCAGCGCGGCGACATCTTTGAGGGTGGACATGGGCGGGCTCCTTTCGGGGGGTCTTTCTTTTAAGTATAGGGCAGAAAACTAAAATATCAAGTAAAAAGTAATAATTTTAGTAAAATTACATTGGACTAAAGTAAAGAACTGTGGGAGCGGCATTTGTGAAAGCCGCTGAAATTAGTGGGAATGGCTTGCAAAATAGGTCAAAAGATGATTCAATAAAATTACATTAACGATTTAGCAAGCTTCTCGACACTCTAAAACGACAAAGGATGTATGCAGAGGATGCTACTACAAGGGATAAAGAGGGCGCTCCGCAGCGGGGAGGGCCCTCCGGAATAAAGTGGAGGATCAGCCCGACAAAAGCGGAGGGGCGCCCGATATATGGCACGCAGCTTAAATAAAGCCAAGAAAACAAAGAAAGAAGGCAGAAATAGCATGGCAGAGAATATTGTATTTCAGATCCTGCGCTCCCACCTGATGGAGGGTGAGCTGACGCCAGGGACCCCCATCGCCATCCGAGTGGACCAGACCCTGGGACATGACCTGACCGGTATTATGGCGGGGCAGACCTTCCTGGCGGTGGGTGCCGACCGGGTGCAGACCGAGGCCAGCGTATTTTACTGCGACCACAACACGCTGTGTGTCAGCGGAGAAAACGCGGATGATCATCTGTTCCTCAAGACCGCGGCGGCCAGATTCGGGGTGTATTTTTCCAAGCCCGGCAACGGCATCTGTCACTTTTTGCACTGCCAGCGCTTTGCCAGGCCCGGCAAGGTGATGCTGGGCGCTGACAGTCACACGCCTACCTCCGGCGCGCTGGGGATGCTGGCCATAGGCAGCGGCGGCCTGACGGTGGCAGAGGCGGCACTGGGGCAGGGCTTTAGGATGAATGTCCCCAAGGTGATGGGGGTAAGGTTGGTCGGCCGGCTGCATCCTGGCGTGACCGCCAAGGATATCGCGCTGGAGCTGCTGCGGCAGGTAAGCGTCAAGGGTGGCATTGGATACATTGTGGAATACTGCGGCGATGGAGTGAAGGAGCTTTCCATCAGCGAGCGTCAGACCATTGCCAATATGAGCATCGAGATCGGTGCGACGACCGGCATTTTCCCCAGTGATGAGCGGACGAGGGAGTTCCTAAAGGCCCAGCGGCGAGAGAGCGACTATGTGCCGCTGCAGCCGGAGGAGGGTGCAACCTACGACAAGGTGGTGGAAATCGATTTGGACCGGCTGGAGCCGCTGGTGGCGGAGCCCTCCATGCCGGATAAGGTGTGTACGGCCCGCAAGGCAGAAGGTGTGAAGCCGGGTTCGGTATTTATCGGCAGCTGTACCAATGCTTCCTATTCCGATATTGCCCGGGCGGCGTGCATCCTGAAGGGGCATAAGGTGCATAAGGATATTGACTGCACAGTGGCGCCCGGCTCCCGGCAGGTGCTGGCGCAGCTTATTAAGGACGGGGTGTTGGCGGATTTGGTGGAATCCGGCTGCCGCATCCTGGAGTGTGCCTGCGGACCCTGCATCGGGGTGGGGCAGGTGCCGCCCCATAATGGCATTTCGGTACGGACCTCCAACCGGAACTTCCCCGGCCGGTGCGGCAGCAACGATGCCTATGTTTACCTGGCCAGCCCGGAGACCGCGGCGGCCACAGCAGTGACTGGGCATATCACTGACCCGCGCGACCTGATGGATGTCAGCGTATTGGCAAAGATCCAGGAGCCGGAGGCGTATATTATCGATGATTCTTCGCTGATCGCGCCCGAAGAAACCGCCGACCGCCACGCAGTAGAGGTCATCAAGGGACCGAATATCTCCGAGCTGCCGATGCGTGGCCCGGTGCGGGAAACCATTGATGCCGGGATTGTGCTGAAGCTGGGGGATAACATCACCACCGATGATATTATCCCGGCTGGGGCCTCCATCCTAAAGTACATCTCCAACATTCCGGAATTTGCGAAGTATACCTTCTGCTATACCGATCCGGACTTTGTGGACCGGGCCCGCCGCATGGGACACAGCGTCATCGTGGGTGGGGAGAACTACGGACAGGGTTCCAGCCGGGAGCATGCGGCCATGCTGCCGATGTGCCTGGGTGTGGAGGCGGTCATCGCCAAATCCTATGCACGGATCCATAAGGAGAACCTGTTCAATTACGGCATTCTGCCGCTGATTTTTGAAGACCCGGCGGACTATGAAAAGCTGCAGCAGGGTGACCGGCTGGTGCTGGAAAATGTGCCGGAGGGTATCCGGGCGGGACGGCTGACGGTAACCGTACCGGAGCGTGGCCTGACGCTGACGGCGGTGCTGGAGGCCTCTGACTACGATAAGAACCTGCTGCTGGAGGGCGGCGCGCTGAACCACCTGGCTAAGCTACAGAAACGCTAAGCGAAACAAAAAAGAAGCTCCCGGCTGGAAGGCTGGGAGCCTTTGTACTGCTTCATTTTGGCGCAGTATTGGGATGCTTTGATGAAGCAAGCCCCCGGCTTATGAACCGGGGGCTTTTCATTTTAACAGACTCGGTAATCGCTGGCGGCAAGGGGGATATCCCCACCGTGTCGGCGAAAATATTCCAGCAGCAGCTCGGACATTTCGTGGGGGATCTCCCGCACGACCGGACAGCCGACATAGCAACCGTAGCCGCCGGTGCCGCTGGCACGGTAGCTATTCAGGCAGATGGTGAATTCATCGGTATCGGTGACCGGGTGGCCATCGACCAGGAGAGAAACGACCCGCTGACCGACTGGCCGAGAGATATCATAGGCATAGGATACCCCGGCATAGTAATCGTAATTGTAGTGCTCCACCTTGGGCTCCAGGAAGCAATCCGAGACCCGCAGGGTATTATCCTCTCCACGGGTGAAGTAGGCGGCGCTGCGCTCCATAGCCTGGCGCAGCACAGCCCCGGTGATGCGCAGCACGGTGAGGGTATTGGTATAGGGGTAGGCGATGAGAAGATCCCGACGGCGCACGACCTGCGGCAAGCCGGCCACATCATTGGCCAGGCTGGCGGCGGAAAGCTGTGCCCCGCTGACCTCCAGCTGAACGGCATTGAACAGGTCGGCCAGGCCGCTGCCCTCCGCGGCCATTTTTAGGGGAGCATCCGGCAGCAGCGGGTGGGGCAGGTGACCGACCACCTGATCCAACCAATCCTGCGCGCCGTGTTCCATCTGAGCAAACTGCCGCAGCCACTGGGGATGGCAGGCTCCGCCGGCGGGGATGGTGTGGCTGGAAAGCCGCTTTTCCGTACCGGAGACGACGGCCTCGATCCGCAAAAATTCCTGGCCGCGATCGGAGGGCTGCACCACAAAGGTGCCGGAGACCATCTGCCCGGGGACCGACATGTGCTGGTGCCCGGTAAGCAGGATATCAAAATCGAGCTCTTGACAGATGCGGTAGGCGACATTTTCGTGGGTGGAGGAAAGCACCCGGCCGGTGGTAAGATCCCGCTCGAACCCACCGTGATAGACGCAGAGGTTGAGGTCGGCTTTGCCGCGGAGCTCTTCCAGTGCCGCGGCGGCTGCCGGAATGGGATCGGAGATGGTGATGCCGGAAAGATGCTCCGGCCGTTCCCAAATGTTCACATAGTCGGTGACGATGCCGACGATACCGATGCGCAGACCGTTTTCCAGCGTATGGATGCAAGCCGGGAAGCGCACCCCGGCGCCGTCCCAGCGGATATTCTGACAGACGCAGCGGGCCCGCAGGGCGTTTAGGTAGCTTTCCAGGTAGGGCATGCCGTAGTTAAAATCGTGGTTGCCCAGTGTGACATAATCGTAGCCGCAGCAGTTCATCATCTCGGCAAAGGGGGCGGCATTTTGCAGAGTATCGTGGCAGAAGGCCCCCAAAGGAGAGCCCTGCAGCAGGTCGCCGCCATCAATGATGAGAGTGTTGCCATCGCGAGTGAAACGGCTGGCGCACTTGAACAGGCCGATGTTACGCTCCTCCCGGCTGCGGTAATCGGTGGGGTAGATATAGGCGTGAAGATCGGAAGTGAAAAAGATGGTGAGTTTTTTACTTTCCATAGTTACCCCCGTGCCAGCCGGACGCGGATCTTGGCGGAAATGGCCTCGATGATGAGTACCAGGATGATAAGCCCCAGCAGGATGGCGCCGACCTCATTCCAGCGGTAGCTGCTCATGGCAAAGATAAGCGGTGCGCCGATACCGCCGGCCCCGACAAGGCCCAGTACGGTGGCATCGCGCAGGTTCATATCAAAGCGGTAGATGATGGTGGAGGTGAAATCGGCGGTGAGCTGCGGCAGGATGCCGTAGCGGATCTTCTGGAAGGTGGTGCAGCCGGCGGCATCCAGAGATTCCAGGATGCGTTTATCCAGGTCCTCGATGCTCTCGATGAACATTTTGGAGACCATGCCGATGGAGCAAATGGACTGGGTGATGACACCGCAGGCCGCGCCGGGGCCGGTGACGCGGATCCACATGAGCGCCCAGACGATGCTCGGGATGGTGCGGATCATAAGGATGAGGACGCGCACAACGTATGCCACGGGCTTCGGCATGATATTGAACGACGCGAGGAACGCAAAGGGGATGGCGAGGATCGCGCCGAAGAGCGTGCCGAGCACCGCGATGGCGATGGTCTGGAGCAGCAGATACGGCACGTCGGAGTCACCGGAGCCGAACATCAGATCGGTATCCGGATGGAAGACGCCGTGGACGACGCCCTTTGCGACCTCGGTACCGGTCGCGGTAAGGCCGGTGAAGTGGATATCATTGGCGGACCAGCCGATGAGCACCGCGATGATGAGGACTATCGCCGTGTACAGCAGCCACTTGCGCGGTCGGTTCGCGTACATTTCCGCGACGGTGAGCTTGCGGTCGAGGGTCTCTTCAAGCATTTCTATCTTGTTTTTCTTACTCATTGCGCGTCTCCTTTCAGCTCAGCTTCTTGCGAAGATATTCGCTGAAGAAGTCGATGACGACGACGACCACGAACAGCGACAGCAGCACCATGCCAAGGCTATTGTAGTCACGCCAGCCGATGCGCTCGTTTATAGTGATGCCGAGGCCGCCTGCGCCGACGTAGCCGAGGATGGCGGAGGCGCGGATGTTCATCTCAAAGCAGTAAAGACTGTGGCTGAGATAGACGGGCAGGATCTGCGGCACGCAGGCAGACCAGAAGGCCTGAAACTTGTTTGCACCGAGAGCCTCCATGGCCTCGAAAGGCCCCATGTCGATGGTCTCGATGCTCTCGAAGAGCATCTTCGCGACAATGCCGAAGGTGAAGATCGCGATGGCGACGGTGCCGGAGAAGGTGCCGAGGGAGAAGATGAGCGCGCAGACGAGCGCGATGATAAGAGTCGGCAGGGTGCGGATCAGCGCGAGGATGAAGCGGAAGAAGCTGACCAGCGGGAGGCTGCGGTTGATGTTGCTGGAGGAGAGGATCGCGACAGGCAGCGCGAGGACGCAGCCGATGACCGTGCCGAGGACGGACATCTTGATGGTATCAATGAGCGGGGAGATGACCTTCGGGAAAAACTGCATGCCAATGATCTTCACATTTGCC
>ERZ773114.4569-NODE-4569-length-10325-cov-3.013535_pt1 | contig 10325 bp, 9 predicted proteins | sample MGYA00580564_ERZ773114 | MGnify/ENA primary metagenome ERZ773114 (study PRJEB29015, sample SAMEA2737836) | human gut metagenome | biome: human gut; feature: human-associated habitat; material: faeces | place: China | collected 2012 ...
TAGGACAGTCTGGTGGACCAACTTCCGTAATCAATTCAAGTCTTGCAGGTGTATTTAAGACAGCAAAGGACAGAGGAGCTAATAAGGTATATGGTATGCTTCACGGAATTAAAGGACTTCTTGATAAGCAGTATGTAGACCTTTCAGAGAAGATTAAGACTGATATCGATATTGACCTTTTAAAAAGAACACCTTCTTCTTACTTAGGTTCATGTCGTTATAAGCTTCCTGAAATCTCAGATGACAGAGAAACTTATGAGAAGATTTTCGAAATCCTTAGAGAACTCAATATATCTTACTTCTTCTATATTGGTGGTAACGATTCAATGGATACTATCAAGAAGCTTTCTGATTATGCACTCCTTATCGGAAGCGACATAAAGTTTATGGGTGTTCCTAAGACTATCGACAACGACCTTGCAGTTACAGACCATACTCCTGGCTTTGGTAGTGCTGCCAAGTTTATTGCCGCTACTATGAAAGAGATTATACGTGATGGTCTTGTTTATGATTATCCAACAGTTACTATCGTTGAGATTATGGGACGTAATGCCGGATGGCTTACAGCAGCTTCTGCACTTGCAAGAGGCGAAGACTGTGAAGGCGTAGACCTTATTTATCTTCCAGAGAAGGTATTTGATATCGACCACTTCCTTGAAAGAGTTAAGGAGATAGCTTCTAAGGGTCGTTCAATGGTTATCGCTGTTTCAGAAGGTATCAAGGTTATGGACGGAAGATATGTATTCGAACTTTCAGAGCATGTAGAGTTTGTTGATGCTTTCGGTCATAAGCAGTTAGCTGGTTCTGCTAAGTTCCTTGCTAACAAAGTGGGTTCTGAACTTGGTATCAAGACAAGAGCTATCGAATTATCTACACTTCAGCGTTGTGCAGCACATATGACATCACGTACAGATATCACAGAAGCTTTCAACGTTGGTGGTGCTGCTGTTAAGGCTGCATTTGAAGGTGAAACTGGTAAGGTTGTAGTACTTAAGAGAGTTTCTGATGACCCATATATGTGCATTACTGAAACTCATGATGTTCATCAGATTGCTAACATCGAAAAGAAGGTTCCACTTGAGTGGATTACAGAGGATGATTTCGTTACAGAAGACCTTATTCACTATATCAGACCATTAATTCAGGCTGAACTTTCACCAATTATGGTTGATGGTCTTCCTAGACATCTTAATGTTAATATGGACTAGTAGTCCAAACAGACTGGCTTCCCTCTTTTATATGCTGGTCTTCTGCTAATCCTTATTATATGTATCTCATATTAGAAGCCTGGTGCGTAAGCATCAGGTTTCTTTATTATATATCAAATTGCACATAACAGAATTCCATTTTTAAAATTCCAGCACTTTATTAACCTATAAGACAAAAATATTTTTGACCTGTTTATTACATTATGATAAAATCGCATTAATATGATTAATATATATGCAACAACGCTATTATAAAACTACTACTATGGAGGATTACTATGTCCCGCAATAAGTTACAAAAGGTACTCGATATTAAATTTATAATCGCTGTAATAATCATCATATTATTATGTGCTGTGCTTGTATACACAAGAAAAGAAGCTAAAAGCAATTACGTTTCTGATGAAAAGATTACAGAAATCGGCTTTGAAAATATCGGTGAGCTTGCAACCCAGTCAGTAACAACCACTACTGTAAGGGTTGAAACCAAAGACCTTAAGCTGTTTAATGTAAGCATACCTTTGACACAATCCAAATACATATATACATATAATACAACTATCAAGGCTGGAATTAATTTCAGCGATGTCAAATGGCAGCTCGGCGACACTGACGATACAAGCCATAACATATATGTAGACATTCCTGAGGTTAAGACTTTATCAGCAGACATTGACCTTGACTCCTTCAAAGTACTACACGAGGAGAACAACATTTTCTCTCCTATAACACTTACTGAGCATAACGACTCTTTAATCCAGCTAAGAGAAAATGCTTTATCAGACGCAATAAACAGCGGCTTGTACGACAGGGCACTTGATAACGCTAAGACTATTCTTACTTCATTTATTAGTCAAGTATACCCTTCAAATGAATATAGCATAATATTCTCGGAGCGTGCTAGTGAGTAATATTACGGCAGATTACGATTTTTAACTAAAATCCTACCATAACACAGACTAATACTATCACAGGTTACCAGCCTATATTAATGTAAGAACGGAGAAAATATATGTTTCGATTATGGTGTAAACTTTTTGATGAGTCCAATCATCTTATGAAAGATATGGTCTATGCTAATCCTGATATGGATATTAACAGAACCAAAAAGATATTTGATGGCATAAAAGAAGCCTGCTATACCTTTGATCTGAGCGAGCCTATATGGCTTGACTCTAATATAGCAGACTTCCAACGCCACTCTAAAGTAAGATTTACTAAAGATAATTTTATTGATTCAATTGACTTTGCTTATATGGAAGTTCAGGTTATTGAAGAAGATTAAATCTCAATATTCTCACCCTTAAGTCCAATATATACACTATCATCAAGACCGCCTTCGGCGTGGCCTATAAGCCACTTATTAGCAGCCGCAAGAAGTGCATCTTCATTGATATTACTACTGCCAGTATTCTTATTTGAGGTGCTGGCTGTTTTATTATCTATTCTTATATGCTTTGACTTTAATGGATAGTTAGTTCCCTTAGGAAGCACAACTGCCACCTGAAACCCCTTACCATCTATGCCGCAAGGTGCATAATGAAGTGTTGTAGAATACACTTCAACAGCCGTTCCTGCTGGAACCCTGAAAGCCTTTACATTAGCTGTGTCATATGTATAATCATCGTTAACATCTGTCAGCAGTCCCAGCATAAGAATCATATCCGTAGCCGCAATATTAATCTCTGAATCCCTGTGATACTCAAGTGCATTAAGCTTTGAATTATGTCCATTACAGTAACCTATCTGAATTGGCATTTCACCATATACAACTGAGGAAATGTCAAGCCTTATAGGAAGTGCTTCAAGCTCCTTTACTGCTGGTTCATATACAACACCTGATGGTATTGGAGTTCTTTTTAATTCCTGTATAAGCTCTGTAAAATCCACATTATCAACTACACGTCCATATTTCTTAAATTCATTATCATTAACTGATAAAATCTGCATACTTTTCTCCATTCCGCTTATTATTCTGCCATTTCTTCTACACTTACACTACCGCATTTCTTGCTTCACCCTTAGTAAAAGCTGCAATATTCTCATATACTTCGTCCATAAGTCTTGTTCTTGCTTCTACTGTACCCCACGCTACATGTGGTGTAATCACAAGCTTTGTGCTATCCTTAATTCTAAGAAGCGGGTTATCCTTTTCTATAGGCTCTTTTCCAAGTACATCAAGTCCTGCCGCAGCAATCTTTCCCTGTTCAAGTGCCTCTGTTAAATCTGCATCATTAACGATAGGACCTCGTCCAAGATTTAAAAGCACTGCACTTGTCTTCATCTTATCAAATGCTTCTTTATTAAAAAGATTATTGGTCTTATCATTAAGTGGTGCGTGAATAGATATTATGTCTGATTTTTTCAAGAATTCGTCAAACTCTTCTCTCTCATAAGGCACATCCTGTGTCTTTCCACTTGCTGAATAATATATAACCTTACATCCGAAATCTGAGGCTATCTTTGCAACACCTTTTCCTATAGTTCCAAGGCCAACTATGCCCCATGTCTTTCCTGAAAGTTCGTGGAATACATTGGAAAAATGTGAAAAAATCGGACATTCTGCATACTCACCTGATTTAACATAGTTGTCATAATAGTTCATCTTCTCTATAAGATACAGTCCCAATGCAAATGTATGCTGTACAACTGAGTCCGTTGAATATCCCGCAACATTGGCTACTCTTATATTCTTTTCCTTAGCATAATTAATATCAATATTATTATAACCCGTTGCTGTTTCTGCTATCATCTTTAAAGCTGGTGCACAATCTATAAATTCCCTGTCTGCAACAATCTTATTGATAATAACAACGTCCGGATTAAACCCTGCAGTTCTTTCAAGCGCCTCCTGCCTTGTACTTGTCTGGTAGCTCTTAACCTCACCAAGACCATAGAACTTGTCTACATTAACATCTTCTCCGTATGTAGACGAATCAAGCATAAGAATTTTCATAATAATAATACCTCCATTCTGCCTTTGTATGCCTTTAAAACATAACTTTTCACGGCTTCATTTTCTGATATTTCAATTATACTTCTCTGTAATTTATAATTCAATTGTAAATGTTATCGTTTAATTTTACATAAGTTTTAATTTGTGTTTACAATATCAAAGTGATATACTTGCAATCGTTTTAAGGAATAACATTTTATACATTAATATTTATATATGTAATATTAAATATATAATCTTTATTAATAACTTTTTAATCACAATGGAGAAAATAAAATATATGAAACGTATTGATTTTGAAAATGGAACTATAACCAACAATATTTTAAATGCGGCTATACCTATGCTTGTGGCACAGATCTTAAGTCTTTTATACAATATTGTAGACAGAGTGTACATTGCAAGGATTCCCGATGTCGGAACAAATGCCCTTGGTGCAGTTGGACTATGCTTTCCAATAATTATGATTATGACCGCTTTCAGCAATCTCTTTGGAAGCGGAGGTGCACCTTTATTCTCAATTAAAAGAGGAATGGGTGATGAAAAAAGTGCTAACACCATTATGAACACTTCTTTTACAATGCTTTGCGGCTCCGCAATTATTCTTATGTGCATATGCCTCTTATTTGCAGCCCCTCTGCTCACACTCTTTGGAGCTTCTGACACAGCACTTAAGTACGCATATCCTTATCTGTGCATTTACCTTATCGGAACCCTTCCTTCAATGATAGCAACAGGAATGAACCCATTTATCAATGCACAGGGCTACTCAACAATCGGTATGCTCTCTGTTGCAATCGGTGCTATTGCCAATCTTATATTAGACCCGGTGTTTATATTTATCCTTAATCTTGGAATAAAAGGTGCGGCTGTGGCAACTGTTATTTCACAGCTTATGTCAGCTTCATTTGTAATATATTTCTTAAGATTTAAAGCTGAATTAAAGATAAGCTTTATAAGAAAAAATGAACTGCCACAATGTCTGAATTTTGCAAAAGATATAATCAGCCTTGGTACTTCCGGCTTTGTAATGCAGCTTACTAACAGCCTTGTATCAATATGCTGTAACAATGTTCTCTCAGTTACCGGCGGCGATATTTACATTTCTGTAATGACTATTGTTTCAAGTATACGGCAAATGGTCGAGACACCTATATACGCAATCAACGAAGGTTCTTCACCAATTATCAGCTATAATTATGGTGCCAAAAGGCCAGGAAGGGTGCGTAAAGCCGGACTTACTATGGGGGCATTAATATTAGGATATACCGCAGTTATGTGGAGCATAATACTTCTTGCCCCTCATATGCTTATTAATATTTTCAGCTCTGATACTTCACTTATGGAAAATGCAGTATCAGCATTGAAGATATATTTTGCCGCCTTTATATTTATGGACCTGCAATATATCGGACAGACCATTTTCAAATCCCTTAATAAGAAAAAACAGGCTATATTCTTCTCTTTATTAAGAAAAGTATTTATTGTAATACCTCTTACATATATTATGCCTTACGCTCTTAATATGGGAACAAATGGTGTATTTGCAGCCGAACCTGTATCTAATATAATCGGCGGAAGCATATGTTTTATAACTATGCTGTGTACCATTCTCCCCGAACTTAAACAGATGGAAAATGATAGATAATAACGACTTTTCTCCTTGTATTCGACAGACATTGATAGTATAATTCAATTAAGATATTTTGTGCGACAATATATCAATATAATGCCTTAATGGATAACATTTTAAATGTTATTTCAATATATTCTGGCATTATATCTTTTAATGTTGCAACTTATTATAGGTAATTGCAAATGGTCTTAGCAGTTTTCGCAATTACCTACAACTCAATTATACTAGGAGGAGATATTTTATGATTAATTGGAACAATCTTGACACACTTGCAGCTTTTAAGGAATTAAAGGAAACTCCGCTTGTTGACCTTAATAAGGTTATGTCGGGCGAAGCTGGTGCTGAACGTGTTAAGACATATAATATTCCTATGGCTGAGGGACTTAACTACAACTTCGCAGCTAAGAAAGTAGATGATACAACTCTTAAGGCACTTGAAAAGCTTGCTATAGAAGCTGAACTTTCAGACAAATTTGCTGCTCTTTACAATGGCGAAGTTGTTAATACCGGCGAGAACAGACTTGTACTCCACCATATGACACGCGGACAGCTCGGTGAAGCTGTTAATGCTGACGGCGTAGACAAGCGTACATTCTATACAACACAACAGAAGCGTATCGCTGAATTTGCTGACAAGGTACATAATGGTGATATTACTAATGGTGCTGGCGAAAAGTTCACAACTGTTGTTCAGATTGGTATCGGTGGAAGTGATTTAGGTCCTCGTGCTATGTATATTGCTCTTGAGAACTGGGCTAAAAAGAATAATTCATTTAAAATGGAAGCTCATTTTATAAGTAATGTAGACCCAGATGATGCATCTGCTGTACTTGCTTCTATTGATGTTGCACATTCATTATTCATTCTTGTATCTAAGTCTGGAACAACTCTTGAGACGTTAACTAATGAATCATTTGTTAAAAATGCTCTTAAGGAAGCTGGTCTTGACCCTGCAAAGCATATGATTGCAGTAACAAGCGAGACCTCACCTCTTGCCAAAAGTGATGATTATTTAGATGCATTTTATATGGACGATTACATCGGAGGACGTTTCTCTTCAACATCTTCTGTAGGCGGTGCTGTATTATCATTGGCATTTGGTCCTGATGTATTCGCAGATTTCCTTGAAGGTGCCTCTGCTGAGGACAAGCTTGCATTAAACAAAGACATTCTTAAGAACCCAGCAATGCTTGATGCACTTATCGGTGTATATGAACGCAATGTACTTGGATATGAATGTACTGCTGTACTTCCATACTCACAGGGCTTAAGCCGTTTCCCTGCACATTTACAGCAGCTTGATATGGAGTCTAATGGTAAGTCCGTCAACAGATTTAATGAACCGGTTAATTACCCTACAGGTCCAGTAATATTTGGTGAACCGGGAACTAATGGACAACATTCTTTTTATCAGCTTCTTCATCAGGGAACTAATATCGTTCCTTTACAGTTCATTGGATTTAAGAACAGCCAGCTTGAAAATGATGTTACTATTCAGGACAGCACAAGCCAGCAGAAGTTATGTGCCAATGTAGCAGCCCAGATTGTTGCATTTGCCTGTGGAAAGTCCGACGATAATCTTAACAAGAACTTCAAGGGTGGCAGACCTTCAAGCATAATAACAGGTGATGCCCTCACTCCTGAAACTCTTGGTGCTCTTCTTGCACACTTTGAGAATAAGATTATGTTCCAGGGCTTCTTATGGAATATAAACAGCTTCGACCAGGAAGGCGTACAGCTTGGAAAGGTGCTTGCTAAGCGCGTGCTTGCACATGATACTGACGGAGCACTTAAAATTTATAGTGAATTACTCAATATATAATAAATATAATTAAACTGATGTCTGGTGGCTGCCACTTATAATATCTGGTAATGTTATTATAAGTGGCAGACGGACAATGTGAAATAAGCGGAGTGTAAGTGTCACACCCCGCTTATTTTTATAATTTTCCCTTTTCTTTTGCGCTAATTATAGCTTAGATTATCTACAAGCAATGCAAGTCCAAGACCCCCCTGCTTTCTTAGACTGTCGGGCATTCACCCTGTCCGACAAAAGCATAAAAATAACTCTGTGCAAGCACAGTTCTTTTTTATGCTTTTATCTGGCACGGTTCATTGCTAACGCACATTACACTGTAGCTACTAATTCCTTAATAAGCTTAACCGAATTAGCTATAGCCTGCTTCTCAAATGTAGGATAATCCATTGTTGCGCTGTCATCTGCCTTGTCTGATATGGCTCTTAAGATTACAAATGGAACCTTGTTAAGATAAGCTGCCTGTGCTATGGCTGCGCCTTCCATCTCTGTGCAATATCCGTCAAAGTTAGATGATATTCTTTCCTTAACTGTCTTATCTGATATAAACTGGTCTCCGCTGACAATACGCCCGATATGTGTTCCTATCTCTGGAAGAACCTTTTTGCAGGCTTTATCAGCAAGCTCTATAAGCTTCTTATCTGCTTCAAATGATAATACTTCCATTCTTGGAATTTGTCCTAAAGGATATCCAAAGCCTGTTGCATCCATATCATGGTGAAGTACATCACTTGATATAACAATATCTGCTATGTTAATCTCTGCCTTTAAAGAACCTGCAATTCCTGTATTGATAACATAATCCACATTAAAGTCATCTACTAATATCTGTGTGCATACAGCAGCGTTAACCTTACCGATTCCGCTTCTTACAACAACTACATCCTTTCCCTTAAACTGTCCCTTCTTAAAAACCATTCCTGCAACAGTGGCTGTCTCGACACCGCTCATCATATCCGCAAGTGCCTTTACCTCTTCCTCCATCGCCCCGATAATTCCTATCATAATTCCTCCGTTCCGCAGACCACACAAATTATATATGCTGAATATAATATCATATTTTCCGCATTTGCTTCTCCGCTGGTTGTTTTTTTGTTAATTATAACACTTGATTGTCTATTGCGCTATTGTTATGATATAATAGTTTGTGGAATTTTTTTCTGCAAAAAGTATTAAACACACAGATAGGAGAATAATGTTATGATATACAAACCAACAGGAGTTTGTTCCAAAGAGATTAATATTGAGTTAGACGGAGATGTAATCAAGTCCGTTAAGTTTACAGGTGGCTGCTCAGGAAACACACAGGGCGTTGCTGCACTTGTTGCGGGAATGAAGGTTTCGGACGCCATCAGCCGCTTAGAGGGAATCCGCTGCGGAATACGTGAGACATCATGCCCTGACCAGCTTGCAAAAGCCCTTAAGCAGGCAATTCAATAACTTGCTGCCATAGCAATTTTCAGAGGTTTGCCATGAAAAAATTACTTCTTACCGGTGGCGGAACCGCCGGACATGTAACACCGAACATAGCCATGCTTCCTCTTCTTCGTGAACAGGGCTGCGATATATCCTATATCGGCTCATATAACGGCATCGAAAAAAAGCTTATAACCGAACAGAATGTCCCTTACTACGGAATATCAACCGGCAAGCTCAGACGTTATTTCGACTTGAAAAATCTTACCGACCCTTTCCGTGTTATCAAGGGCTGTTTTGAAGCGCGGAAGCTTATCAGAACAATTAAGCCGGATGTTGTATTTTCCAAGGGCGGCTTCGTATCCGTCCCGGTTGTGCTTGCGGCTCACAGGGAGCATATCCCGGTCATCATCCATGAATCAGATATGACACCGGGGCTTGCAAATAAGATATGTATTCCTTATGCCAATAAGGTATGCTGTAACTTCCCGGAAACAGTAGCCATGATTCCTGACGGCAAGGGCATACTCACAGGTACACCTATCCGCGCCGAATTAAGCCAGGGTGACCGTCAGACCGGACTTGACCTGTGTCACTTCACATCGAATAAGCCTGTCATAATGGTCATAGGCGGAAGTCTTGGCGCACAGCATGTCAACGAAGCTATCCGCTCCATACTGCCAAGTCTGCTTGAACGCTTTCAGGTTGTTCACCTATGCGGAAAAGGCAAGGTTGACGAGAGCTTCTACTCCACAACAGGCTACTATCAGTTTGACTATATTGATAAAGAGTTAAAGGATCTTTTTGCCGCTGCCGATATTGTAGTTTCGCGCGCCGGAGCTAACGCCATATTTGAGCTGCTATCCCTCAACAAGCCGAACCTTCTCATCCCACTGCCGGCAGGCGCCAGCAGAGGAGATCAGATTCTCAATGCTCAATCATTTAAAAAGCAAGGCTTTTCGATGGTTCTTCCTGAGGAAGAACTCACTAACGAGTCATTATATCTGGCAATCTGCAATCTCTATGAGCATCGCGCCGAATATATAGACTGCATGAAAAAATCTTCAGGAAACGACTCTATAAAGCAGATAGTGGCTCTTATAAATGAGGCTTCTAAATAGACGAAGCCTTTTTTATAAGATTTTCGCTGATAAAAAGCTTAATTAAGGGTTTTCACCACATAAAAGGCTTAACTATAAAATTTTCAGCTAAAATCAAGAAACTGTTATAAGGTTTCAACTAATAAGCAGCTTAATTATAGTTTTTTAACTAATAAGAAACTTAATTATAAGG
>ERZ773114.4584-NODE-4584-length-10301-cov-7.580714_pt1 | contig 10301 bp, 9 predicted proteins | sample MGYA00580564_ERZ773114 | MGnify/ENA primary metagenome ERZ773114 (study PRJEB29015, sample SAMEA2737836) | human gut metagenome | biome: human gut; feature: human-associated habitat; material: faeces | place: China | collected 2012 ...
CTGCCGATTGCGGTTATGTCACAAAAGAGCCTGTTTCAAATGGCAGCTGGACAAGCTGGTGCACCTATGAGGGGATAGAATATCCTCAGGAGGTGGAGGACGCTATTGAAAGTTTGAGCGGTGAAAGTTCATCAGAATAACAGATTGGAGGTTGATAGAATGAAAAGATCAGTTACGGTAAATGTAAACGAAGAAAAGCTCTCGGCTATTGAAATGTACCTTGAGCAGAAAAGTACAACTCTTGCAGCAGAGCTTGACAAGTACATTGAACAGCTTTACAGCAAAGTAGTGCCGCAGAATGTGAGGGACTATATTGAGATGACCTCAGCTAAAAGACCTGCGGTAAAACACAGAAATGCTCAGACTTACAGAGATGGAAGTAAGTCTGAGCAGTAACTCGCCACGATTCGCAGTGTGTCGCCCTGTGTGGAGAGGTTCGGCTATCGGTGGGATATGTTTACCCTAAAGAAGTTTGGACGAACGTGGGGCATTTGTCGGCGAGTTTGGGGAGTATGAGAATGAGAAATTCAGGGGTGAGGAATGGAGGGCGGAGAGGTGGGGATGGTTTGCTGGTTAAAGTTTTGGCGTCAAAGCCGCCAAAACATTCACATCGGACGAGCAAAGCTCGCCGATTTTGCGAGGATTTACAAGCATTGAAAAAATGGAGTCAAAAAAGGAGGTTTGCGAAAATCATGGAGTCAAAAGTACAAAAAATGAAAAAAAGCACCGATATTGCAGAAGAAAGCGATGGTGTCACAGCAGAAAAAATCAAGTTTCCGCTGTATGTATTTCCCGAAACGATGAAAACGGTCGATATTTTATACAAGTCGGACAACTGCTCGTCTCGCACGGAGTTTATGGAAAAGGCAATCAGATTTTACTGCGGTTATCTTTTACAGAATAAGCCGGAGCTTGTGGATTATCTCGCTCCGCAGCTTGCAACGCTCACAGAGGGAATTGTAAAAGGCACGGAACAGAGGTTGTCCCGTGCCATGTTTAAGATTGCTGTTGAACTTGGAGCAATATCACATATGCTTGCGGCTGTGCATGACATTGATGATGATACAATGATCAAGCTTCGTGCTATGTGTACGGATGAAGTTAAGCGGATCAATGGTATCATTAATTTTGAAAAGGCGGTGAGGTATCAGAGGTCAGATTAAATCAAATTAAAACGGGGGGTGATATGTCGTGGCTTTATCTCAAATTATCGTCACAAGCCGCTATCTGAAAAGCGGTACACAGAAAAGTAAAAACAAGCGCAGAAACTACACAAAGTACATTGCAACCCGTGAAACAGTTGAAGTTCGTGATCAAAACACTATTGATAGAAATAGTACCGCTACAAAAAATCAACAAAAACTGCTTGGTGATCTGCTTTCAGATTTTCCCGAAGCTCAAAGATACCTTGAGTATGAGGACTATACTGCTAACCCTACTGTAGAAAACGCATCTGAGCTTATCAGTACAATTATTGAGCGCAACGCAGACGTCATCGGAAACCGGCAGAATTTTGTCGGTTACATGGCAATGCGCCCGGGAGTGCAGAAAAGAGGTTCGCACGGTTTGTTTAATGAAAAAGACGAACCGATCATTCTTAACAGAGCTGCAAACGAGATAGCAAATCACAAAGGCAGTGTGTGGTCGCACGTTGTTTCTCTTCGCCGTGAGGACGCTGTTCGTCTCGGCTATGATAATTCGGAAGTGTGGCGCGACCTTGTGAAAAGGCATATTTCCGATATTGCAAAAGCTCAACGTATACCGCTTTGCAATCTGAAATGGTATGCCGCTTTTCACGACACAACTCATCATCCGCATATTCATCTGCTTGTTTATGGGGCAAATCCAAAGCAGGGATTTTTAACTGCTAAGGGTATAGATCAGATACGTTCAGCTTTTGCAAACGATATATTTCATGATGATTTGCAGTCAATATATCAGGAGCAGACGTTAAGCCGTGACGAATTGAAAGCTGTATCCAAAACAGAATTTGAAAGTATCGTCAGAAAAATTCATCAAGGCGGTTTTGATAATTCGCAGCTTGAAAATTTTATCTACAAACTACATTCTCAGCTACAAAAAGTTAAAGGCAAAAAGGTGTATGGCTATCTTCCACCAGAGGTCAAGGAAACGGTCAACAATATATTTTCGGAGCTTGCAAGGGATGAGAGTGTCCGTCAGCTTTATGAAAAATGGTGCAGCTTGGAGCGTTTGAAATACAAGACCTATACGCAAAAGGAAAAAGAACTGCCTGCACTTACCGACAATAAGGTTTTTCAGCCTGTGCGAAATATGATAATTAGAACCGTGCTTGATATGAATAACCATGTAGTCGATGCAGTAGTTCAAGACACTGAACTGACAGTGTCCGATATTGATGATCCAGATGTTGTGATTTCTCAGCTTGTTGATGAAACGGAACAGTCGGCGGAAGAATGTACTGCCGCAATTGATACCGCTGATTTTGTTTCGGGTAGCAAATATTATTTAAAGTGGAGCAATAACTACAAAGAAGCCTGCAAGCTGATTTATGATAAGAAATCAAAACTTGAGGATTTTCAAAAAGCAGAACAACTTTTGCTTTCGGAATCTCAGTCAGGCAATGTTCTTGCTATTCACGATTTAGGAAAGCTGTATTCTACTGAAAAGCTTGGAACAAAAGATAAAGAAAAGTCATTTGCATACTACAAAGAGGCATTGCAGGGATTTATGGAAATAGAACCCGATTCGGATTTCATATTTCCCCACGAACCGAAATATGAGGGTCAAATAGTAAAGCCTGTGGATATGCGTTCTTACGTTTGGTATCGCATAGGCAAAATGCATTGCTATGGGTTGGGTATAGAACAGGATTATGAAAAAGCGTTTGAATGGTTTTTGAAGTCAGCTCAGGAGGGCAACAAATTCGCTCAGTACAGTCTCGCTAACCTATATTATTACGGCAACGGCGTGGAGAAAGATTTGTCGCAGGCATTTTTGTGGTATCAAAAATCATCTGCACAGGGACAGCCATATGCTTCCTATGCTGTTGCACAAATGTACAGCAAAGGTGAATATGTAAGTCAAGGTGGGGAAACCGCTCAACGATACTATAAAGCCGCATTATCGGGTTTTCTGAAACTCGAAAGTAAGGAGCAGGCTGACGATAACCTATATTACAAACTGGGCTCTATGTTTAAAAAGGGTCTCGGAACTGACATTGATATGGATAGGGCTATAGATTACTTCAAACGTTCCGCTGAGATGAATAACAAGAATGGGTTGTACGAATACGGAAAGGAACTGCTGCTTGGTGAACATATTCCGCAGGATAAGGAAAAGGCTGTAAAGCTGCTTGAAAAAGCAATAAAGCTTGAGAATATCAATGCAAAACGTTTTCTTGCCCTTGAACTTATTTCGGGTGAGCATTTAAATCAAGACATCGACAAAGGACTCGCTATGCTTACAGAGTGTGCTGACAGCGGAGATACTTGTGCCTGTTACAAGCTCGGCAAGATATATTTCAAGGGCGATATCGTGTTGCAGGACTTGGATAAAGCCGAGAAATACTTGCTTTTAGCTGAGGATAACGAATTCACACAGTATGCACTCGGCAAGCTGTATTTACAAAAAGAAAATTATGATGTTCAAAAAGCTGTTGACTACTTTGAAAAGTCCGCTGATAAAAATGTGTGGTCAAGCTATCAGCTCGGCAGGCTTTATCTTTTCGGAGCTGAAGGACTTGAAAAAGATAAGGAAAAATCAGTGGAATGGCTTACAAAGTCTGCAAACGACGGTAATGAGTATGCTCAGAATATGCTTGATAATATGGAGCGGTTTGAAAACGCTATGCTTGCCAATACGGTCTTTGGTCTGTTTGCAAATCTCAGTAGATGCATTGAAGATGATTATACGCAGAAGTATAAGGTAGTCAGACGGACAGTTGACAGCAGGCTGCGGAGGATGATACAAAAGAAAAGGCAAGGGTTGGGTCTAAAAGAAGAAAATACAATAACAATGCAATAAACGGCGGATTTATGCTTGAAAGCAATATAAATCCGCCGTTTTTATTTTGGCAAATTCTAAACTTTTTCAAAAGCTCGTCAATATTAATATATTATACATCCTTTTAACAAATAGCGTATTGATTTATCATAAGATAATTGATATAATGTAGAATAATGTCAGGATACGCCAGTTCGGTGCAGATAAAATAGTTCGGTGAAAGTCCGGACCCGGTAAAGCCCAGCAAACAGCCGGTACACAGCCTTGGAGTCGAAGCCGAGAGGTGAGGTTTAAGCGTAGGCAGTGGAGTACGAGAGCCGCAATGCGAAAGCGTGAAGCAATACAGCCCCGTAAGTTATATAGAGCGGAAGCCGATACCTTCCTCCAGGTCACAGGCAGTAATACGGCAGTCGAAATGCGAGAATGCTGTAGGTTTCGTCGGGGCCAGAGGGCGTGGCGAGCGTGCAAAGAAGTATCTGCATACCTGGGAAGTCTGATAAGCTCCTGAAATAAGGAAGGGCGGTTGTGCGGTGTTGCCCTAAAGGACAGCGACAGAGGGACGCCGCAGGGCGGACTTATCTCGCCTGTGCTATCTGCATTATGTACTTGATCTGTGGTTTGAAAGGGCAGTAAAGCCTAAACTAAAGGGAGAGGCATACTATGTCAGATATGCGGATGATTTTCTGATATTGTTCCAGTACGAAAATGAGACACAAAGAGTAATGCATGCACTGAAGACGAGACTTGAAAAATTCGGGCTTGAAGTAGCAAAGTAAAAGACAAGAATACTGCCAATAGGCAGATTCAAAGAAAGATTTTGATTTTCTTGGTTTTACCTTCTACAACACAACTACACGAACAGGCAAATACAGACTGGGAGTGCGGACAAGCAAGAAGAAGCTACAAGCGAAGAAGCAAGCGGCAAAAGTATGGATGAAAACAAGGGCAACACCGCATAACTACCGCCTGACGGCTTTGCACGCATATTGCTTGCATATTTCCGTCATATTAGCCAAAAACTCCTCGACTGCATAAAGCAAAGCTTTATGCCCGCGAGTTAGCCTTCGTTGTTTTTAGCCAATCTGACGAAAAATCTGACTGCGCAATATGCGCACAATAGTTGTGCGGTGTTGCCCAAGGCTTACGAAACCGCTTGCAGAAACGATGAAGATACTGGCGGCGGTAATCAGAGGGCGTTGCAATTACTATGGAGTGAACGTAAACTTCCATTCGATACAAAAATTTCTGGGAATATCTGAAACACAACACATACCGAATGCTGAACAGAAGAGACCAGAAAGGAAAATTCAGATACGAAAAGTATCTGAGAGTGTGAAACTACTATGTATCCGAACCTCATTTAACGACTGATATATGGAACTGGTCTCCAATGACTGTTTGAAGAGCCGTATGTGGGAAAACCGCACGTACGGTTCTGTGAGGGGCAGTAGGCAAGCCTTTCACTTGAAATACTTTGAAAGGAGTGTCGAGATTGTTTACTCGACTGGAATTATGATAAGAATCGCGATTATTGATGATGATATAGCAATATGTAAACAAATCTATCACTATTTGATGGAATATGACTTTGCATATATGACGGATTTTAAAATTCATTCATTTATTTCCTGCGAAAAAATGTGTGATTCGATCAAATCGGGAAATATGTACGATTTGATTTTTTTGGATATTGAATTTCCACAAATGAATGGGATTGATCTAAGTCATTATTTGAGGATAGTACAGCGCAATATTAAAACTCAGATAGTTTTTGTATCGGCAAAGGACATGTATGCGATGGAACTGTTTTCGGCGCAGCCCTTTGACTTCATAATCAAACCTATTGATAGTGATAATGTTTTTTCTGTTGTTAACAGATATATTGATTACTATCATGAATCAAACATTTTATTTACTTATACATATGAAAATACAAAGCATGAAATAGCCGTTAATTCTATAATATATATCAAAAGTGAGGGTAAACAATTATTACTTCATACCGAAAACGGCAATATACTTACCTATCAAAAATTTTCTAATGTGTTGAAGCAACAACTGAGAAACAAGTTTATTACTATTAGGCGAGGAATAGCTGTAAATACAAATCACATTATCATGAGTGATTATGATAAAATCATATTATCGGATAAAACAGAGTTCACAATAAGCCGACGATTACAGTCAGATGTACGAAAAAGGATATCATATGATGTTGGAGGGCAGAAATGATAACTTCACTTTACTTGGTTTCAAATGCGTTATATGTATATGCAGTTCATATTTTTATCAATTCAATTTTTGGCAGATGTGTATTTGATAAACGAATAGAATTTTTGACATATGTGATATTCTATTCTTTGAATTCCTGCATTTATATATTTTTTGATAACATGGCTTTAAATCTTATATTTAATATTCTGCCAATCTTTCTTATATCTTTGCAGTATAAAAAAAGCATACTGAACTGCATTTTTCTGACTGTAATATTTATAGCTGTCGGAATGTTTCTTGATTGGATGTGTTCATGCTTTGACCCGAGCGCTGTTTTGGTCAGATCAAATACTATACAAAGTATCACTTTAGCAATTGTTGCTTTTATTGTAAGGGTAACTTTCAAGCGTGATGAAAAAATGCTGATCAATTCATTTTATATTTTTGTGCTTATAACAAATTCCATAGGGACAATTATTATCGGGGTCTTAGTAAAACCCAGCTTCGATATAAAGGGATTTGTTATAGCATTTATTCTGATACTGATAAATTTATTGAACTTTTATTTATACGATAAGTATATTGAAAATATGCGGATCAGGCTAATGTATAATTCCATTGACAGCGCTAATAAAGCATATAAAAATCAACTTGAAATTATTTATGAATCAGATAAACGGATCCGGCTCTTGAAGCATGATCTGAAAAATCACATTCTTAATGTAAAAAACAATATTCAACAAGGTAATGACCAAGAAGCCGTAAAATATATAGATGAAATGTCCGAGAGTATGAACCTTCAAAATGAATACATTCATACCGGAAATTCGGATATAGATTGCCTTGTTAATTATAAGCTTGCGGTTGCCGAAAATATGAACGTTGAATATACGATTAAAGTCAAGCTTCCTGAAGAACTGAATGTAAAAACTTTCGATCTGACTGTCATTCTTGGAAATCTTATTGACAATGCACTAAATGCTTTGGAAAATGCCGATAAAAAGATTTTAAAACTATTTATCAATTACGCCAAAGGTATGATAGTTATTCAAATAGAAAATACCTTTGGTGAACAGAAGCTTGATTTTAAGGACAGCGAGCATGGATTAGGATTGATAAGTGTTCGTACTTCACTTGAAAAATACCACGGTACATTAGAAAATAACGTTTCAGATGGCATATATACTGCCAAAGCCATTTTATACAATATTAAAGTGCACAAATAGACATTACGTCTCCCCTTTCCCTCACCAAAAATCTCAGCAAAAAACAGCCGCAGCTAATCGTCCGAAAAGTTGTACACCAAAGACGCGGCTATATCTGAAACAGAACTCGTCCAGGTACTTCTGTAGATGTTCCTTCGTCACGCCGTGGTATGTGCCCTCGATCATCGACTTCATGTTTGAGATCGCAGTGTGCAGGTGCCTCAGCATATCCTTTTCTGGCGAAAATGTTTCATAGTGCAGGAAATATTTCTCCGTAAGACCTTTTTTCAGTGCCGCGCCCGCGTTTTTTGCCGTGTGTCACGGTGCCAACATAGGTGTCGTCAAGCTCGACGATTCCCTCCAATATGTAGCGGTCATCGCGGATTTTCATTGCTTTTCTGAGCCGAAGCAGAATGTAATATGCCGTGTCATAATTGACTTTCAGTATCTTTAGCAGCTGCACCGCCGAGCATCCACACTTGTCATTGGCGAACAGGAACATCGCCCAGATAATTTGCCTAAGCGACAGGTGTGAGCTGTGAAAAACTGTGCCGCTGGTGATTGAAATCTGCTTGCGGCAGGACTTGCATCGAAGCAGATTGCGAGTCTTGATCTGCCCGCATTCCGTCCCTCCGCAGTGCGGACAAACGAACCCGTGGGGGTATCTCAGCCGAAGAAAATATTCGCGGCATTTGTCCTCAGTGTCGTAGCGCTCCTGGAAGTCGAACAGGCTCATGTTGCCCTTTGGTAACTTTTTTGACATAACGATTTAGCTCCTTTTTACGTTTTGTTATGTTTATTATATCATATCAGATGTTCAGTTTTTGCACAACTGGGGCGTTGGAGGGATTGGTGAGGGAAATTGGGAGACTTAATTTTTTATTGGATCTTGTCCGAAATCGATAATGCAGGCTATCTTTCGCCCGAAGCTGTATTTGTTGACGGAACACATATCAAGGCAAATGCAAATATCAAAAAGGTTGTGAAAAAAGCAGTTCCCACAGCCGCAAAAGCTTACGAAAAACAGCTTATGGATGAGATCAACGAAGATCGTGAAGAACACGGCAAAAAGCCGTTTGACGGCAATAAACCGCCCAAGGAAAAGATAATAAATGAATCGACAACAGACCCCGAAAGTGGAGTTTTTCACAAAGGTGAGCATAAAAAATGTCTTGCATATGCATCTCAGACAGGATGTGATAAAAACGGGTATGTACTCGACGCAGTTATTGTTCCCGGAAACGTTCATGACAGCATTTCATTTGACCCTTTTTATGAAAGGCTGATAAAGCATTTTCCGCAGGTAAAGAATATAGTTGCAGATGCGGCATACAGGACGCCTTGGATAAGCAAAAGAATAATCGATGACGGCAGGATCCCTGTATTTCCATACAAAAGACCAATGAGCAAAAAAGGCTTTTTTTAAGCCATATGATTACGTTCTTGACGAGAAATTTGACTGTGTGATATGTCCTGAAAATCAAATATTGAACTACGCAACTACCAACAGAGAGGGTTACAAAGAATTCAAAAGCAAGGGTTACATATGCCAAAACTGCAAGTCAAGGAATATGTGCACCGAAAATTCCAAAAGTGAAAAGCTTGTTACGAAACACATTTGGTGGGGATATCTAGAAAAGGTTGAGGATTACCGCCACACATACGGGATAAGGGAACTGTATGACAGGCGAAAAGAAACGATCGAAAGAGTGTTTGCAGACGCCAAAGAAAAGCACTCCATGAGATTTACATATTACAGAGGCTTAGCTCAGGTCAGCAAATGGGTTAGGCTTAAATTTGCTGCCATGAATTTGAAAAAGTTTGCAATTCACAGGTGGAAAAGGAGGGTAGATCGCTGTGTTTTGATGCTTTTTACGAAATTCTCTTACGTTTTTTGTTAGATTGTTGATTATATGCAAATTAAAACCCCTGATTCGTGGTGAATCAGGGGTTTTGCGACAGACTGAAAGACCGCCGGATAAAAACGGCAGTCTTTTTTACCGTTCATACCCAAAACTACTACCACTCATACCATAATACAACACAAATCGAAAAAATGTGGTACAATGTGATACAATATTATAAAAAGTAAAGGAGAGAGAATGATGAAGAGATTACTAAGCAGGTGCTTAAGAAGATATGGAAAATTGATTGCAGCTTTGGCACTCGCAATTACAACAGCAAATGTAAACAGCTGTTGTATATGGATCAATCACCAGCCAGAACTACCAGATGGTGCTAATAATCTTCGCAAATTCTGATGTTTACAAGAATCTCAGAGTACATTACTCAACAGCTTGAAAATGAAAATATTATTTCTGAAAACAGGGAAATATATAGGTATGGAATCCAAATCGGCTTAGTAATAACGCTGAATTTGATAACTTCCTTGTTAATAGGAGCTATTTTCGGTGAGCTTATTTTTTCAATACTTTTACTGGCAGTATATATACCATTAAGAACATACTCAGGAGGATATCATGCCTCTACAACAATAAGATGCTATATTGTATCTAGTGCAATTATGGTAGCATGGCTCTCTATATTTAAATGGGTAAAACTTCCAACAAATTATTGTGCAATTACATTCTTCTTTAGTATTATAATTTGTTGGTATTTGTCTCCAGTAGACACAAAAAATAAAGCAGTTGACGATTTAGAAAAAAAGGTGTTTAAAAAAAAATCACATACCATACTATTTATTTATAGTATGGTATATTTCATTCTATATTACTATTCGACTGTTAAAGTAATAATAATTATTACTTTAGCAGTATGCTCTGAAAGTCTAATGCTTGTATTAGGTAAAGTTAAAAATAAAATTGAGAATTAAAAGTAATAAATATAATGTACCCTAGAAACTGAACACAAAATTGCCAAAACATCGTGACAGTGGTA
>ERZ773114.4587-NODE-4587-length-10297-cov-21.683070_pt1 | contig 10297 bp, 6 predicted proteins | sample MGYA00580564_ERZ773114 | MGnify/ENA primary metagenome ERZ773114 (study PRJEB29015, sample SAMEA2737836) | human gut metagenome | biome: human gut; feature: human-associated habitat; material: faeces | place: China | collected 2012 ...
CCTTTTTCAAAGTCTGCGGGGCCTTGTGCTGTGGGGCTATTTTACCTGCACGGTCATGGTTCGGTCACTGCCCGGTAGCCGCGGATGACGCGCCACTTGGCAACGCCCTTGTCCGGCTTAAAGCTGCCGTCGGCGCGGGCTTTCAGGTAGCCCTGCTCGATGGCCCACTGGGCGGCTTGGGCCAGCTCCGGGTCGGCTACGTCCGCAAAGGCGGGCAGAGTGGCCGGGGCCGGGCGGCCTGCGGTGTTCCAGAGGAACATTGCCAGCTCGGCGCGGGTATGGGGCACGGCCACTCCTGCAGGCAGGAGCTGGTCAAGGATGAGCTCCGTGCCCACCTGATAGGCCACGACGCCCGCCACGCCCACGACTGCGCCGACCGCAAGAAGGGTGCCGAAGCCGTCTCCGCCGTCTCCGCCGTCCTCGTCGCTCTCGGCGGTGCGCCAATGGCCATAGAAGGTCACGTCCCGGTCGAGGTTGCCCACATAGTCCGCGTCCGGGCCCATGTAGTAGGGGCTATCCTCCAAGCGGGTGCCGTCTTCGAGGAACCAGCCCACAAAGTCGCTGCTGGTGATCGCACCGGGGATCTGCATCGACGGCTCCGCTTCGTCCCCCGGGCGGACGACCCAGTAGGCCAGATAGTTCGTGGGGGACTGCTCCGACCGAGCGATCTTCGCCTTCTTGCTCTCGTTTACTTTGCCTTCCACCAGAGCGAGGCCGTCCAACGTTCCGAACTGGTAGATGGTTTCTTCCGGGCAGGTTTTCTTTCCGGCAAGCAAGTCCTCTATGGTTCGGTTGCGCTCGGTATGACGAATCTTTGCATTGCGAGCATTCTGGTTCTCCACAAAGTGAGAGTAGTGGATTTCATAGAACATCTTCTCCACATCGCTGAACGCAGCAGTCTGTCTATCCTTGTCGGATGCAGAACGGATGCCATGATAGCAGTCCCAGTAGATATTGCCCTTTGCTCGTTCCGGGTCAATGTGCTCGCTGTTGGAAAGGTTGAAACTGCGGTCATTGTGCTTGGGGTTATAGGTGCCGTGGGTTCCGGCTCGTCCATTGTGTCGTGTTAATTTCAGATAGACATCCCTCTTTTCCTGTATTTTTGTGTACGGCCACTCATTCTCTCATGCTATTAGATCACAAGAGTAATACAATTCTTCCAATCAAAGGGTCATGCATTTCAAGATCAAGTCTTGAAATCTCTTCTCTCGGAATCGAGAGGTAGTCCTTTCAGAAAAGGATTTATGTGGTTGTCATACTGCAAAGAAAGTGACCTATCGCTCCTTCCCTCAGTGGGAGATCATGGCGTTTGTCGCTTTCCGCTTAAAAGAGTTTGCTTTCGCTCTGCAAGAAAAGTATAACAGAGAAACTTGGAATCGAACAGGAACTGAGAGTTCCTAATTTTCGGTGAAAGTAGGAAGCATCGTTCCCATTTCTTGTTGCATCGCTATTCTTTCTTTGCGGGGAATCATTAAGATGCTGCATCTCTGTAATTATCATAGCACCTGAAATTGCAAAAGTCGTGGGCTTCGTAGGCCTATTATTAGCCCCCTAAGTGAACCTGTTTTGATTACTTTTCCCCGATTTTGGTATAAAGTTTAGCGGAGGCTTCTTTCATTTCAACAGCTTGCCGGGAGAGTGCGCAGCAGCGGAGCTGCTGGATCTGCCGCCATTTTGCGCCAGATAATACCCAGTAGGATATGACGCACAGCATCATATCACTGGGGCAAAGGACTGCGTCCTCTGCACTCCTGCACCGGGCAAGCTGTCCAGAAGAACAGCTCGTCCGGCTCAATGTAACGAGAGCCGGAAATTGTTCCGGCTCCCCCATCGCAGATAGACTTACAGTCCATCTGCGTCAATATGATATAGGTCTCCCATATTCGCCCTCGGCACCCTAGGAGTGGGGAATCATCCGGCGGCGGGCTTGCACCGCACCATTGGCATTTCAGCCACCCCGCCTTCGTTATGGCCGGGCTGCGAATTACAGAAGTACCTTTTGTGAAGTACCGGACGATTGAACTATTCTGTTTTCAAGGAGCCGATTTTTATAGAAAATCCTCGGAATTTAAGGCTTCCGAAAAATTATCTCTCTAATTGGTAGGCATTGAAAACGGCTAAAATATAACCCGAAAAAGAAATTTGTTGAAAAGTTCTTAGAAAATATAGTTGAAGCAAGCGCCGAGTTAAAATATCGTTGGTTGGTCGAGTGACCATTGAAAACTGGCAATTCGCCACGACGGAAGTATTCAAGGCTGAAGCAACCTTGAAAAAGATGCTCTCACTTGGTAGGCATCGAGAAAGGTCACTTGACACCCATTGACAGCTCTTTGTAATAAAGTTGTCATAAGTACCCACTTTGAAAAAGTCCTCTCAATAGGTAGCCGGCGAGAAAGGCCAAAAAGTAACTATTTCAACAAATTTCCATAAAAGTTGCGCGTATAGCACAAAAAAGGCGGCCATCTGCACCCATGCAGACAGCCGCCTTTGGTTTTATGCCGTATTCTATTTGTCAGTCTCTGAAAATCTTATCCAGTTTCCTTTCCATGGTGCCCGCCTTGGCAAATTCCAGCGTATCCGCCTGACGGATATGGTGGGCGGTGATGCCGTGACCCTTTGCAAAGCCCAGAATGTAGCTGATGGCAATGCGGTAGATGATCTCAGTCGGAGCAAGGCCATAGACCTGCTTGGCAAAGATATGTTCCAGCCGGGCGTTATCGTCCGGGAAGGCTTGCCGCATCTTCTCGCTGCGGTAAAGGCGCTTGACGATTTCCGTAATGTACAGGCCGGACTTCATGTAGGGGTCCAGGAAGGTCTTGCCGGGTTCATCGAAGCAGCCGGGGTTTTCCTGTTCCAGCAAGTCCACCATCTTTTTCACCACCCATTTGGGGGTGAAGATCTGGTTGGTTTTCTGGGGCGGGATGTAATCGAAGATATCCTCGGTGCGGCTCTCGTCAAAGTAATCCGCCAACTTGACCTTCAGGCTCAGGAATTCCTTCACCGAATCGTCAAACACCACCGGGTCGAACAGGTGGCCTGCAAAATGTTCCTCCTGTCCGGTGGCTTGGTTGAGGTAGGGCCCGCCGTCCCGCAAAAAGCGGAACTGTTCCAACGTGATGCTGGTGACCTCCTGAAAGACCTTGTCCGGGATGATCCGGTCAAAGTTTGCCAGTGTCACGCTCTCGTCGCCGTAGGCCATGAGGAAGGACGGGATGGTGCGGGAAAAGCCCCGGAGATGGTTACGGACGGTGTCCTCGTAGCCCTTTTTCTCCTGCTCTTTCTGGTTGGTCTCCACGGTGCGCACGATGGTCTGCTGCATTTCCTGCGCCGTCTGCTGGATGGTGGATTGCAGGGTCTCCATCAGGGCGGCGGTGCTCTGCTGCTGCTTTGCGTCAAACTCCCGGTTCACCTGCTGGCGCTGCTGGGCGGTGGTGCAGCTTTGCAGCTGCTGGGTGCGCTGGGTCTCCAACTGGCTCTGGTCGATGCGGTAGTTGTCCACCACCTTGTTCACCGCCACGTCCATTTTGGCTTTGGCGGTGCTCTCAAACCGCTTCTGGTCGGACAGCTTCAAGTCCCGACCATACTCCTGCTTTGCCTGTTCCACCATGGGGGTGATGATTTCCTTGGTGATGCTCTTTTTCAGGGGTTCCAGATGCTCTTCTTTGGCAGGAGCCGGGGCATCGGTCAGGTCTTGCAGGGCGGTGTCCAGCGCCGTGGTGCTCTCGTAAATTTTTTCCCCGAACACATCCGCTGCCTTGCCGATGACATAGCCCTCGTCCAAGTCCACCTCGCCCTTGTCGTTCAGGGAGAGGTCTGCGCCGGTCTCCGGGGTGATCTGGATGGGCTTTGCCTTGGCTTCGCTTATGGGCTGGAAGTTTTGCAGAATGTCCAGCACCTCCTGCGGGGCACTGAATACGTTGGAAATGTTCTGGAACAGGAAGTTGCTCTGGAAGCCCATCCGCACCACTTCTTTGGACTTGATCTTCCGGGGGATGCTGAGGACTTTTTCTGCATCCAGCGGGATCATCTCCCCTTCCTCGTCCTCGCCGATGACCGGGAAGAAGTTGAGCAGATTCTGGATGTGCGCCTTGCGCTCCTCGGTGTCGCCCTTGCCGCTGGCGGTGTCCTGAGAAAGGTCGTTGGCGAACTGCTCATAGATCAGCAGGGTGCGTGCAGGGTCAAAATCGGACACATAGGCGTTCTCTTTGCGGCGGAAGGTGCCGTTTTCGTGGAAAAGGCAGGGGTTCTGGGCACGGAACGCCGCCTGCATATAAAGCGCCGGGCTTTTCAGGTTGGAGAGCATCAGCACCGCCGACCACTCCGGGATAGTCACACCGGTAGTCAGCTGCCCCACCGACAGGGTGATGGTCTTTTCGTGGTGGGCGATGGCGGCTTTTACCCGGTCAAAGCTCTTCTGGTTCTCGTCCGTGTCGTCCAGCTTGCCGTCACCGGCGGCAAGGATCACCTCATAGTCCCGGAATACCGGGTGCGCCTGCAGCTTTTTCGCCAGCGCTCTGGCGCTGTCCACCCGGTTCAGCAGCCAGAAGGTGTGCTTCAGTTCGGCACGCAGTTCCGGGGTGGAAAACGGAAATTTGTTCTGGGTGGTCATGGCATCCAGAAAGCGGTCCACCTCGGCCTCGTGCTCAAAGCTGCCGCTGGGCTTTACCTTAAAGAACTCGTTCAGATCAAAGGCAAATTCCTGCGTTTCGCCGTCGATCTCTACACCCTGCCGGATCTCGTCCCGGATGATCTCGGACATCTGGTAGGTGTAGAGGTTGAGCATGGGGAGGTTTGCGTAGGGGTTCTGCTGCCCCGGTGCGCCCTGCCAGTTCCGCTTGGCGGCCTGCTCGTCGGCGTAGGTCCAGTTGAAGATGGCATCCCCGGCAAACTTGTCGTTTGCCAGTGCCTTGAAGGGCGTGCCAGACAGGTGCAGCGTGAACTTGCGGCGGATGCGGTCAAAGGCAAGGTCGGTCTTGTAGGTGTCCACGCCCTCGTGGGCTTCGTCGATGACCAGCACATCCCAGTTCAGCTCGGTCAGGTGGCGCAGCTTGTTGTACTCGCCGCCGAAATACTTGGAGCCTTTCATGTCCTGCAAGCTGACGAACTCAATGCGCTTATACAGTTCCTCGCCCTGTGCGGCGGCATCCAGATAACCCTGCTCGTCCAGCACATGGGGCTGCCCGGCAAGGGCATCCACATGGCTGACAAAGAGATAGCCGGACTCCCTGCCCAGAAAGCGCACATAGTCGCTGTACCAGCTGTTGGCGATGGCGGGGCGGTTGGTGACGATAAGCACCGTCTGTGCATCGACCTGCCTGCAGAAGTCGTAGACGGAGAGGGTCTTGCCAAAGCGGGGCTTGGCGTTCCAGAGGTATTCTCCGCCGGGGTGGCTCTGGTAATAGGTCTTGGTGTCGCGGACAGCCCTTGCCTGCTCCTCCCGCAGGGTGTAGGCGATGGCGGCATCCAGCTGCACCCGGCCCCGGTTCATGCGGAAATCCTGAAAATACCGCCGGGACTGCTGCCCATCCAGATGGAACCACTCGTTTTTGCGGTCGTTCTCCACGTTCAGCTTGCGGAGGTAGGCGTGGAAATCGTGGTCGGTGAACACCTCGCCGCTGCCGTCATCGTAGACGGCATTGCCCCGCCACTCCTCATGGTACAGCACATCGGCGGTGTGGGTCTGCTGTTTCAGGCGTTTGTCCACCGATTGCTCGGTGTAGCCGATCTTCGTCCAGCCGTTGTGCCGGGCAATTTCCGGGGTGGTATAGGCGTAGATCATGGGCACCACCTGCCGGGCAGTGCGCAGGGTTATGCCAGCCATTATGCCATCTCCTTTACATGGGTCTCGATAAATTCGATCTCGTCCGCGGTCAGATCATATTTGCGGTAAAGCTGCCGGTCAATTTCCGCCACCGACTTGCTCCAATCAATATCGGAATGGTCGGTAAAATCTTGAAGGGGAACCATGCGCCATGTATCGCGGTTATTATCCTGTGTAATTTTCAAAATACCGAGCATAGTCCGACAGAATTTGGACTTTATGTACTTTAATACGTTTTGCGCTTCTGTTTCCACCTTGAAAGAGCCAATACCGATAAATGTTTGTGTATACCCTTCATTCGGTGCTTCTATAACTGGTGTACTCAGCACTTCACCCAAGTTGCCCGAACCATTTACTCTTGCAACCAGTACCTTCCAGTTTTTCAGATTTTCATGTTCTGTTTCTACATATTTTTCCGGAATATACATCCAAACACGCTTGTTTTTACTTACGCCAAGTACTCGAATGTCGCCTTTGTTCTGACGTTCTTCTGTGAAAATCGACACCTTTTCGAAAATATTGTTTCTGAAACGCTTATCTCTTCCTTCGCTTCCAATGACCGCTCTATATTCGGGATGGTCTTTATATAGCTTTTCCAAATCAAACTTATTTTGAATATAAATGGTCTCCATCAAACTTTTAGCTTCACTTGCGGGTGCAGCTTTTTTCATAATGCTATTAAGTTCTTCATACGGTGTAAATACTCTGATAGCACCATAGCTTTTGTTTTTATCCCGATAAGAAATTACAACACCGCCTTTAATTTCTGTATTGGTAAACATCACACTCGCATCAGATTCATAGTGTAAAACCTTAAAGTGCGGGTCACTCAGCATCTTCTCATTCCATGCCTTCGGCGTAGAGCCAGCATTGAACAAAAACCGTGCAGGGTGAATCATTTCCACCTTCTCCGCAATTTCATAAGACGCATCCAGAAATTTGTTATATACTGGCGGTGCAAAGCCTTTGTTATCGCCAAGGGTTTCATCCTGATACGGCGGGTTTCCGATGACATAATCAAACTTCATGCTGGTACTCCCTTCCTGAATGGTTTCAAAGTTCTGGGCGGTTCCATGGCTGCCCTTGCGCCAGTTTTTCACTTTACAGGATACCGTGGGCGGCTGCGGCTCTGCCGCTCCGAACATGGAAAAGAGGTCGAGCTGTTCTGCCTCCGGCTGAGGCTTGCCGCCGGGCACGGACAGGCGCAGGCCGTCCATTTGCCACAGATTCCAGCTGATGATGTTGGCGATAGGCTGTAACTCTTCTTTTGTGGGTTTGCGCTGCCAGCGGGCTTGCAGATGCTCTGCATAGGTCAGCAGCAGGTTAACCCTCGCCAGCAAAAGGTTATCGCCCTGATACTCGTAGCCGTAGGTGGACTGCACCGCATGGGTGGCATATTTGCGCCACTCTTCCTCTGTGGCGGCGTTCTCGCTTACCACACGCAGCTTGCGGTCCAGAATACCAATGCGCCGGGCTACCGGGATCATCTCGCCGGTGGCGGCATCGTACCGGGACGCCAGAAAAGGTGCTTCGCCGCAGGTCACCTCCAAGCGGCGGCTCTGCACATACTGCACCCATTCCGGGGTCCTGCCCTTGCAAACCGGAAACTGCACCGGCGTTTCCACCGTCTGCCAGCCTTGGGGCAGCTCCACCGTGAACTGACCGGCGGTCTCTCCTGCCCCCAGCGCACCGAACCAGTCGGCGTCCAGTGCGTTGTTCATCTTGTTGCAGACCCATGCGGGGCTGAACACCTCGCCTTTTTTGCGGGTGCGCTGCTGCTGGGTGTCGGTCTGCTTCATCATCCGAGGCAGCACCACCTCGTAGTGGGTCAGCCCGAGCTGCTGGGTGGTGATCTGAGATCTATCCGTGACAGGCTCGTACATTACCGTTTGCAGTTCCTCCGGCGGGTCGGTTGCCCAGATGATGTTTTTACCGGTGGATTTATCTTTTAGTAGCGTATCCAGCACCGCCTGCACTTCCGGTGCGTGAAAGTCGATCAGTTGTTCCAACGGGGATTCCCTCGCTTTGCCTTAGCGTTGCGGCGGAAGTGATAATATTCTTAGCACTTTCAGCCTATACTAACAAGTATCTTATCACTTTCGAGGCAAATTAACAAGATTCTCGGCGTTTTTTACCAAAAGTGATATGAAACACCTATACTTATGGCAAAGAAAGGCGGGAAAAAGATGATTGGAGCACGATTAGCCGACCTGCGAGATTGGAATAACCAAACGCAGGAAGAACTCGCCAAAGCCCTTAATGTTGCAACCTCTACCATCCGCAGTTGGGAGCATGAAAAGAGTTCCCCAAACCACGAGATGTTGATTGCCATTTGCAGGTACTATGGCACCTCCGCCGACTACCTGCTGGGCTTGACCGACATCGACCCCTCGGACGAAGCCCGCAAACAGCGCCAGCGCCTGACCGAAGAAGAACAGAACGAGATGCACCGCTACGAAGAATATCTGTTGTGGAAACGCAAAAAATAAGCCGCCCAGCGAGACCGTAAGGTCGCTGGGCGGCTGTTTGTATATATGGTAACGATGTCTATCCGCTACTCCTTGTCTTTAAGTCGCGAAATTACAAAAAGCATTAGCCTTATACTCCAAATAAAAAACACCAAACTTGTAATGATGGACGCAATTTCAACACTTACAAAAATGCGTTGTATCTTTTCTTTTATATCCAAAAGTATAACCAATAATGCAACGACTAGTGTTACCACATTGGCCGATATACCTATAAATGCAGCACGGTAAAGATTGTCAAGATAGTTATAGTCCCATAAACGTTTTATTCGACTCTTTTCAAGTGTCGAAATCAAAATGCTAATGCCTGTAAACAAAAATCCTCCGATGGTTGCAGACATTGAAATTGCGTTGTAATGAAAATCTACATTGCATTTTAAAAATAGAGAAATATTAAAATAAGGGCATTCAAGAACGAGCACTGAAGCACCCGCTGATATAGCCAATGCTCCACCCAATTTAGCAATATTTTTTGCTTTTGTCCAATTCATTCTCTCACCTCCCTTTTTAATATCTCTTAATAATGGCAATATCTTAACAATTCATTCTTGTTTTCAGCATAAACAGTTTCAAGAATTTCTTTGAATTCATTAGCACCGATTGTTTCAATGTTTTCTCTTTCAAGATTTACTGTTTTTGTAAAACTGTACTGGAGCAAATCATACGATTGCGATTGTTCATTTTCGTCTTTTGCATTAGCGCGAAGTTTGAGCAAATTTTCTCCTAAGGTTGATTTGATATCGCCAATTAATTCCATAAATCCGCTTTGATTTTCAAAGATGCTCTTATTACGATGTCCCACTACCTCGTAAGTTGCTGTGCGAGTGCGCACATTTTGCAGAGCGTCATAACTGTTCGGATTTACACCCAATTCGCTGAGAATCTGGTCGCTAGGAACAGCTACCTCAACTTCCAATTTACTAATGGTTTTCTTGCTTGCAAGTTTGGAAATTATATCGTCCTGCATAATAGCAGCAAGTTTTGTTACTATACTTTCTGTGTGAAGGAAATAATGATCGAAAAGTGTTCGAATTGTCGATACTCTCGGAGCACCACTAATGCTGATATAGCTGATAATTCCAGTTTCAAAATCGATGAGACAATATGTGAACAATTCCAAAAGCTGATTTTCAGCCATCGGAACTTCTTCAGTCTCTAAAGTTTCTTGATTCCGTAAGGCTACTGTATTGGACGGGTTTTGTTGTCCGATTTTTACAAAAGCACAATGATTTGTATAGTCCAAGACTTCTACAATATCTGTCCCACTTGAAAAATTTACAGAGATTGCCTTGTTGCCGTTTGAAAGTGACTGCATTTTATTATCATATATATTTCTAAAATGTTCTTCAATCTCATCATTTTTCAAGGGCACAAATCTTTTATGTCGGCTACCTTGAATTGGTTCTTTTTTCTCAAGAACCAAGAGATAAAAGGATACTTTTCTACTTTTCCCTGCCATGGAATTCTCTCCTTCAAATAGAATATCATAATTCAGGTACAACTAGTTGGACTATCAGTGAAAATTTAATATTTCCCTGTTTTTTCCATTATACCACATTCCAGTATTTAGTAAACATCCTTATACACCTGGAATCACGCTCTCTCATTCAACTATTCGGCTGTGTGACTTTCTCCAGTTCCGTTAAGTTTCACTTACGCTCCACTTTCTCCTCCAGCATCATAAACCGATCAAAATCGCTCTCATATAAACGGTCCTGCACGATACGATACTTCTCATATTCCGTTTCTGCGTGAAGCTTCGCCTGTTCTGCGCTGATTTTTCCGGGGCCGGTCAGCAGCTCGTTGCCGTTGAACTCCAAAAAGCCGTCCAGACGCGTTGCCCAGTCCTCCATGCTCATGGGGATTTTCCGTTCTGCCTGCAATTCGGCATAGTCCAGATAGAGCGACACGATGCGCTCCAGATAGTTCATTTCCTCTTTGCTCAGGT
>ERZ773114.4588-NODE-4588-length-10291-cov-3.578937_pt1 | contig 10291 bp, 8 predicted proteins | sample MGYA00580564_ERZ773114 | MGnify/ENA primary metagenome ERZ773114 (study PRJEB29015, sample SAMEA2737836) | human gut metagenome | biome: human gut; feature: human-associated habitat; material: faeces | place: China | collected 2012 ...
TTTGATCGGAATACTTCGTGATCGTGCTGCGAAGAGTCCACTCGTCAAGGAAGGACTTGTCTTCGTCCTTGAGGTGCAGGATCACGTCGGTGCCGCGCGCGTCGCGGTGGGCGGGTTCGGACTCGAAGGTGCCGTTGCCGTCGGACGTCCAGCGGACGGCCTCGTCGGGGCCCGCCTTGGCGCTACGGCTCACGACCGTCACGCGGTCGGCGACCACAAAGGCCGAGTAGAAGCCCACGCCGAACTGACCGATCAGCTGGCTGTCCTTGGCGGCGTCGCCCGAGAGCTTCGAGAGGAATTCTTCCGTGCCCGACTTCGCGATCGTGCCGAGGTGCTGGTTCGCTTCTTCAAGCGTCATGCCGATGCCGTTGTCCGACACCGTGAGCGTCCCCGCTTCTTTGTCGGCCTTCACGCGGATTTGGAGGACCGGATCGTCCTTCGTCAGGTCCGGATTCGTAAGGGCGAGAAAGCGCAGCTTGTCGATCGCGTCGGAAGCGTTCGAGACGAGCTCGCGCAGGAACACTTCCTTGTTGGAATAAAGAGAATTGGCCAAAAGCTTCAGAAGTTTCGAAACTTCCGTCTGAAAACCATGGACTTCGGCAGCCATTTTCGTTTGATACTCCTCTTCGGACGAGAACTTCGTCCTTTCTATGACAAGAAGGAATATGGGGACGTTTCAGGGTTTTTCAAGTGCGAAGGGCGAGTGCCCAGAGGAAAGGACGAAGGCGTGTTTGCGTGCGACCGATTCCGTCGCATAACTTCGCTAGGATGTTTTGTTGTTGTTCCCGGAAACTGACGGAGGAGTGTATGAACGGGACGGAAAAAGTGGAGACGAATTTCCCTGTGGTCTTAGACGTGTTGGCGCCGTCGGTGCGCTTTCCCGAAGAGAATGCCTTTTCGGCCTGCGGGCTTCGGGGAGCGCCCTTTCAGCGTCTTCGTCTCGCCGTTCTGATCGACGGCGACAATCAGGCGCCCGCGCCCGTCGAAAACTTCCTCAAGAAGCTTCCCGCCTACGGAAACGTGACCATGGGGCGGGTTTTCGGAAACTGGTCCAAACCCGCCTTCGGAGCGTGGTCGGACTTTTGTCGCCGTACCGGCTTCAGTGCCCGTCAGCAGCACGACTACGTCACCGGCAAGAACGCGACCGACATCGCGCTCGTGATCGACGCGATGGAACTCGCTTTCGCCCGCAACGTGGAAGGATTCGTTCTGATCACGGCCGACAGCGATTTCACGCCGCTTGCCGTGCGGCTTCGGGAACTGGGTTTCGTCGTGATCGGTGCGGGCCGGGCCGCAGCGGCTTCCCTTGCGGCTGCTTGCACGCAATACCATCGTCTCGACGAGAATCAGCCCAAGATCGCGTGCGCCGAACCGGTGCGGTACGTCCGGATGGTCATTGAGGACCGATCGACCTTCACGCCGGTCCCGCCGACTGACGAGCCTTCCGTTGCCTGGTGCCGAGAGCACACGGATGAAATCGCCCGGCGCCTGAATGCCAAGGACTCTATTGACTTTCTGGCTCTCTCAACGGGTTCCGCAAGCATTCGAAAGCTTGCGTATCACGAGGTTCTGGGCGAGTTGTGGGCCCACTGGCGGATCCGGGGCTGGACGCCCATTCGGGCGGTTGGACTCTACGTCACTCGGCGCATCGGCTCCTTTGAGAACAAATGGATCGGCGTGAAAAGGTACACGCAATTCTTCGGGCGAAATTCCGATCTGTACGAGGTGTCCGGTCAGTACTACCGGCTGCGTTCTGCCTGGTACGACCTTTCGCCCCTCAAAGACTTTCCCTTCGTTTTGCCAGAACGTCCGACGGAGGAGAAGAAAACCGTGGCGGCGCCCGAGCATTCGGCGCCGGCGGTGGGCGCCACCGTGGCCGTACATGATGTCGAACCTTCCGAGAAAGCGGCGGAGCAGGGGACGCTTTTCACACTTCCCGAAGAAACGGTACCGATCTTGGGAAAAGCAAAACGGCCGCTGCTCCGCGTCTCGAGAAGGCTGATCGAACCCGTCCTCCCTGGCTTGGAGTTCGAGAAGGAGATTCAGGAAACCCAAACGGTCTCGCCCGTAGCCGGCGGTTGATCCCCTTCCCGTTTCGTCGGAAGGGGATGCCATGGGCTTGCAGCGAGACCGATGATCACGCAAAGCCGATCGTGTTCTTGGGACCGTTCACCGTCTTCGCGTCTTCCTCGGCCTTGAGACGAGCAACCCAGTCGTCTGCGTCGCGAAGCGGACGGAAGCGTACCTGGCGCGCGACGGCCGAGTAGTCGCCCGGCGTTAATTTGTCGAGCTTCGTCAGAAGCGCCTCGGCGCTCTCCGTCCACGGAAGCTTGTAGCTTTCTACATAGCGCTTCGCAAGCGCGAGACGAGCCTCGGGACGAAGGAATCCGAAGGGGACCTTCCAGTCGAAGCGGCGCATAGCCGCCTCATCGAAGTCGCGCATAAGGTTCGTCGTCGCAAAGAAGACGCCGTTGAAGTTCTCAAGGCGCGCAAGCATTTCGTTCACCTGCGTCGTCTCCCACGATCGGACGCTCATTTCACGCGAGCGGAAGAAGGAGTCCGCTTCGTCGATGAGCAAGACGGCTTTGTCGCGTTCCGCCTGACGGAAGGCTTTTGCGATATTCTGTTCCGTTTCGCCCACCCAGCAGCTCGCAAGCTCCGCGTAGGTGCGGCGAAGGAGCGGGCGACCGAGTTCACGGGCAACCCAGAGCGCAAAGGCGGTCTTCCCGGTCCCCGGAGGACCGTAGAGGCAAAGGCGAGCGGACCCCGAACGTTGGATGCCCGCTACGAGTTCGTCGGGATGAATTTCGGACGTGATGAGGTTCGGATCGTAGACTTCCGGCAGGATCCCGATTCCCGATGCGACGTCGCCGTAGCGCTGCGCACGGAGCGTCTCTGAAACTAGAGACAGAACCATCTCGTCGGAAGGCTTTCCGCCCGCAGGGCCCAGCGTATCGACGACGCGCGTCACGCGTGCGAGAACGCCAGGCATGAGCGCCGGCGTCTGTACGAGACGTTCTTCCGCTTCGTCCGTCAGACGCAGCGCCGTCATTTCCTGAATGAAGCGGCGCCGCCCTTCAATGTCGGGACCGTTCATTTCGAGCACGATGTCGAAACGACGGACGGTGGCGGGGTCAATGTCCTCGATCGAGTTCGTGATCCAGAAGGTCGGCACAGGACAGGTTTCGAGCCAATGGTGCAGACGCCCCTTGCGGTTGCCGTGGGAAACCGAGACGTAACGGTTCGATTTGCCGTTGCGCGTCGCCAGGCGTTCCGAAAAGGCGTCTTCCGCTTCGTCGAGCGCGAGGAGCGTGCGCCCGGAGCACTGCAGATAGACGGAGGCTGCGCGCCAACACTCGAGACGCGCACGGTCCGAATCGGTGTCGATCTCATAGAGTCGAGCACCGAGTTCTTCCGCTATGAGTCGCGAGAGTTCGGTTTTGCCCGTCCCCGGCGGACCGTAGAGAAGGATGTTGACGCCGCGGCTCTTTTCGTCGAGCGCTTTGCGCAGGTATGGAATCAGCGTGCTTTCGACGAGCGGATGATGGCGGTAGTCGTCGAGCGTAAGATCGCTGATCGGGGCCTGGCGGACGAGATCGTGGAAGATCACCTCTTCCGAGAGCTCGCGCTCCAGGAGGCGGTTCCAGGGGAGGGCGTCGCTGAAGTCGAGAAAATCGAAAATCCGGCGCGGACTGTTCTCTGCGTAGCGGATCAAACCGGACGATACGAGCGGGCCGTCGTCCGCGAGAATCGCTTCGATTTCGGAACTTTTCACATTGAGGGCGCAGGCGATCGTTTCCACTCCAACGGAATAGCTCTTGTAGCAGGCATCGTTGAGATCGAGCACGGCCCCAAGAGCGTCCGAGCGTTCCGCAAGGAGCAGGAAGAGAATTGCTTCCTCCATCAGCGGCGTCAGGTGAAACGCGTCGGAGAGGATGGAGAAATTCTTGCGGAGAAAGGCCGGAAAGGCTTTCATCACGCGCGTTCCCGCGGATTTTCCAAAACGTTTCTCAGCGCGTTCGAGCCCTTCGGTCAACGCCTTGGGCGTGCCGCGCCCGCGTTGCTGAACCCAAAAGGCGCCCAGATCGCCGCGGCGGTTGGCGTTGAGGAGCGCCTGACCGCCTTCGAAGAAATCCTTCTGGTCGTTGAGAAACGCAGTCAGAAAGCTCTTGCGCTTGTCTTTTGGGAGCGGAGGGATCTCGTCTTCCTTCAGATTGTCGATGTCTGCGAGCCATTCTTCGACGCCGTCAAGGTCCGCGAGGCAGTCTTTGATTTCCGAGTCGTCGAGGTCCATCACCTTCTTGGCGAACTTGAGGAAGGAAGCATAGCTGCCGTCCGAGAGGAAACTCTTTGTCCGATTCTTGACGAACTGATCCGTCACGTCCATGGCGACCGAATGCGCGATGGTGGAGGCCATGATGCTGTCGCTCGGCGTGCAGTCGCACATACGGATCTTTCGCCACAAATTGTCGCGAAGAAGCAGCCGGGCAGTCCACGTTTCCACGAGCGGCTCAAACGGGTCGTTGCGGCGGGTAATCTTGCGTGTTTTGGCCATTTTTCTGATCTCCTTGTTTTGTCTGTAAGGAGATCATAGGAAGATAACGCGTCAAATATTGACGCACCAAAGTGGGCCCGAGATCTATCTACGCCATTGAGAATGACAATCGCCACTCGTTTGCATCCGGCAGAAAAACGCGGGAAAATGGCGGTTGGTGAGGTCCTCGGAATGCTTTGCATCCGAGACACCGGAGGCGTTCGTTCTCGGAGGTTTCGGCCAAGGAGAGCGAACGCCTTCTTCTTTCCGCGTCCGTCAGGAATGGAAGGAACGGCGCGGTTTTCAATAAATAAACGGTTCCCGATCGGGGTCTCTATGCGACGGCAGACCGACTTGATTGCGCGGTCATGCGGCGAGGGATTCCTGGGTACGGGTGCTCTTTGCGGAGGCAAGTTGCCGGCGCACTTCGTTCACGACGACCTCCGTAGGGAAGGTTTGCAGACAAAAAGCAAGCGATGCGTCGGCCGATCGCGGGCAACGCGTGAGATGTCCGCGCCGACACTGTCGACAGTCGGCCACCTCGGGATTCTTCAGGATCGTCACGCAGTTCGAGCGCTGCAGCACCGCGATGTCGCTGTAGTGACGATGTCCGCGGATCGGGGCGGGGCCCCAACGGGAAATCGATCCGGGGCCGAAGAGCGCGATCGTCTTGATGCCGACCGCGGCCGCCACATGGGTTGCAGAGGTGTCGACGCCGATGTAGAGAGAGGCCCGGCGAAGCAGGGCGCCCGTGCGGCCGAACGAATCTCTTCCGTTCTCACTACTACGACGCTCTTCAGCACATCAGAGAAGAGGGCGATTACGAGACTTGGCTGAAGTTTTTCCTTCGGATCATTGAGGCGGCAGCCGAGGAAGCCCTCACGACGATGGTGAAGCTCGATCGAGTGCGTGAGGCATCCGTTGCGGCGGTGCTGGAGAACTGCAGCGGAGCGGTCAGACGCGCCAAACGCACCGCATTTCTTGAGTATCTCGAAAAAAGGCCTATCATCGAAATAGGGCGAACAGCAAAGGACTTGGGATGGACTTTCCCGACGGCCTCGAAGTTCGTCAAGGAATTTGTCGAAGCAGGCATCCTGAAGGAGACATCAGGTCGTCGTAGGAACCGAGTGTTTTCGTACGAGACGTATCTGAAAGTTCTTCGACACGGTCTGGAAACCGACGATTTTTGAGGTACTAGGCCAGAGGGAAGGGCAAACGGCCACTTCCTTGATGGTTCTCGGGAGAGAAGCGGCAAATATAAGAGAGCTGATGATGTTCGGTCAAAAAGACAACTCCGCCAGGGAAATCTATACGTCCTTCTACACGCCGAAGACGGGCGCGGACGGTGTGTGGGAACTGCCGCTCGTACTCGAGACGGTCGCGGAGGCGAGCGAAACGACCATTCCGCTGCCGTTGCCGTACCGAAAGCTCAACGCTGAGGTGCTGGAGTACCTCGAGGACGTCGCGCAGCAGATGCCCAAGGGCGAAGAAGCACGGATCGTCGTGTATCTGCCGATAGAAGAAATTCAGCAGGGACTCGAACAGAAACTCAACAAGGTGCTGGACATCTATGGAGACGCTCGGCTGGAGAAACTCAAGCGCGAAGAGAAACGGGCTTTGGGCGCGTCGCTGAGCGCCTTGGCGTGGGGCTTTGCGTTCATGCTCGTCTGCCAGATCATCGGCGTCCTTGCGGATTTTCCGAAACATCCGACGCTCACCAACACGATTTCGGAAGGTTTTCTGGTCCTGGGTTGGGTTGCGCTCTGGAAGCCGTTCGAAACCTTGCTGTTCGATTGGAGACCGTCGGTGGAGCGCACGAAACTCCATGAATGTCTGGCGGCGATGCCGGTCGTGTTGCGGCCGTTGCCGGCGACGCTCAAAAGCCGGCTGACGCTCGACGGATTCTGAAAGCTTCAGTCGAACCGACGGGCGTAAACCTCATCATAAAACCTCCAAAATCAATTCAACATAATAGCAGTTATGAAGAATATTGAGTTTGAAAGGCAAAATGCGCTTGAATTTCGGAATCCGATCCGACGCAACTTGTTTGAAGGCTTCTGAACCGGAACTTTGACCGTTCGTGTGCTGAAACCCACTTCCTTTGACTTCATCGGTTCGTTCTTCGAGGCTTCCAGTTCTCCAACGTGCTCTGCGTCGTCAGCGTCTTCTTCATCTGACCGCGACCTCTGTTTCTTTCGACCGAAACCTTTCTTCCCGGTTCGGATTTCCTTTTGTTTTCACTCCACCGAGACGTGTGGACTTCTTCAGCGACCCCAAAGAACCCTTTGGAGCTTCGGTTCCATGTTCCGACGTTCCGGCCTGAACAGCTTCGAGCGTCCGGATGAGCCCGCCGTTTGTATGCCTTGGTTTGCGTCGATGCTCGTTCGTACGCCGTCTCGGCCACCGCGCCACGTCGTCCCGCCGCACATCGCCGGTTGCCGTGTTGTCCGCGCTACAACGGACAACCTCTGGAAGCATCCCTGCGGCGGAACTTCTTGAGGTCCTGTCCGGCATCGGCCTGGGCCTGGGCAACGGCTGCGTCTTATCGAACCTGACTTTGTGACTAAGGTAGCTTTCACGTTCCATTTCGAGACAACCGCCCTTCCCTTTGATTTTTCTTTCTCTTTGAATAAATTGCGTTGCAATTGATTTTCGTGTTTCAAACGCCCGTCAGAATCTTTCCATTTGTAGGCAGAAAAAAGGCCGCGCCCTCGTGGGAATCGCGGCCCGTAGTCAGATGAATTAGGAACTCGACGTCAGTAATAGGAACTGCTGCGCTCGATCCAGAGCTCGTGGATCTCTTCCATCGTCTTGCGGGAGAGCTTCCCTTCGAATTCTTCGCGCGTAAGTTCGTAGGCGGTCCAGACCTTACGTTCGTTTCCGAAGAAGAACGAAAGCTCGAGCGGCGTCAGCTCGTCCGAACGGAGCTTTCCGACCCAGGCGGCAAGAAGTTCCGGATTGGGCATGAGCGAAATCTGCTCCCACTCATAGATTTCCTTCTCGTCCATCTCGCCGAACTCTTCCCGCTTGTCTTCGGGAATCCAGAAGCCCGGCTGCTTGTACTGGCGCGTAAAGAGGCTCAGTTCCAGGGAATCGTCCTCAAGACCGTACGGCAAGGCCCAGACGCCGCGAAGCGAGCGGATCGTTTTCGCCACGGTGAGCGGCCCGAAGAGCGCGAACCCGGTGCGCCAGGGAACGGGAATGCCGTTGTCCCCTACCTTTCTCGGGTACTTCGCGGCGAAGCGGAGCATCGCCATGGCAAGGAAAAGAATCTTCTCGGAGCGTACGTTGAACTGTTGCGCAACAATGGTCATGGAGTTTTCGAAGTGATGTACGAGGCGGTCGGGGTAGCTCCCGACGCATGTCAAGAAGGAACCTCAATTATGCCGACTTGCGGAGCATTTCGGGGGAATGGATGGACAAATCCCAAAACGTTTCCGCAGGCAGTCGACTGTTGACGGTTCCCTTCCGACAACGACGCGGGTCGCAACGTAACGGCCCGCGCCGAGTGAACATCACGGATTCAGAAACGAAGCGGTTCCACTGGCTCAAAGCGTTCCGACGCGTCCCCCGCAGCTTCAAGCGGAAGCTTGCGGACGGGCAGGATTTTTTCATCGCCCCCAAAATCGAGTTTCGAGAAATCGACGCTGAATACGCCGAGGTTGAAGGAGGAATCAATCCAGAAAAGACCGTGCACCGGATCCGCCATGGCGCGCCAAAGCGTCGAGCAGTTCTCGGGAGACACCTTGTCGGAAACGCCGAGCGGCGTGGATACGGCGCGCATGATCGACAGAACTTTGGTTGCGGTCGGCGTTTTGTTCACGTCCTGCGCGGCGTCGGCCGCCACCTGATCGGACCACGCCACGGCGCGCAAATAGCGGTCGACGGCCAGGGGACTTCCCGGCATGTTCATCAACATTCCCTTCTTGCGGAACTGCGTTTCGATTTCGCGCATCTTTTCGTACGTGGGGTCGTTCGTCATGGCGACGCGGCCCTTCTGACGGTAGACGTGCATCTTTCCGTCCACGTATTCGACGACGGCATTGTCGCCCGTTTTGTCCGTGAGGATGAAATGGATCTTGAGGTCCTTATCGGTACCCGGCACCTTGTCTTGCTGAATGTGCACCTTTCCCGACTCGAACGCATTGACGACCTCTTCGACGTTCGCGAAGTTGTCGAGCACGTAAAGCGGGAATTCGTTGCCGACGACGCTCTTTTGCCCGTTCTTGCGCTCGCCGTAGTTCGTCACGTCGAGCCACAGGGTGTCGATGACGAGCCCCTTTTCGTTCATGCCGCTGTTGAGCGACGTTCCGAACGAAATCGCGATGACGCTCCCGTACTCCGAGCGCCAGGAAGCGGGGGCTTCCTTGGCCTTGCTCTTACGCTCGACGCCGCGGGGCATGAGGCGCAAAACGACGTCGTCGTCCACCGACCAGTCCATCGTTCGCCCCGTCACGACCGTGTTTTCCGCATCGACGAAGGTGATGCGCGAGCAGGCCGACGCGTCAGTGATTGCAAGCGCGGCTGAAAGCAACACGGCCGAAGCCGCAAGGGAAGTCTGAAATGTGCGTTTCATAAAAAACCTCTTTCGGAAACGGTTGAAAAGTCCGAAAAAGTGTACGCAGAGCGATCCGATTTCCCCATTCGAATCGATCCTCAGGCCAATACCGATTTTCGAATCCGCGCCTTTTGCTCCTTGAGCAAACCCGGCCTCGTCATTCGTTTCACGTCACTCCCTCATCCCGATTTTTGAAAGATCCGTTCCCGATTTCTGACGTTCGAGCAACTGCAATCGCCACTATCGGCGAAACTTTCGAGTTTCTACACTTTGTTCCTCACGGAGTATCAGCATGCCCAACACGACGGTCGACCATCAGCTCTTACGCTTTCTCATCACGCTCTACAAAACGCAGTCGCTCACGACCACGGTCACGAAGATGGCGATGAGCCTCTCTTCGGGGAGCCGCTATCTTCAGCACGCCCGCGAGGTTTTTCGCGACCGCCTCTTCATGCGTTCGGGCCAGAAGATGTTTCCGACGACGGAAATGCGCAGACTTTATCCCGACATGGAGGCCGCTCTCGATGCGCTCGACAAGCTCGTGGGGCCTCGCTTCTTCAATCCCGGTGCGAGCCGCCGCGTCTACCGGATCGCGTCGCTCGACTGCGCCTTCACGCTCATTCTCGAGCCCGCCATCAACAAGGCCAAGGAAGTCGCGCCGGATCTGCGCTTTGAGATCTATCCCTTCCAGACCAACTCCTTCGAAGATCTGCGACAGGGGATGCTTGATCTTCTGATCTTCGGCTATTCCGCGCCGATTCAGGAAAACATGCACAAGCGCGAACTCGGCCGCGCCCCCTATTCGCTACTCATGCGCCGCGATCACCCGCTTCTTGCCGCGGCCGAAGCGCCCGCGGGCCTCACGCGCGAAGACGTCGAGCGCTATGAGCTCGTCGCCATTACGCCGGCCTTTTCTTCTGAACTCCAACAGGTACGCATGCCCTGGTTCGGCGACGAACTGATGAATTCCGGCCTGCAAATCCCCTACTTTCTGAGCGCGGCTTTTTCCGTCCTCGATTCCGACAGAATCGCTCTCGTTCCCGAGCCGCTCGCCCAACTCATCGAAAGCCGCATGCCCGACACGAGAAGCTGCTCGTTTGCGCGCTGCACCAATCGTTACTGGAATCCAACCCTTTTCTGGCACGAGCGCACGAACGCCGAGCCCGAAATGCAGTGGTTCCGGGGCGTTATTGAAAACT
>ERZ773114.4594-NODE-4594-length-10281-cov-2.755427_pt1 | contig 10281 bp, 9 predicted proteins | sample MGYA00580564_ERZ773114 | MGnify/ENA primary metagenome ERZ773114 (study PRJEB29015, sample SAMEA2737836) | human gut metagenome | biome: human gut; feature: human-associated habitat; material: faeces | place: China | collected 2012 ...
GTCCCAATACAGGAATCCTTTTACCATTGTTTAAAGTCTTAAATTCCATTATAATCCCTCCGTTTTCTTATTAAATTTCCGTATGAATTTTGTGCTGTAATGGGCAATGAAGATACAAAGTATAGCACAGACGGGACTTGCGTACTGTCGGGACGAGTTTGACCGTGAGCGGTACACAGAACTGCGGGAGCTGTCTGCCGAGATGCTTGCGGAGCGTACGGAGCTTCCGGTCGGTCGTGTGCGCGAGCTGTTCTGCGGCGAGAGCGGCTATCAGACACCGAAGCTCGATACCCGCGCGGCGATAGTCGAGGACGGCAGAATACTCCTCGTGCGCGAGCGCGACGGGCGGTGGGCGCTTCCGGGCGGATGGTGCGATGTTGACCGCTCGGTCGCCGAAAACACCGTCAAGGAGGCGCTTGAGGAGACCGGACTGACGGTCGAGGCAGAGCGGCTTATCGCCGTTCAGGACTGGCGGCGGCACAATGCCTGCAACTACATATACGGTATCATTAAGATATTCGTGCTCTGCCGTGCGATCGGCGGCGAATTCGCACAGAATATCGAAACGACCGAGACGGCGTATTTTTCGGCGGAGGAGCTGCCGGAGCAGCTTGCCGTTGAAAAGACCTCCCGTGAGCAGGCGTTGATGTGTCTTGATGCAGCCGCGGGCAGACTGCCCGGAGTATTGTTTGATTGATTCGGGTGCTTCGAGATAAGTCTGATATAGATATTACTCTGCCGTACGCGGTATTAAGATAAAATACAGTGAGGAAACGAATATGGATATTAATATCAGAAAAGCAACGAAAGCGGATCTTGCAGCAATTGAGGATATATATGACCGAATACTGACCGAGGAGGAGCGCGGCAGAGCAAAGATAGGCTGGGTTCGCGGTGTGTATCCCACCCGCGCGACCGCAGAGGCTGCGCTTGAGGCGGACGAGCTGTTCGTCGAGGAGGCGGACGGACGGGTGGTCGGAGTGGCGATAATAAACGGCAAGCAGGTGGACGCATACGCAGGCGCGCCGTGGTTGTACGATGTTCCCGATTCACGCATCACCGTGCTGCATACGCTCGTTATAGATCCCCTTGCGGCAGGGCGCGGACTCGGAACGGCATTTGTCAGCTTTTACGAGCGCTATGCGGCAGAGCGCGGATGCCCGTATCTGCGCATGGATACCAATCAGAAGAATACTGCTGCACGTGCACTGTATAAAAAGCTCGGCTATCGCGAGGTCGACATACGCCCGTGCGGCTTTAACGGTATTTCCGGGGTGAATCTCGTCCTGCTCGAAAAGAAAGCGGATATGGCTTAATGTATGGACCGTTCTGTCGCGGTGCGATTCCGGCAGGAGCGGGCAAGGTACAATTTATCGGCAGGCGGTGCAGTACATGCGCCGTCTGCTTTTTTGCCGTTCTGCGCGTGATTTTGAAAATCCTATTGACACGGAACGCCCGCGGTGCTAAAATGACGGCAGATACGGCAGGGATACTTGTCGTCTGCTTTTTGGCGCTCGGTTAGCGTAGGCTAACCTGACGGCGCAAAAAGCCATGCGGGAAGCTCAGCCCGAATTGTGGCAGGCATTTAAAAGTGACCCGGAGGGCACCGCGATGCCCGCATTGCGGCTGCGCGGCATGACGCCGACGGCTTAGGGTGTCGAATCGGAAAGGATGAATCAAAATGGAAAAGGTAACGATAATTGCAATTGTTATATTGGCTCTGGTAATCGGCGCTTGTGCGGTTTCTTCGATCGTGCGCTCGGTCGTGGCGCGCCGCAGCGGAGAGGGCAAAAAGCATAGGGCGGAGCCTATCGGCACATTCATTGTCGGCATAGACGGAATGCACTGTGACCATTGCCGCGTCGCGATCCAAGAGTGCCTGAACAAGATAGACGGGGTGAGCGCAAAGGTCAGCCTTTCGTCGCACAGCGCGACGGTCAGATATACCCGCCCGATAGAGGAGAGCGAGCTTCGCGAGGCTATCGAGAAAACAGGCTACGGGGTCGACTATATAAAGCGGCAGTGATTACGGATGCGGTATATTTTCGGGCAGGAACAACGGCCTCTGAAATATGCAGACGGAGGATATGCTTCTAAGGTGCCGGAGTATCTGTTCGGACGGCGCATTTGTTATTTAAACGGTTGAAAGAGCTCGGTGGTGTCCCGGGCTTTTTTTGCTTCCGAGTTTTCGATGCGCAAGGCTGCGGAAAAGCACGGATAAGGCGAAGTATAGCTATGGTAAAGCACAGATACGAATAAATCTACAGAGCGTTTTTGCGTCGATCAAACGGACGGTACGAGAAAAAATCGATGTGTATGAAGTCTTTGCTTCGCCCGCGTCCTATATTTGGTCACATATGTTCTGCGTCTCACGAAATACCATAAGACGGGCAAGCTAATCTGCAAAATACTTCTTGACAAATTTTAACGTATATGATATAATGTGACAAGGATTATTATATATAAGATAAGAACGAGATTGCGGAATACGTCGGTGTGACGGCGGTTCGTTCTCGTTATGTGTCGTAATTCTTTATGATTACGATTCAGAGTAAGAATAATACTGTCGATTTGATCGGCATATCGGCAAACCCGTTGAAAAACGGGGACGCAAAGTTTAGTGTCTAACCCGCAACGCGGTATGATTGACTGACTGCACTTTTATGGGTGTAGTCGGTCTTTTTTTCATCCGTAAACGAGTGGTGTTTGGGGAGAAAATATGCGTGTTAAAACTGATTACATTGACTACGATAAGGTAGACGAAAAAACACGCGCGAGTATGGACAGACTGTTCAGCGCGCCGCGCCGCGGATATTGGGCGCGAAAGCGTGCCTTTGATATCATTGTTTCGCTCATAATGCTTCTGCTGCTTGTACCGCTGTTTATCGTTGTCAGTATTGTTATTGTGATAGACGACCCGCATGCCGGACCGATTTTTAAACAGCAGCGTGTCGGCAGGCACGGAGTCGAGTTTTCCATGTACAAGTTCCGTACAATGGTGGCGAACGCCGAGCAGCTCAAGGACAGGCTGCGAGGCCAAAACGAGATGGACGGTCCGGTGTTCAAGATAAAGGACGATCCGCGCATAACACGCGTCGGTAAGTTTTTGAGAACAACGAGCATCGACGAGCTGCCGCAGTTGATCAATGTGCTGCGCGGCGATATGAGCCTTGTCGGGCCCCGTCCGCCGCTGCCGGATGAGGTGGCGCAGTACGACGATTACGAGCGGCTGAGACTGGTCGTAACGCCGGGTCTTACCTGCCTATGGCAGATATCCGATAACAGAAACGATATTCCCTTTGAAGAGTGGGTGGAGATGGATATCGACTACATAGAGCATCGAACCGCCGTCGGAGACATGGTGATAATGTTTAAGACGGCTATGGCTATGATAGGAAAAGAGGGACGGTAGGTCGCACGAAAGCCTCTGCCTGCACAGGGAAAAACAAACACGCCGCTGTGAGGCTTATGTTATCGCGCCGATTCTGTCCGAGCTTGAATTGCTATCGGATCAAGCATATCCGAGCTCGGGTGTATACGTATCGGGGTGTCCATACCAAGCCGTGCGGCGGGATTTAAATTTCATGCTGAAATCACCCTTAAAGGAGGCGGCGGAATGAAAATAGCTATGATAGGCCACAAGGATTTTCCCTGCCGCTCCGGCGGGGTCGAGGTCGTTGTATATGAGCTTGCCACGCGGCTTGCCGCGCGCGGCGAGGACGTTACGGTCTATAACCGCGGCAGACAGCGCGGTCACAACCGTTATAGTGTCGAGGGGGTGAATGTTATCCGCTCGTTTACATTTCGTCGGCAGAGCCTGAATGCCATGGTCTATTCGTTCACCGCGACGCTCGGCGCGCTCCGCCGCCGCTACGATATCATGCATTATCATGCGATAGGTCCGTGCGTGCCGCTCGTAATTGCGCATGCGTTTGGCAGGCGGACGGTCGCGACGGTTCACGGACTCAACTGGCGGGTGGACAAATGGCGCGGCTTTGCCTCGAAATATATAAGGCTCGGAGAGCGCATTGCGGCGAAATATGCCGACGAGGTAATAACGCTCTCGGACGAGATGCATCGGTATTTTCTCGACACCTACGGGCGCGATACCGCACTTATTCGAAATGCGGTCTCGCCCGTTCCGCCGACCGATATCGGCATTATCCGCGAGAAATACGGTCTGGAGAAGAACGGATTTATTCTGTATGTCGGCAGGATCTCGCCCGAAAAGGGAATTGACGAGCTGATAGAGGCATATAAGCGTGCTCGCCCGGACGAAAGGCTGATCATTGCCGGCGAGATAGGCTCGGATCCGTTCGGCTGCGCGGTTCGCGCGGCGGTCGACGGCTGTGAGGATATCGTCTGCACCGGCTTTGTCAGCGGCGAGGAGCTGTATGCCCTATACTGCTGCTGCGCGCTCTATGTGCTGCCGAGCCATACCGAGGGGTTGGCGCTGACGCTGCTCGAGGCAATGTCCGGCGGCGCAAGCTGTCTTGTCAGCGACATTCCCGAAAATACAACGGTGCTCGGCAATTTCGGCAGCTCGTTCCGCGTAAGCGATGTCGACGAGCTTGCCGCACGGCTGCTCGATGCACCGCGCACCGGCGCACCCGAGAGGGACGGCGCGGCGCAGACCGCGTATGTCTTGGAAAACTACGGCTACGACCGCGTTATAGACGAGCATATGGAGATATACCGTCGGGTGTGCAAGGGCGGGAAAAAGGAGCGGCACCGCGGAAAAAGGCGGTCTGTGCAGCCGCCGAGCAATGTGAAAGCGTGATCTGCGCGGTATATGCGGTATATGATGCTCTGCGGCTGCGTACCGTAAGCTGATATACTGCCGCGCATTATAAGCTGATGTACGGCTGCGCATTATAAGCTGATTCAAGGCTGCGCGCAATAAGATGATTTACGGCAGTGCGGTGCGGAAATGCCGCATAAAACAGAGAATTGCCGCTGCGGCTCAGCCGCGCGGAAAAACAGGCGCTGAGCCGCCGTGGGAGAGTGCGATGGGAAACAGCCTTGTTAAAATATCGGTGGTCATACCGGTCTATAAGGTCGAGCCGTATCTCGTTCGCTGCCTCGAGACGGTGGTCGCGCAGAGCTTTGACGGCTTTGAGATCATACTTGTAGACGACGGCAGCACCGACGGCAGCGCGGGCATCTGCGATGATTATGCACAGCGCTGCGGAAATGTGTCGGTTATACATAAGAAGAACGGCGGGCTGTCCGATGCCCGCAACTGCGGACTTGACCGCGCGGCAGGCGAGTATGTGCTGTTTGTCGACAGCGACGATCGGCTTGCGCCCGGCGCGCTCGCCGCACTGTATTCAGAGACTCATATCGGTTCGCACGAAGCGAGCGCCGCAGACAGTGATACCGGCGGGGCGAGCAGCCCGGTCGGCGACGGCGCGGACGTTGTTATCGGGCGGGCAAAGACCGATCGACCGTCCTCAGCCATGGACCGATTCGAGCGAATAGCGGCGGAGCGGCTCGAGTATCACCGCGTGTATACCGGAGCGGAGTACCTTATCGGCTGCCTCAGCGGCGGGGCGCTGCGCATAGAGGCGTGGCGTTCGCTGTATCGCCGCGGGTTTCTGCTCGGCGGCGCACGAGGACGAGGAGTTTACCCCGCGTGTGCTGCTCGCTGCGCGCAGCGTGGTGCTCAGCGATGCGGAATTTTATCTCTACGATAATGCGCGCACCGGTTCGATAATGAACTCTGCCTTGCTGTCGCCGAAGAAGGCGCGCGACCGTATGGATACCTACGAGGAGCTGCTCGGAATATACGGCAGCACGGAGCCGAGGCTGCTGCGCAGACTGCTCCGTGACGACATTGCATGGAAGTACATGGATTGCTGCAGACAGTATCGGCTCGATCGGCAGAGCGATATCCGCATAAGCCGGACGCTGCCGCTGCGCTGCGCATATCATTTCAAGCGCCGCCTGCGAGCGCTTGCCTTTGCGATCAGCCCGAGGCTGTATGTGTGTCTGTAATGCGCACCCGGTCTCGGCGGCACGATACATTATGCTGTTACATAAGAAAACTGTGATATATGAACGGAGCGGGAAATGCTAAAGAATAAGAATAGGGAAAAGCCTGTAAAAAACAGAAATAAGCTGATAGACCTGCTCATCTGCCTGATTCTTGCGGGCGGACTGATACTCGGACTTGCACTCGATATCGTGCATGACCGGACGAACTACCGTGTCGAATTTTATCAGCTAAGCTCGAAGCGGATATCAGGCAGCCTGCGCATCGTCTTTTTGACTGATCTGCATCTGCGCGAGTACGGCGAGGGCAACAGCGAGCTGGCAGAGGACATAGAGAGCCTCTCGCCCGATCTTATCCTGCTCGGCGGCGACATGGTCATTGACAGCGTATCGGACTACGACGGAATGCTCTCGCTGTGCAGCCGTCTCTCCGAGACCGCGCCGATATACGGCGTGCTCGGCAATCACGAGGATGTCAAGATATATCTGCAAAAGGACAGCGAGCTGCTCGGTGCCTTTGAGGCGGCGGGTGTGCACCTGCTGATAAACGACACCGCGCAGGTCAAGATCGGCGAAAACACGGTAACGCTTATCGGTCTCGACGGAAAGCCTGCCGACTTTGAGCGCTACGGCGGCGAAGAGGCGATGGAGCGCAGCGAGAAGGAGAGCCTTGGATACCGGATATGCATGGCACATGTTCCGACCTACTTCCCGGAGCGGCTCGCCGAATATTCCTTCGATCTCGGACTTGCCGGCCACACGCACGGCGGCATAATCAACCTGCCGAAGCTCGGACCGCTCTACTCCGCCGAGGAGGGCTTACTTCCCGAGTATGCCAAGGGCGAATATACGCTCTCGAACGGCGCGCCGCTCATTGTCAGCGGCGGTCTGGGAGACTCGAGAGATCTTCTGCCGAGAATAAATAATACTCCCGAGCTGACCGTTATAGATATTACCTGACATTATCTGACGGCACGGCGGCGCGGGCTTTTCGACGGGACGGACCGAACGAACATACATTCCGCAGCCGCGGTGCGGCACAGTGCGAAAGGATGCATAAGATGGACAGAATAAAGAGCAGAATAAAAGGTGTTTTCGGCTTCTTTTGGCGGTATAAGCTCAGGAGCGTGTGCGTCCTATTGGCGCTGTTTATCGCACTGAGCGGAGTGCATTACTATAAGAGCGGAAAGGCGGGCAACGCCACAGTTTCATTTAATTATTCGGAGGCGTCGCAGGGACTTAATCCGAACAAGACCCGTTTCAGCTTCTCCGAGATTATCTCGGACGAGGTGCTTGAGCGCGGTATCTGGCTTGCGGGACTCGAGGACTGCATCACCCCCGCGCAGCTCTCCGCGCACATCGGCATATCCCCCGTAGATACCGGTAACGCGGGTGGGGACGACGAATATATCAGCACTACCTACCGTGTCTCGCTGAGCGTTGACGGGCTGGAAATGAAGAACCGCACGGCGGCGGATCTGCTGAAAAATATTTGCGGCGCATACCGCGAATATTTTCTCGAGAATCACTGTGACAATCAGGAGATACTGCGGCTGCGTCTCGAGGAAACGACCGGCAGCGAGCCGTTCCTGCGTATGAATGAATTAAAGCAGCGCGTCAGACAGATAGAGAAATATATGAGCGCAAGGATGTCGGAAAACCGTACCTTCTCGGACGACGATTCGGGTCTGAGCTTTGACGAGTTGGACAAGCGCCTGCAGAATATAATCGACTATGATATCCCGAATGCCACCGCATACATAATTGAGTGCGGCGTGGCGAGCAACGAGGCGGAGCTGACACGCATTCTCGAATACAAGAACAAAATCGAGGCGGTCTCGGAGGATAAGCAGCGCGCGTATTATACCGCGGATAACGACGGCATATCCGCCTATGAGGAGCTGATGTCCGCAGCCGTCATGATACCTACGTTGGATACACAGGAGCAGTATTATATGTCCCGCACCAAAACGGCGATGGATGCAATGGCGCGCAGCGCAGATGCGGCGCTCTCGGAGGCGACCGAGCACCGGGACGAGATAGTCGGCACCGAGTATGTCATAGAAAAGCTCGCGCAGAATGAGACGGCTCCGGAACAGCTTACCACGGCACGCCGCATGATAAACAAGCTCGAGGGTGCACTCAACGACCTTGCAGAGGATGCACTGATGCTCGACAGCGCATATATCGACTACAAGTCTCAGGATTACGTGACCTTTAACTATTCGTCGCCATCGCTTATTCAGCGAATAGGACTCAAAAAGACTGCCGTCGAGGTGGCGGTATTCTGTGTCGGAGCGGCGATTGTTGCATATGCTGTGCTCGGCAGAAAGAAGAAAGAGAGGAAGGACAGATGAAAAAATTTCAGATCCTGAGATATCTGAAGCGCTTCAGAGTCCTGATACTTCTTGTCGCACTGCTCGGCTCGGCTGCAACCTATATCTATACCGACAAGCAGCTGCGTTATACAGCGTCGGTTGTCATCAGATATACGAATTCCGAGATATCCGACGGCTATACTCCGAGCGGAGCAAAGCTCGATGTCGGTGAGATATATTCCTCGGCTGTCATTTCGCAGGCGATGAATTATCTCGGAAATGACGGTCCGCTCAATATCATCCGCTCTCGCTGCAGCGTTGACGAGGTGATATCCGAGGAGCAGCAGGAGATAAATCAGGCGCTGCTTGACAAGGGCGAGGAGGTCACATACTTCCCCGACACCTACAAGGTAAATCTTGTCGTTGACGGTGAGTACGGCGAATCGTACGCACGCAATGTTCTCGACGCCATCATGCAGAGCTACTGTACTTACTACACCGAAAGCTATGTCGAGCAGCGTCTCTCGCTTTCTCCCTCGACCGGCTTGCTCGGCGGCGATTACGATTACTACGAGTGTATCAGTATACTCGAGGACGATACGAACGCCATGCTCGAATTCCTGAAGGCGAAGAAGGACGACCATCCCGATTTTCGCTCCTCCAAGACCGGGTACAGCTACTCAGATCTCTACAATATCTATCTGCAATTCAAGAACTACAAGATACCCGAGCTGTATGCGCGCGTTCTCGACGGACCGCAGGTGCGTGACGGAGAGGTGCTGCTGCACGCGCTTGAAAACAGCATAGCAGATTCGCAGCGGCAGGAGACGATTCAGCTGCAGCGCCGTGAGAAGCTTAAGGCGATTATAGACAATTTTGTTGAACAGAATATAACAATGCCCGGTCTGCTTGAGGACAGGGAGGGAGATACCGTATCCTCCGACTATATACTCGGGGAGATATATAAGCGCGGCTCAGGCTCCGGGGCGCAGACCACCTATGACAAGCTCGTGCTTGATATGGTGGACATAGATAAACAGATATATTCCGATCAGATCGACAGAGCCTTCCGTCAGGGTATCCTTAATGAATTCGGCGGATTAACAGCTAAGACCTCCGGCTCGAAACCCGAGCATGAAAGCCTTGAACAGCTTATTTCCGATTATGAGCAGCAGCTCGACAGCTATTATAAGATCGTCAGTGCCACCGGCAGCGAGCTCAATCTCTCGATAAGTGCCGATTATCTCAAGATGATAAGCACCGTGCGCGTAGCTCCGTCCATCAACCGCGGCCTTTATATCGCGCTTGCGCTTATTCTCTTCCTCATCGTCGGCTGCGGCGGTGCGGTGGTGCTCGGACGTGCTGAGGAAATTATCAACTACATGTTCTATACCGACAAAAAGACCGGTCTGCCTAACCGTGACCGCCTCAGCATTCATATCGACAACCTCTCGAAGAGTATTCTTCCCGAGGACTATACCTGCATAGCGCTGCGGATAGACAATCTGACAGAGATCACGAGCCGCTACGGCTATGCAGTGGGTGACGGTATTCTGAGAGACTTCTCCGACATTGTCAGTAACATGAGCGATACCGAGGGCTTTGTCGGTTACAACGGAGTGGGCAGCTACATTGCTTTCTTTGAGAAATGCGGTGAGCGCAAGGCAAAGGTCATCCTGCGTATACTCGATCAGCAGATCACGGAGTACAATAGGATAAACCCCGACTATCCCATCCGATATATTGCCGCAAGTGAGACCACCTCTGTCTCCGGCGTATACGATATCCGCGAGCTGCTGCGTCTTGCAACGGCAAAGCTTGAATCTCCCGGAGCACCTAAGGCAGACGACACGGGGGCTGCGGAGAAGGACGGCGCTGCGGATGATGCCGAAAGAGCATCCGCGCAGACCGATATCCCGACCGACGGCGACCCGAGCGGCGACCCCGACATTTCGGAACCGACGGCTCC
>ERZ773114.4595-NODE-4595-length-10280-cov-45.779462_pt1 | contig 10280 bp, 12 predicted proteins | sample MGYA00580564_ERZ773114 | MGnify/ENA primary metagenome ERZ773114 (study PRJEB29015, sample SAMEA2737836) | human gut metagenome | biome: human gut; feature: human-associated habitat; material: faeces | place: China | collected 2012 ...
TGAGTAAACTTTTTTTGCTTTTGGGAGGATAATTTAGCGTTAGCTAAATTTCAATGCTCGACCGACACTCCGCTAAACCACAATTTATAAAACTAACCCAACATTTATAATAGAACCGTTTTAATATTGCATATGAAAAGCGCATAAATTTATATGAAATGTTTTTTGGAGGATTTGGTATGAGCATATTGGAGCTTTTTATCCTTGCGGTGGGCTTATCAATGGATGCTTTTGCTGTGTCTGTATGTAAGGGTCTTTCGCTCGGTAAAATTAAGCCTAAACATATGTGCATTGCAGGTGCGTGGTTCGGTGGATTTCAGGCACTTATGCCGCTTATCGGTTATTTTTTAGGCAGCTTTTTTGCAGAGATGATTGAAAAGTATGACCATTGGGTTGCTTTTGTTCTCCTTGCGATTATCGGCGGAAATATGATAAAAGAGTCTTTTGGCAAAGACGAAAAAGTCGATTCTTCAATGGATGTAAAATCAATGCTTTTGCTTGCGATTGCGACAAGTATTGACGCTTTGGCTGTCGGTGTAACTTTTGCTTTCTTGCAGGTTCAGATTGTTCCCGCCGTGTCGTTTATCGGTGTGATAACATTTATATTCTCTGCCGTAGGTGTAAAAATAGGCAGTTTATTTGGTACAAAGTATAAATCAAAGGCGGAATTGTTCGGCGGTATTGTGCTTGTGCTTATCGGTATAAAAATATTGCTCGAGGGCATTGGCGTATTAGGATAAAAATACAAAATTTTTTTAGAAAAAAGTCGTTTGTAATCGGTTATCGCCCTTTACTTTTGATATAAATTATAGTATAATTATCTGTAAAGCAAAGTTAGGCTTTGCTTGGTTACTTAATTAAAAAGGACAGGAGTGCAGAAAGCAATGATAAACGGTGCCGATATAATGGTAAAATGTCTGGAAGCCGAGGGTGTTTCAGTGGTTTTCGGATATCCGGGTGCGGCTATTTGCCCTTTTTACGATTCGCTTTATAATTCTTCAATCAAGCATGTGCTTGTCCGTCAGGAGCAGAATGCGGCTCATGCGGCAAGCGGTTATGCAAGATGCAGTGATATTCCCGGTGTATGTGTAGCAACTTCGGGACCGGGTGCAACAAACCTTATTACAGGTATTGCTACCGCTTATCAGGATTCTATTCCGATAATCGCAATTACAGGTCAGGTACGCAGTGATTTGCTTGGCAGAGATGTATTTCAGGAGGCTGACATTACAGGCGCTTGTGAGCCGTTTGTAAAGCACAGCTATCTTGTAAGCAAAACAGAAGATTTGCCACGAATTTTCAAAGAGGCTTTTCATATTGCAAAAACAGGCAGACCGGGCCCTGTACTTATTGATATTCCTATTGATATTCAGCAGAATGAAATTGAAAAGTTTGAATATCCCGAAACTGTAAATATTATCGGCTACAAGCCGAATACCAAAGGACACATTTTTCAGATTAAGCGTGCGGTCGAGGCTATCAAAAACTGCAAGCGTCCGATTATTGTATCCGGCGGCGGTGTTTTAAGCTCGGGTGTTAAGCCTAAATTTCAGGCTTTTGCCGAGAAAACAGGTATTCCTGTAATTTCCACAATGATGGGAATCGGCGTTATGCCGTCAGAACACGAGCTTTACCTCGGTATGCTCGGTACTCACGGTAAGCCTGCTGCAAACAGAGCTTTGCACGAGGCTGATTTGGTTATTGTGTGCGGCGCAAGACTTGGTGACAGAGCCGTGGCGGCGCCCGACCAGATGAGTAAAAGAACAACTGTAATTCACATAGACATTGACCCGGCGGAAATCGGAAAAAATGTTAAGACCGCTATTCCGATTGTCGGCGATATGATGAATGTTATGGATATGCTCAATGAAAACATTGGCGACTACAAGGTTCAGAACCAGTGGAGTGAGGCTGTTAAAACCTGGAAAAAGGATTTATTCAGAGAACCTCCTAAGTTTGACGGTTATGTAGAACCGAGAACGCTTGTAGGTCATTTGAGCGCAATGTTCCGTTCAAAGGCAATTTTGGTTGCCGATGTAGGTCAAAATCAGATTTGGTGTGCAAACAACTTCCGTATTCGTGAGGGAAGATTCCTTACAACAGGCGGTATGGGTACAATGGGTTATTCGGTTCCTGCCGCAATAGGAGCAAAGTTTGCAAGACCGAACAGAGATGTGCTTGTTGTCTGCGGTGACGGCAGTTTTCAGATGCAGTTAAACGAGCTTGCAACTATTGCAGGTAATAACCTTAACATTAAAATTATAATTATGCGTAACTCAAGACTCGGTATGGTGCGTGAGCTTCAGGATAACCTCTACGGTCACAGACACAGTGCAACTATTCTTGAAGGTGATCCCGATTTTCTTAAAATTGCGGAGGCTTACGGAATTGATCATGCAGAGGTAAACTCAAATGAGCAGGCAGAAGAAATCATTAAACATATTGTTGATTCCGACAAGCCGTTCATTCTTGTGTGCGATGTATATCCCGACACTCCGTCGATTTAATGAGGTGTTGTTATGCAATATACTTTATCAATACTTGTTGAAAACCAGGCGGGCGTTCTTTCTAAGATTTCGGGTTTGTTTTCAAGACGAGGCTTCAACATTGACTCACTTGCGGTTGGTGTGACTACCGACCCAAATGTATCCAGAATCACTATTGTTGCAAACGGTGACGAATATGTTGTTGAACAGCTTGAAAAACAGCTTAACAAACTTATTCCCGTAATCAAGGTTAAAAGACTTGCCGAAGGTGATTTTATCAGCCGTGAGCTGATACTTATAAAAGTTCATTGTCCTGCTGCAAAGCGTGGCGAAATTCTCACCACTGTTGAGCTTATGCAGGGTAAAATAGTTGATTTCTCTACTACAAGCGTTACCGTTGAGTATTGTGAATGTTCAAGCCGTGTTGACACTTTGGTAGAGTTATTAAAGCCTTATGGTATCCGTGAGATTGTAAGAACAGGTACAGTAGCTCTTGATAAGGGTGCTACTGCAGTGTCCGTGTAATCTTGCAGATTTACATAAATCTTTTTATATAAACCGCATAGCGGTAAGGAGGATTTTTAAAATGGAAAATATGACAGCAAAAATTTTCTATCAGTCAGATTGTAACCTTTCTTTGCTTGACGGCAAAACAATTGCAATCATTGGTTATGGTAGCCAGGGTCACGCTCATGCTCTTAACCTTAAGGATTCAGGCTGTGATGTAATCGTTGGCCTTTACGAGGGTAGTAAGTCTTGGGCAAAAGCAGAAGCACAGGGCTTTAAGGTATATACAGCTGCAGAGGCTGCTAAGCGTGCCGATATTATTATGATTCTTATTAACGATGAGAAGCAGGCAGCTATGTACAAGAAGGATATCGCTCCTAACCTTGAGGCAGGCAATATGCTTATGTTCGCTCACGGTTTTGCAATTCACTTTGGTCAGATCGTTCCTCCGGCAGATGTTGATGTTACTATGATCGCTCCTAAGGGACCTGGTCATACAGTAAGAAGTGAGTATCAGGCTGGTAAGGGTGTACCTTGTCTTGTTGCTGTTGAGCAGGACGCTACAGGTAAGGCTAAGGATCTTGCACTTGCTTACGCACTCGGTATTGGCGGCGCAAGAGCAGGTGTTCTTGAAACAACATTCAGAACAGAAACAGAAACAGACCTCTTTGGTGAGCAGGCTGTTCTTTGCGGCGGTGTTTGCGCACTTATGCAGGCAGGTTTTGAAACACTTTGCGAGGCAGGTTATGATCCAAGAAACGCTTACTTTGAGTGTATCCACGAGATGAAGCTCATCGTTGACCTTATTTATCAGTCAGGCTTTGAGGGTATGAGATATTCTATCTCTAACACAGCTGAGTACGGCGACTACATCACAGGTCCAAAGATTGTTACTGAGGATACTAAGAAGGCTATGAAGAAGATCCTTTCTGACATTCAGGACGGTACATTCGCTAAGGACTTCCTCCTCGATATGTCACCGGCAGGCGGTCAGGCTCACTTCCGTGCTATGAGAAGAAAAGCTGCAGAGCATCCTGCAGAAGTAGTTGGTAAGGAAGTTAGAAAGCTTTACAGCTGGTCAAACGAAGACAAGCTTATCAACAACTAATTTTATAGTTTACAGCTTATTTACAGCCTTGGCTTTTGCCAAGGCTGTTTGCGTAAACGGAAAGTATTTGTGGGCTTTGCCCACACCCACAACCTTTGAAAAAGGTTGACCAAATTTTTGTTTTCGGGTATAAAGTCTGTGCTAATTTAAGCAAAAGTTTCCCGACCTTTGTTAAACCACAATTTACCCACCATAAAAAAGTACTTTTAAAAAGGCTTGACCTAATTTTTTTATTTTTAGTGACAGCTAAAGACTAAATTTACTCGTCATTTAGAACAAAAACAAAAACGCAAGGACAAAAGCCTTGCGTTTTAAAATTATTCAAAAAAATTAATATGTATAAATGTAATCGTCAGGAATTTCAAAAGGAGTAATAGGAACAAGATCATTTGGAGTATCGGAATCATCATCTGAGCTGTCATAGTTTGAATCAGTATCAGTCGATTCTGCGGCTGTGTTGCTCTCCTCAGTATAACTGTTGTTTTCAGGTTCAATAACTTCTTCAATCTTTTCTTTGCCTTCGTCAATTATTGTCTGAGCTTCCTGTTCAAGCTTATCCTTTGCTTCTTTTTCTGCCTGTTCAATAGCGTCGATTCTTGCAGAATATTTATCAATCAAATCTTGAATTTTTGTTTTTAATTCTTCAAACTTTTCGCTTGAAAGAACGGCATCTTTTTCGCTGTTGAGTTTATCAAGCAGTGTAGTAAGTTTGTCCTTGCAAGCTTTGAGTTTTGTTTTGTCTGTGATTTTCTCAACCTCGTTTAAAGTGTTGTCGCTAATAACCTTTTCATAGTAGGTCACAAAGTATGATTTCATCTGCTCAAGGTTAGATTGATACTCCTCTTTAATTTTCTCAACAGGCTCATTATTTTTTAGATAGTCAGTCAAATCATTTTCAAGATTTTTGATGATTATAATTCGTTTATCTGTCGCTTTCATTTACAAAGGTATCATATTTTCCTTTAATGTCAGAAAGTATCTGCTCTATCTGTTGTTCCTTCACATTTTTGTTATAAACATTTACACCAATAACTGTGCCTCCTGCAATTAATGCAACAGCAAGAACGCAACAAATTATTATTACTACCTTTTTTGTACTCTTTTTCATATATAGCCCTCTGATTCTATTGTATATCTATAAAAATAAGTTAATTTTCTTTAAAAATATATTAGCATTTTATAAACGAATTGTCAAGTCTTACGATGAAATGTGTATTTTGTTTTTGATATTTTGTCTTGCTATTGACAAAAATACCCAACACAATTATAATTGTAGCAACAGATGTAATGGGGTGTTGGAATGAAAAAATTTGATCCGGCTGTTTATAAAAAGCGTAAATGCGAGTGCCTTGACAAGTGCTTTCAGGCTTTTATGGATAACGGACTTGAAAATACAGGTTTACAGCTTTTGTGCAAATATTGCGGATTTAAAACTAACCAAGCATTATATCACTATTTTGAAAGTAAAGATATGATAATTACCGAATCTGTACAGTATGCAATGATAAAATTTGAACGAGAATTTATGAAGAAAGCACCTCGTTCAAGAGCGGATTTAAAAAATTATCTTGAAAAATTTCCACGCTGGATGCAGAAAAACTACGGCGAGCATATGCGATTTGTATATCAGGTATATACTTCTCCAAAATATAAAAAACAGGGCTATGATTTCTTTTCGGGTATTCCGAAGAGATACGATACATTCATTCATCATATAGCCAAAAACCTTGATGTTTCTTTTGAAAGCATACAAGCGCTGTACTATCTTTACATAACATCAACACTTCAATTTGCACTTTTTAAAGATGAGGTTTACCTTGATGTAGAGGTAAATGCTATTTATAATATGTGTCTTGAAGTTTTTGAGGCAGAGGACAGGAAAAAACTTAACAGCATTAATACTTAAGTTATAAATTTAAAATTATGATTTAGCAAATTGCTTTATCAAGCAATTATAAAAGTTTGGTCGACCTTTTCAAAGGTCGTGGGTGTGGGCAAAGCCCACAAATACTTTCCTTTTACGCAATCTAACAATAGCCGAACAGCTTGCTGTTTGGCGGCTTGAACAAATAGGCGAAAGCCTTTGCGATAGCAAAAAAGAAAATACACTTTATTTCATAATCAACGCAATGCGTTGATTATGTTTTTAGCATTTCTGATTATAATGGCTGTTGCCTGTTTTAACAAACTTAGTTTTAGCACGCAAACAGCGAGGCTGTTTGCGCCGGATAAATTGTTATATCGGAGGATATTATGAGTGCTGCCCAAACCCGCAAGCCTTTAAAAAGGCTTGACCTAAATTTTAAAATTATTTACCCAAAGTTATGCAATATTTAAATAAATACATCCGTCTGTAAAAAAGCAGACGGATTTTTTATGTTTTGTAAACTGTCCTTATAAAATTTACGAAAATTGTCTATTTTAATAGTGACACTATTGTTGTATAATGGGAACATCACAAGATAAATGTTGAACTGTTCAGAAATTTGAGGCGTGATTTAATGACAAAAAAAGCTGTTTTAATAAATGACCTTTCAGGTCTTGGAAAATGCTCGCTTACTGCGGCTATACCCGTGCTTTCCGTAATGGGTATTCAGGCTTGCCCTATGCCGACTGCGGTGCTTACAAGCCAGACCGGCTTTAAGAGTTTTTACTGCAACGACTGCACCGACAAGCTCGATTACTACACATCGGAATGGAAAAAACTCGGTTTTCAGCCCGACGGCATTTACACAGGTTTTTTATCAAGTGAAAAACAGGTTGATAAAATTCTTGATTTCATAAACAGCTTTGAAACAGAGAACACGCTTGTACTTGTGGACCCTGTTATGGGTGACGGCGGCAGAACATACAGCCTTTTTACAGACGCTCTTGCCTGTAAAATGAAAAAATTGGTGACGGTTGCCGATGTTATTACACCGAATCTTACAGAGTGCTGTATTCTTTGCGATGTTGATTACTGCGAATTTATAAAAAATGCCGACAAGCCCGATTTTATGGACAAAATCGCAGAGCTTGGCAAGAATTTGCTTAATCGTTATGGCGTAAAAATCGTAATAATTACGGGCATTGAGCACAAAGATATTGAAGGTACAATGTATGTGCAAAATCTTATTGCATCCAAAGATGAGGTGTTTAGTGTAAGCTGTAAAAAAATAGGCGGCAGCTATTCGGGTACGGGAGATTTGTTTGCCTCGGTAATGTTTTCCGGACTTTTAAGAGGCGACACTTTGAGAGATACCGTTAGTCTGGCAGTAAAATTCATAGAAACTTCTTTGCGTGATACCGTAGCGTTGGGTATTGACCGCAATGAGGGCATTGAGTTTGAAAAACACTTAAAAATACTTTTGTGAGGGATAACTATGGAATCAAATACAATTTCAAAATCTAAGTCAAAAATTAATGTAAAGCTTATTGCTATTACAGCAATGTGTGCGGCTTTGGTAACAGTTACTACTGCGTTTATTAAAATTCCGTCAATGTTCGGATATTCACACGCCGGTGACTCAATGATTTATCTTGCGGCAAGCATTTTGCCCGGTCCTTACGGTATCATTGCCTCATCAATCGGCGGTGCGCTTGCAGACTTGATTTCCGGTTATCCGCAGTGGGCAATTCCTACTGCTATCATCAAGGCTTTTAATGCTGTTCCGTTTGTTCTTTGCAGAATGGCTATGAAAAAACACGGCAAGGACAACAAGATTATTAACTGGTCATCACTTTTAATGCTTATTCCGACTACTATGGTTACAGTCGGCGGTTACTTCATTGCGAACGGCCTTATGTATGGCTTTGAAGGCGCAGTTGCAGAGCTTGCTACTTGGTGGTTACAGCCGGGTATGGGCGCATTAATCTTTATAGTTCTCGGTTTTGCCCTTGACAGAATTGATTTTAAGAAAAAACTTGCTTTAAAATAAGCATATTTGCTTATTTTTGAAATTTGGAGTATAATAAATGGAAAACAGATTTGAATTAAATAAAAACCTTGCGCAGATGCTCAAGGGCGGAGTTATTATGGATGTAACAACTCCCGAACAGGCTAAGATTGCCGAGGCTGCGGGTGCGTGCGCAGTTATGGCATTAGAGAGAATTCCTGCTGATATTCGTGCGGCAGGCGGAGTTTCTCGTATGAGCGACCCTAAGATGATTAAAGGTATTCAGAACGCAGTTTCTATTCCTGTAATGGCAAAGTGCCGTATCGGTCATTTTGCAGAAGCACAGATTTTACAGGCTATTGAGATTGACTACATTGACGAAAGCGAAGTTTTATCTCCTGCAGATGACAAGTATCACATTGATAAAACCGCTTTTGATGTACCTTTTGTATGCGGCGCCAAAGATTTAGGCGAGGCATTAAGAAGAATCAACGAGGGCGCATCTATGATTCGTACAAAGGGCGAGCCTGGTACAGGCGATGTTGTGCAGGCTGTTCGTCATATGAGAATGATGCAGTCTGAAATTCGCAGAATCGCATCTATGGCAAAAGATGAACTCTTTGAGGTTGCAAAGCAGTTACAGGTTCCGTATGATTTGGTTTTGTATGTTCACGAGAATAAGAAATTGCCTGTTGTTAATTTTGCTGCCGGCGGTGTTGCTACTCCTGCTGATGCTGCGCTTATGATGCAGCTCGGCGCAGAGGGTGTATTTGTCGGCTCGGGTATCTTTAAGTCGGGTAATCCCGAAAAAAGAGCGTCTGCTATTGTTAAAGCTGTTACAAACTTTAATGACGCTAAAATGCTTGCTGAACTTTCAGAAGATTTAGGCGAAGCTATGGTAGGAATTAACGAGCAGGAAATTGAAATCCTTATGGCTGAAAGAGGCAAATAATTATGCAGATAGGTGTACTTGCTTTGCAGGGAGCTTTTATCGAGCACGAACAAATGCTTGTAAAACTCGGTGTGTCCTCTTTTGAAATCCGTTGTTTAGATGATTTGAAAAAGCCGTTTGACGGTCTTATAATTCCGGGCGGCGAAAGCACCGTTATCGGAAAATTACTTTTTGAACTCGGGCTTTTTGAGCCGATTAAAAAGTTGATCAATGGCGGACTGCCGACTTTTGGCACTTGCGCAGGCTTATTGCTTTTGGCCGACAGCATAGAGAATGATACAAGAAAGTATTTTTGCTCTATGAATATTGAGGCCGTAAGGAATGCCTATGGCAGACAGCTCGGAAGTTTTTATGCCGAAGACAGCTTTGCGAACGAAGGAAAAATTCCTATGACTTTTATACGAGCTCCGTATATAAGCCGAGTTGGCGACGGTGTAGAAGTTCTTGCTCAAGTTGACGGAAAAACAGTAGCGGCAAGGCAGGGGAAACAGTTGGTAACTGCTTTTCACCCTGAATTAAATAATGATTTAACCGTACATAATTATTTTATAAAAATGATTAACGGTGAAATATAATGTATTTATAAGGGAGAAGAAAATAAATGGCTGACATACTTTATGTTTATAAAACATCAATTTATGCTAATCTGACTAACAAATGCCCGTGCAGATGTACTTTTTGTATTCGCAATAATACCGATGCAATCGGTAATGCAGATACACTGTGGCATAAGCACGATCCGAGCATTGAAGAAATTAAAAAAGCTGTAGATGATTTTGATTTTACAGGCTTTAAAGAACTTGTGTTCTGCGGTTACGGCGAGCCTACCAATGCTCTCGATAATCTTATTGCTACTGCGCAGTATGTCAGAGAAAAGCACCCGGATATTAAGCTAAGACTTAATACAAACGGTCTTGGTGATGTTATAAACAAAAAGCCCGTTGCAGAGATTTTGTCAAAATACATTGACTCTGTATCAATCAGTCTTAACACCTGTTCGTCAGAAAAATATGACGAGGTGTGCAGACCTGTATTTGAAAATGCATATGAATCAATGCTGAAATTTGCGACAGACGCAAAAAAATACTTTGGTCACACTCAATTCTCAATAGTCGATACTATTCCACAGGAAGATATAAAGGCTTGTCAGAAGATTGCTGACGATATGGGAATTCACCTTAGAATAAGAAAATATTCCGCTTAAAAAAATATAAACCGCTCATTGACCTTTTGTGTCATTGAGCGGTTTTGTTGTGTTTAAATTTAAAATTATGGTTTAGCAAATTGATTTGCCAATTAATTATAAAAGTTTGGTCGACCTTTTCAAAGGTCGTGGGTGTGGGCAAAGCCCA
>ERZ773114.4600-NODE-4600-length-10276-cov-2.681342_pt1 | contig 10276 bp, 7 predicted proteins | sample MGYA00580564_ERZ773114 | MGnify/ENA primary metagenome ERZ773114 (study PRJEB29015, sample SAMEA2737836) | human gut metagenome | biome: human gut; feature: human-associated habitat; material: faeces | place: China | collected 2012 ...
GAAGGAGGGGAGCAAAATGCGTGAATATCTGCCACTCATCATTCCCTGCGCCATTATTGGGGTATTTACCCTGGTCTTTCTGTGCGCCTATGCCGTACTGAAAAAGAAGACCGCCAAGGAAACCAGCGAACGGCATATGCCCGACAGCGAGATCATCCGTCGGCTGCTGCGCTACGCTACGCCCTATAAGAAGGAGTTCGCACTGATTTTCTTTATCATGCTGGTCTCCATCGCCTACGATGTGGTGTCTCCCCTGCTGGTTGCCACCATTCAGGGCACCATTAAGCAGAGCTTCCAGCTCAGCAGACTGTTTACCCTGGTGGCCGTCTATGCGGGCATTCTGGCTGTGAGCATGGTCTGCACCTACTTCCAGGCTATGATCCTCCAGAAGATCGGCCAAAAAATCCTGACCCAGCTGCGCATGGATACCTTTACCCACATTGAGCAGCTGTCCCACGCCCAGCTGAATCAGATTCCCGTGGGCAAGCTGGTGACGAGAGTCACCAACGACCCCAATTCCATCAGCTATCTGTTCACCAATATTCTGGTCACCCTGGTCAAGAACACCCTGGTGATTCTGGGTGTGCTGGGGGCCATGCTGATCCTGAACTATGCGCTGACGCTGATGGTGCTGTGCTTTGTGCCCTTCCTGGTGCTCTTCACCATCATCTTCCAAAAGTTCTCCCGGCACGTCCACCGCAGCGTCAACAACGCCCGGACGGATGTGAACACCTACCTTTCCGAAAATCTCTCCGGCATGAAGGTCACACAGATCTTCAACCAGGAGAGCCGGAAGCTGACGGAGTTCCTGGACCGCAGTCAAAAACTGGAAAAGGCAAAGCTGGGCCGGATGTTCGTCTTCGGCGTCTTCCGCCCCATGGTGTATATGCTCTTCGTGACCTCCAACCTGTTCCTGTTCTATATTGGCTGCAAGGGCTATATCCGGGACACCGCCTTCCTGGGAACCACCATTACCAGCGAGACCGTGGTCGCCTTCTATATGTATATCTCCCGGTTCTTCAACCCCATCCAGACCCTGGCAGAGCAATTCGATATGCTGGAGCAGTCCTTTGCCGCAGCAGAGAAGATTTTCACCATCCTGGACATGGAGCCCGAGGTGGTGGACGAGCCCGATGCCATCGAGCTGGGCGACATCAAGGGCGAGATCGAGTTCAAGGACGTCTGGTTCGCCTACAATCCCGGAGAATGGGTGCTCAAGGGTGTTTCCTTCCATGTATACCCCAAGCAGACCGTGGCCTTTGTGGGCTCCACAGGCTCCGGAAAACACAATTCCGACATCCCGGCCCCGGATTTCCCTGACACTCAAATCCCCGCCATGTTCCAGTAAATGAGGACGGACCCGGTAAAGTACGATCTCCCGGACCCGTTCCTCAAAACTACTACTACTTTCTATCTTTGCTTTCATCCACCTTAGCAATCACTTTAGCCAGTTCTTTCTTCGCAGCCAGATTTCCCTGACGGGAGATCATAATACGCTGTGCCTGAGGTGAACCTGCTCCATGCATAGATTCTGTCCGATATCCAACAGCTGCCGTACCCAAGGTAATATTTTCGATCAGGCGCAGGATACGCATCCGGTTTTCGGTAGAAGTCCCGGTTGCTCCCTGCAAATATTTCTCTACATAAGGACCGATCTTTTCGCTGCGTAAATCCTGCTCGGATGGCATGGTCACCATTAACCCACCGGCAATATCTTCTGCAAGACGGGCAATCTCATAAGGCATACGGGTAATATTCTGTTTGCAGACATTGGCCAACAACAGATTGATCTGATAGTTACCGGCAGGCATCTTTTCACCCTCTGCCGAACAGGCAATACCACAAGCATAAAGCGTCTCGTTCAGATGTATCATTTCGATCAGCTTATCCTTGATGTGGTTGGCTTTGGGCACGCCATTGTAATCGGCGGCAAGGGCAGCTGCACCGATCAATACATCCCCGACTCCGACTTTACACCCTCCGTAAGACTGACGGTGATATCCGGCGAAACGCTCTACCATCATTCCGGCAAATTCATATTCCCGACACATAAACACCCGTTCATTGGGAACAAACACGTTATCGAAAACAACCAGTGCTTCGTGCCCACCATACTGTGCATTTCCGAGGTCCATATCGGCATTTTCCTCCATTTTACGGGTATCACAGGACTGACGGCCGTACACCATAAATACGCCTTCGGCATCTGAGGGGACAGCAAACGAAATGGCATAATCTTTATCCTCTTCTTTCATGGCCACAGTAGGCATGATCAGGTGTTCGTGCGAATTGACAGCCCCGGTCTGATGAGCTTTTGCTCCCCGTACGACAATACCATCCTCCCGCACTTCCACGACATGCATATACATATCCGGATCTTCCTGTCTGGAGGGCGACAAACTACGGTCACCTTTCGGATCGGTCATCGCTCCGTCAACCGTAAGGTCGTTTTCCTGTACAAACTTCATATATTCAGTGAACCGCTTGTGATATTCTGTCCCAAGCTTCTGGTCCATCTCATAGGTGGTAGAGAAAATGGCATTGAAAGCATCCATTCCCACACAACGCTGGAAACAGGCTGCCGTCTTTTGTCCCATCAAACGTTGCATTTTCACTTTATTCACCAAATCTTCCGTGCTTTGGTGGAGATGGCAAAAACGGTTGATCCGCTTGCCGATCAGCGGTGAATAAACAGTCATCAGATCCTGATATTCCGGTTTTTCAGCCAATTCATAAGTTTTGGCTACAGAATTCATAGAAGGACGAATCATCGGGTGGTCGACAGGATTTTCGATCAGCTCACCCATAAAATAAACCTTCAGATTCAATCTGCGGAGGCTTTCAATGTACTCAGCTCTGGTCATCATAATTAGTGGCGTTTTATTGATTAACAATACAATATTTAAAGAATTATTTCTCTAATCAAAAGACACAAAGGACAACTATCGTATGCTATATAACATACGTCTTTCCCTTTACGGAAACGATAGCGCCAGCCTTTTTAAAAAATAAAAAAGCATCCTTTACACATCCTCCCTAAACGAGGTTATGCCTTCGTGTTTTCCAGGACACACCCGTATCCCTTTTCCCAAAATAATTGTGAAAAACAACGCACATACCCATTGTCCTTATTCCCCAGAACAACTGGCAATTATAGGTCAGGCAGGTCTTCTGACTTGTTCCGGATTTTGCGGCCTTCCCTTCTCCCGGAGGAAAAAGTGACCATAAGAATGCAAAACCCTTTTTAAAGAACATACAGCTGAGGGTACAGTACCGGATTCTCACCGGATTCCCTATTCAACTCATTCCTCCGTGTGAGGATGAGTCACCATGACGACGCAAATGTACCTAAATAAATTTATATTCCTACTTTTTTTCTTTAATTTTTAAATAAAATGAGAAAAATAATTGCAGCAATGAAACAAACCTCTCCTAAAAAATCATAAAATAACACCTCCTTCACCCGAACTTCCTTCTCCTCTCTCAACGTCCGATGAAGTAAAAAATCGATTAAAAACAACGGAATGCATAAAAATAATCGACGATCATCCGGACAACAAAGACCCGCCTCTTATAAAAACAAGAAGTTACAAATTTTTACTCACTGATAATCAACAACAAAATAAAGGAAAAGGGAAAGATTTTATTAAAATTTCAACGGATAAAAGATTTTTTATACTTTTGTCCCATTGAAGTTCTTTACAAGATGTGAATCAGATCGCTCAGGTGCCTCATTACGATGGGGAGAATAGGGAACCGTGTGAAAATCACGGACTGTCGCGCAACTGTAATCACCATAAAAGTTCGGCCAATCATGTCCACTGTCAGCATAAGACGGGAAGGACGGCTAAAACGGTGAAAGTCAGGATACCTGCCTCAGCGAATTGACAATGCTTTCGCGGAATAAAGCCAGAGTCAGCCCTTATCAGACCGACACCCGTCCGGGTAAATATACCCCTGCGTATTCTTTATTTTGTGAAAGCTAAGTTTAAGCCATGCTCAACGGTAACAATCGATGATTAACGAGTAATTATCAATCGGCTACACTTACGAATCTTAAAAGAGATTGCCAGAATAATAAAGCAATTAATAGATGTAAACTGACTTAGCATGAGAAAATCGTTTGAAAAATTCCTGGCGAGACAGGAAGCCTTAGCCCGGCAATACGGCGAAGCATATGAAGAAAAACAACACAACCGCGGCAAACTGACAGCCCGGGAACGAATAGAATTTCTTTTTGATGAAGGCACCTTCGAGGAAGTCGATGCTTATTCTCCATCGGCCACCACCTCTTTCGGTAAAACAGTACGTTCCTATGGAGACGGAGTTATTACCGGATTTGGAAATATAAACGGCAGACAGGTATTTGCCTATTCCCAGGACTTCAATGTTCAGGGAGGATCATTGGGTTCTGTACACGCTGCCAAAATTATAAAAGTACAGGATATGGCCCTGAAAACAGGTTCTCCTGTTGTAGGCCTGATCGATTCGGGAGGAGCGCGCATACAGGAAGGAGTGGCCAGTCTGGCCGGATATGCCGGAATTTCCCGCCGTAATGTACTGGCCTCCGGGGTCATTCCCCAAATATCGGTGATCATGGGTCCGGCAGCAGGCGGCGCCGTTTATTCCCCGGCACTCACCGACTTTATCTTTATGACTGCCGCAACCAGTTATATGTTTGTTACAGGCCCCAATGTCGTTAAACAAGTGTTGAATGAGACCATCTCTCCCGAAGAATTGGGAGGGGCTTCAGTACATGCTGTCAAATCAGGAGTCGCTGATTTTGTTTTCAACGATGACGAGAACACTCTGCGGGGAGTGAAAATGCTGCTTTCCTATCTTCCTTCCAACAATATCGAGAATGCTCCCTATCTGGCCACCGACGATCCGGCGGACCGTATAGAAGAAAGTCTCAGAGACCTTGTTCCCGAAGATCCCGACAAACCTTATGACGTCCGGAATATCATCCGGCTGATCACCGATAAAGGTAAATTTCTGGAAATAGCTGAAAACTATGCCCCCAATATCATTATCGGCTTGGCCCGGTTCGGAGGCTATGTAACCGGAATCGTCGCCAACCAACCTCAGGTGATGGCCGGTACTTTGGATATGAACTCTTCTGTCAAGGCTGCCCGTTTCATCAATTTCTGTGATAGTTTCAATATTCCCATCCTTACTCTTGAAGACGTTCCCGGATTCCTGCCGGGAGCTGATCAGGAACATGCCGGGATTATCCGCCATGGAGCAAAATTATTGTATGCTTACACCCGGGCTACTGTACCCAAAATCACCGTCGTACTGCGAAAATCTTACGGAGGAGCCTATATCGTTATGAACAGCAAAGGGATCGGTGGCGACTACAACTTTGCCTGGCCGACAGCAGAAATCGCTGTCATGGGACCCGAAGGGGCAATCGCCATTCTCTACCACAAAGAACTGGCCGCTGCCGAAGATCCCGTTGCTTTGAAAAAAGAATTACTGGCACAATACCGGGAGGAGGTTGCCAATCCTTATATCGCCAACGAAAAAGGATTTATCGATGAAGTCATCGACCCGTCCGTCACCCGACTGAAAATCATCCGGGTACTTAAATCTTTAGAAAAGAAATCAGTCAGTCTACCCCGCCGGAAACATGGAAATATACCGCTTTAAAAAGATAAAAGCGAAAGAAAAGGGGGACAAAATAAAAAGATAATGAAATAGATATGATAAAATCAGTTTTAATAGCTAACCGAGGCGAAATAGCCATCCGAATTGCCCGTACAGCCCGGCGCATGGGCATCAAAACTTATGTCGTCCGAACAGCCAAAGAACCCGAAGCTGTATATTTATCAGCTGCTGATGCCGTGATCAATTTCCCGGAAACCGATGGGAATATACCGGAATTTCTGGATATCGACAGATTGGTTGGACTAGCCCGGGAATATAAGATCGACTCATTACATCCAGGTTATGGATACCTGTCTGAAAACGCGGAATTAGCCGAACGCTGCCGGGATAATGGAATCGTCTTTATCGGCCCTTCACCCGAAGTCATCCGACTTATGGGCGATAAAGTTGCAGCAAAAGGAATTGCCGCACAGAGCGGAGTCCCCATGCTTGGAGCCAGCCAAGGAGCCGTACATACCCTCGATGAAGCCCGGAAAATTGCCAAACGACTAGGCTATCCGGTCATTATCAAAGCAGTATCGGGCGGAGGAGGACGAGGAATGCGTATTGTCCATCATCAGGATGAACTCGAACAACTTTACAAAATAGCAACCGCAGAAGCACAGGTAGCCTTTAACGATCCTTCGGTATTTATCGAAAAATACCTCGAAAACCCGAAGCACATCGAATTTCAGATTGTAGCCGACAATTATGGAAATGTCGTGCATCTGGGCGAACGGGAATGCTCCATACAGCGTAAACATCAGAAGTTGATGGAAGAAGCCCCGTCACCCGCTCTCGACGAACGCCTCCGGAAAAAAATGGCAGCAGCAGCAGTCTCCCTGGCAAAACAGGCAGGCTATCAAAGTCTGGGAACAGTGGAATTCCTGCTCGACCATCAGAAGCATTTCTATTTCATGGAGATGAACACCCGTATTCAGGTGGAACACCCGGTTACAGAAGAAATCACCGGAATCGATCTGGTGGAATTACAATTCAATATCGCTGCGGGCCGGAAATTACCGTTGCGTCAATCTCAGATTCACCTCAACGGCTGGTCTATCGAATGCCGGATCAACGCAGAGGACGTACAAGCCGGATTTTCTCCCAGTATCGGTGTTATCCGTCAACTTCGTTTACCACAAGGCAATCACATCCGCATTGAAACCGGTATTGCCCCCGGTTCAGAAATTACCCCTTTTTTCGATTCTATGGTAGCCAAACTGATCGTCACCGGAGACACCCGCGAACAAGCCATCGAACGGACTCTTTCGGCACTCGAACGTTTCCATGTGAAAGGGATCCGTACCACAATCCCTTTCTGCAAAGCAGTATTACACAACGAAACTTACCGTAACGGTGATTTCGACACCTCCTTCATTGAAACCCGCCTCCATTCGACGGTCTGGCGCGAACCGCACGAAGAATTGCTCGCAGCTCTATTCGCCGTGTATACCTACACACACGAAAATACTCCTGAAATCGGTCCCGACACACAAATCGACCCCTGGGTATTGAACAAACGAATCAGAAATCTATAAGTACCAAATATGAATAATAAAGAAATCAGTAAATACATCGCTCTCAGCGACAGACAAACGGAATTCGAATTTACAGTAAAGAATAATTATGATTTCAGTTTGAAACGGCAAAATATACGCCTCGACCTGATAGAGGAAGCAGACGGATTTTTGGTCTTATCTTATAAAGGACTGCGTTATCCAGTAGAAATTGTTTCACGGAAACAAAATGAATACGAAATATTGCTCAACGGTGTCGCATATACTTTCTCTGTTGAAACTCCGTTCTCTCTGAAACGGAAAAAAATACTGGCCAGTCGTCAAAGCGACTTGGCGACAATAATCATCAAATCTCCCATGCCTGGCAAAATACTGGACGTCCAAGTAGATAACGGTCAGGAAATCAACAAAGGCGACACTCTCTTGATACTTGAAGCCATGAAGATGCAAAACATCATTACCGCCACCCACAGAGGCCGAATCAGTCGTTTATGTGTCAAAACCGGCCAAATCGTTGGTAAAGACGAAATTTTAGCAGAAATCAAACTCTAAACGCAGCCATGCAGGAACACAGCAAAAAAATACAGGAATTATCGAATTTTCTGCTGGATTACGCCACCACACTGATGGCAGTCGGCAGCCATACTTCACGTATTGTAAAAAACGTGACCCGCATCGCCGAGTCTTTTGGCTTTGGAGTGGATATGACCATTTTTCAGCGCAACATCACCATGACCGTCAAACATTCCGAAGACTACTCCATCCGACGAACTTACGTCCGACGGATTCCAGCAATGGCTTTAAACTTCCGTACAATATCAGACCTGAGTGCCCTGAGCTGGGAAGCTTATGACCACCATCCGGGACTTCACGAGCTGCAGCTCCGGTTCAATACCATTGTCAACACCCCACGTATGTCACGCTGGATGGTCCTGTTGCTGGTTGCCTGTGCCAATGCTGCATTTTGCCGTTTGTTCGGAGGAGATCCGATCGCCATGGGATTGGTATGGATTGCCACCCTGGCCGGCTTTTTTATCCGTCAGGAACTCACCAAACTTCAGTTGAACCATATGGTCATCTTTATTATTTGTTCCTTTATCGCTTCCCTGACTGCCGCACTCGGAGTATTCTGCAATTTAGGGACCACCCAAGATATCGCACTAGGTACCAGCGTCCTGTTTCTGATTCCCGGAGTACCGCTGATCAATTCCATCCTGGATATACTCGAAGGTCACGTCCTTGTCGGTTTATCCAGAACAATCAATGCCACGATATTAATTATTTGTATCGCTCTCGGCTTATCCATGACTTTATTAATTTTAGGAAAAGATATATTATGAACAACGAATTCTGGTTACCTGTCCTCACCGACGGATTATTTGCCGCTATTGCCGCCATCGGATTTGCCGTTATCTCCAATCCCCCCAAACGTGCTATTTCAGTTGTAGCCTTACTGGGAGCTTTCGGCCATGCCTGTCGTTTCTACCTATTACATTACACCCCGTTGAATCTGACCATATCTTCACTCTTTGCAGCTTTCGGAATCGGGATGCTAAGTATGTTAGCCGCCCGCCTCGTCCGGTGTCCGGCGGAAGTATTTTCTTTTCCGGCTCTACTTCCCATGATCCCAGGTATGTATGCCTATAAAACTGTACTTGCCCTCATCCGCTTTATGAAAAGCGACGATGTATCCCAGTCACAACAACTGATTGTCGAAATCTTCCGCAATGGCCTGACTACTTTATTTGTTATGTTTGCACTCGTCATCGGTGTTTCACTCGCCATGTTCATCTTCTATAAACAATCGTTCACTATGACCCGGCTGCTACCCCCTCATCACAAAAAACAAGCCTAAAAACCGATTGGGCAAATATCACAAACATAGAAATAAATATCCTAAAATCTTTATCCGTATTAACTACAACAGACAACAGTCCCGGGAAAGATTTTTATAGAAACAACGAATCAATTAGTGCGAGAAAGATTATCTTATTTCCCCCGCAAATAGCTCACGACCCCACCCTCACAGACTATTCCTTTTTCCGGAGGGCACATGCAGCACATAAGCCTTTAATCACATAATTGGCACCGGTTTGGATAAAACCGGGAGGTAATTGTACCGAGGGAATATGTATACTTTTCACACAAAAAGTTTTATGGCAACATTCGCAGCAGAAATGCATATGCTGATCTTCGACCGCGCATTGACAACTATCGTCGCATACTGCATATTTTAATGTACCGCTTCCATCGTCCACCCCATGAATCAGATGGTGGGACAGGAATAAGGTCAGAGTTCGGAAAATCGTGGATTTATCGACAGTATCGAGTTGAGCCTCCAGATCGGAGACCGACATCGCCTGTTTCATCTCTAACAAAGTGCGGAGCACCAACACCCGGATGGCCGTCGGCCGGATATCCCGGAGAACTAGTTTATGTAAGCAAAAATCTTCCTCTATCATCATTCGAATTTTTTACTGAGGATACGTACGGAATTCAATACAGCCAACAAAGCCACACCGACATCGGCAAAGACAGCCGCCCACAAAGTGACGAATCCACAAGCACCGGCAATCAGAATCAGTGACTTCACCCCGATAGCACCGGCAATATTCTGCTTTACAATCCGTCGGGTCGCTCGTCCGATCGAAATCGCCGTAGCCACTTTGGAAGGTTGGTCGGTCTGAATAACCACATCGGCACTTTCAATAGCAGCATCCGCCCCCAATCCTCCCATAGCGATACCGACATCACTCAAAGCCAATACCGGAGCATCGTTCATACCATCTCCGACAAAAGCGGCAGAAACACCGGCCTCTGCATTCAATTTTTCCAGGTAAGCCGCTTTATCTTCCGGCAGTAAACCACCTCGTGCATGCCGAATCCCCAAGGTCTTAGCAAAGATAGCGACTATTTCTTTTTTATCGCCGGATAATAACTGAATATTATCGATATGCAACTGTTTCAGCCGCCCGATAGCTTCGACAGCATCTGCTTTCAGCGTATCCGAAAGCAATAAATGACCGGCATATTTTCCCGCGATAGCACACACAACAACCGTAGCGACACGCTCGGAAATCCCTGCCGGAACGGTTATTCCCCGATCG
>ERZ773114.4601-NODE-4601-length-10271-cov-3.434514_pt1 | contig 10271 bp, 6 predicted proteins | sample MGYA00580564_ERZ773114 | MGnify/ENA primary metagenome ERZ773114 (study PRJEB29015, sample SAMEA2737836) | human gut metagenome | biome: human gut; feature: human-associated habitat; material: faeces | place: China | collected 2012 ...
ATGTGATAATTCTTGTCGTAAATTATAGACTGCTCCACATATTTTCCGTATTCCGCAAGGTATACCTTTGAAAAATGAGCGTTTTTCTTGCTGTTAAACACATTTATAAACGGCGTTGGGTCAAGTATCCTCACCACCGGGCTTCCCGTAACGGCGTCGCTTCTCATATTTAAAAGGCTGAGCGCCGCATGATTTACTTTAACCACGTCAAACTGCTCGTTTAGTACTATTACCGAATTGGGGGTATTTTCTATTATCGTATCTGAAAACGACTCCTCATCATTGTGAAACCGCGGATAAGAATCCCAGGACACCACGTCCAGCGGCTGCTGCATTTTATGATAGTCCAGTCCGTCATATTCTTTCATAAAATTCGTTGTCACCGGAATCTGCGGGGTACGTTCTTTTAAAATGGCAATCTCTGCCTTCATGTAATCCGTCATATTCCAGGTGGTAAACCGTTTCCACTCCAGATTCAATCCCATAATGCTGAATTCTCCGTTGCGGTACGGCGGTTCAATCTGGGAAAAATCATTGTAAGTATGACTCCAGAACGTTGTCCACCATGCCTTGTTCAGTTTTTCAATATCATGGTCAAACTTTTCTGCCAGATAATCCTGGAACCGCTTTACACAGTGCGGACAGTAACATTCCCCGCCAAATTCATTGGAAATATGCCACATCAGAAGTCCCGGATGATTTCCGAATTCATCTACCAGCTTATTGACGATCACAGAAACCTTTTTACGATAAACCGGTGCACTCATACAGTGGTTGTGCCGCACCCCGTGATGTTCACGCACCCCGTAAGAATCCACGCGTCTGCACTCCGGATATGCCTCATCCAGCCATGCCGGGCGCGCTCCGGACGGTGTCGCCAGTATCGTATAAATGCCATTGGCATATAACTTATCCATGATGTCATGCAGCCATGCGAAATGAAATTCCCCTTCCCGCGGCTCATAGGTTGACCAGGAAAATACCCCAAGTGTTGCACAATTCATCCCGGCTTTCTTCATCATACGGATATCTTCTTCCAGAATGTCCGGCCGATCCAGCCACTGTTCCGGATTGTAATCACCTCCGTGCATAATTCCGCCGATCTGCGGAAATAAAATTTTTTTCTCCATGTTTCCTCTCCCTTTATTTTGTGTTTTCTATATTCCGGCTTGCATGACAGGTAAAATATAAAATCTGATACTCCCCGGAAATTTTTCCAAACAGTTCATTGCCATGTGCCATCTTTTCTTCATCCAGATTGACAAACGGATCGTCCAGCACCAGAAACGGTTTTTCCTTCGGATACATCGCATCCACCAGCGCCAGACGCATACAGATTCCCAACAGATCCTGATATCCGGCAGACAGCCACTTGGTTTCCCGCATCTCGCCCTGCTCTTTCATCTGCACCTCGATGTTGGCATCCACCATCCAGTCTTTTTCTTTATCCCCTGTTAGAAGCGTGTAATACTTTCCAAACCCGTTCTCGATCGGACCCAAATATCTCGCAGAAAACTGCTCCTTTGCATTCTGTAGGAACTCTCCCGTCAGACGCAGGGTTTCATATAAATGCTGTTCTTCTTCCTGTTCCTGTCTGCAGATGGAAAGCTGCTGTTCTTTTTCATCCCGGATATCCAGCTGATCCTGCAGATCTTCGAGCTGATGATGGTACTGCTCGATGGCTTCCCGGATATCCTCGCTCCGCTCATCCACATCACGGATCATGGAATTGAGTTCGTCCAGAGAATATGGACATTTTTCCACCGCTGCCAGTTCTTTCATATTGTGTTCCTGTTCAAACAGTTCTCTCTTTTTTCTTGCCTCTGCGTATGCTTTCTGTGCGATCCGGTACTCGGTTGCCTTCATCTGTAACTGGCTGATTCCTGCTGCAAGATCTTCTCCGAAATCCATTCCCGCTTCTTTTCCAAATGCAAGCAAAGAGTTCTGTTTCCGCTCAAATTCCTGTCTTGCCGCATCGCTTTTTCCGGCACGGCTGCGCAGACGCTCATATTCCTGCAGCTGGCTGCGGAGTTCATACAGGCAGGTTCTGGCATCCTTTTCTCCCGGAACCATCTGATACTGCTCCAGAAAATGCTTGGTCTCCTGTTCGATGCGCGAAGCTTCTTTCGAAGCCTCTTCCATGGTTTTTTGAATTTCTTCCACCGGTCCGCGGAGCTTACGCTCCTCTTCCAGATGCTGTACCCGGAGTGCACGCACCTTTTCTTCTTCCTTTGATACCTGCACCTTGCGCACCACAAGAAGCACCATACCTGCCACTGCCGCAACCACCGATACCGCCAGAAGCGGAAGGAAAAACTTATGTACCTGTGGCAACAGAAACGACAACACACCACCGGCAGCACCGATCACCAGCAGGATAATGCCGCAGATCATCATCGGAAGACGATTTTTTACCGTATAATCCGGTTCTTCCCGCTTCATTGCCATCGCTTCAAAATAGGACATTTTCGTTTCCAGCTGCGTTTTTTCTTCTTTGAGTTTTGCAAAACGCTCCTGCTCTTTTTCCATTTCCGTTATTTTTTCTTCAGAAGGAATCTGGTTTTCAAACTTATCACCAAGTTCCTGCAGGCGGTTTTCTTCTTCCTCGGTCAGCCCCAGATTAAACAAAGTGGTTTTTAACACCCCAAGCATCTGTACATCCTGGTTCTGCTTTGCAAACTCCTCATCCTGCGGCACCTGTCCCGGAAATACATCCGCAAAAGCATCCAGTGCCGCTTTCTTTTCCTGTTCCTCCTGTTTGGTGGCCGCATAGGCCTGCTTGATTCCTTCTCTGCGGCTCTCTTCACTCGCCACCTGCAATGCTTTTGCATACTGATCCCGAATCCCGGCCAGTTCTTTTCTCTGCTCCTGTTTTTCGGTAAGTTTTTCGGTAATCTTTTTGTAAGACGCCTCTGCCGCATCATAGCCACGCAGTTCTTCCGTTAACAGCGTGATCATGTTCGTCCGCTTTTTCATGGAACCTGTTGCACGGTCCGGCGAAAGTTTATTCATCCGGTCATGAATCTTTTTCTGGGCAGTTTCAAAATTATTGATATCATTTGTATTCTCTACAAGATTTCCCAGCTTGGCATTGATCGCATCAGTCGAGCAGCATTCGCAGTCATTTTGTGCAATAAATGCGCTCCTTTTAAACGACGCACTGTCCAGTCCGAAAATTTCACTTCCGATCTCGGAAGAAAAATCATGACATTCCAGATTGGTGGAAAGATCGTATAAATGAAAAACATCTGTTTTTTCTGTTTTTCCAAATGTACGGCTGATACGGTACTCTTTTCCCTGATAGGAAAAATCCAGTTCGCCTCCATACGTTCCCCCCTGCCACGGGCGGAATACCACACGTTCTTTATCAAACAGTCCGGATTCTCTCTTAGAGTCAAACCCATAAAACATCACCCGCAAAAAAGCGGCCAGTGTACTTTTTCCCCATGCATTCGGTTCGTGAAACAGATTGACCCCGTCCTGAAATTCCAGATGCAGATCCGATAGTTTTCCAAAATTGTCGATATGACAGGAACGTAATTTCATCCTATATCTCCTCCCCGGACAATGCCAAAATTCCACAGCGGATCACTTCTGCCTTCTGCTCCTGTGACAGTTCAGATCCAAGTACCATACGGATAAACTCCCCCTTTAACGAGGCATCTTTTTCATAATCACTGTAGTCGACCCGAAGGGTTGTCCGGTCTTTCACCTTTTCAAAATAAAAATAATCCGAGAACAGATTCTGCAGATACTCGCAATTGATCTCCGCATCCACTTCCACCTCACCGGTCAGTACAAATTTGACAAGGCTTCCCGACGGATACTGCGCCTGTTTTACAGCTTCTTCCATCCGCTCTGCCGCTTCTCTTGTCGTCATGACATTGCTCACATCCACTTCAAGCGTGTACAGCGTGCGGGCTGCCATCTGAACAAACTGCATCTGGGCACGGCAGGTCTGCTCGTCCACATCCAGTAAAACAAATCCTTTCGGTCCACACTCGTCAAATCCGCGTCCTTCCAGACATCCACAGTAACACCAGGTACCGCGGTTATCCAGCTTGTCCTGCATGAAGGTATGTACATGTCCCAGCGCCAGATAATCAATATTTTTATTTTTCAGCTGGTTCAGGCTGATATTCTCTGCCTGTGTGCGACATGCATAATCTCCCGCTTGTCCGTGCATCATGACAATATTGAAATCTTCATGCCCCAGCACAAGGGAATTGTAAACGGTCGCCCGGTTGTTCTCCGAGAGCTCGATTCCGCTGATCACAATATTTCCATACCGGTATGCAGTCCATGTATCGGAAAACAAAAGCAGATTGTCCGGTACTTCCTCCAGCTTGGAAAGGAAATTGTCACTGTCATGGTTTCCTCTCAGATATAAGAAATCAATCTGGGGATGTGTACAGATCATGTCCCTTACGGTGTTGCGCGCCAATGCTGATACATTTCGTGTATCAAACAGATCTCCCGATATCATGATCAGACGCACCCCTGTCTTTTCTGCATATTCGACCATCCGTGTAAACGTACGGATGATTTCTCTTTTGCGCTCTCTTGCCTGCTCTTTTGTCAGGTTTGCTGTCATCTGGGAATCCAGATGCAGATCCGCACAATGAATGATTTTCATACATCCTCCTTATGAATTACGAACAAAACAATACTGTTTCTATCATATCATACAATAGGGAAAAGAAAAAGACCTGATGCCCTCCGGCATCAGATCTTTTATTTCGGTTTTTCTACATTTTATGCGTTTGCTTCCTGTTCCGGAAGTGCCGCAACTCCACGCATTTCAATGAGCGGTCCGCCCTTTTTCTCCACATAATCCTCTGTGATCGTCACTTTTCCGATATTGTCATCCTTTGGAATCTCATACATGATATCCAGCATGAACTCTTCAATAATGGCTCGCAGTGCACGGGCACCGACTTTCTTTTCTTTCGCCTGCTTTGCAATTGCATGCAAAGCGTCCTCCGTAAACTCCAGATCCACTTCATCCATCGCCAGAAGCTTTTTGTACTGACGTACAATCGCATTCTTCGGCTCTGTCAGAATACGCACAAGCATATCTTCCGTCAGTGCTTCCAGTGAAAACAGAATCGGCAGACGTCCCAGAAACTCCGGAATCATCCCGAATTTACGGACATCCTCCACTGTCACTTTACAGAGAAGATTTTCTTCCTTGTCGTATTTATCTTTCAGATCTGCCTTAAAGCCGATGGACGCCTCCTTGTTTAAGCGCTCCTTGATAACCTCTTCCAGTTCCGGAAAGGCACCGCCACAGATAAACAGAATATTCTTCGTATCTACCGTGGTCATCGGAACCATCGCATTTTTGCTGCTTGCTCCAACCGGAACTTCAATCTCTGCACCTTCGAGAAGCTTTAACATTCCCTGCTGCACCGACTCTCCGCTTACATCCCGCTGATTGGCATTGCGCTTCTTTGCAATCTTGTCGATCTCATCAATGAAAATAATACCGTGCTCTGCACGCTCCACATCATTGTCAGCTGCAGCCAGAAGTTTGCTGACTACGCTTTCGATATCATCACCGATATATCCGGCTTCGGTCAGAGAGGTCGCATCTGTGATTGCCAGCGGCACATCCAAAAGCCGTGCCAGTGTCTTTACCAGATACGTCTTTCCCGATCCGGTCGGTCCGATCATGAGCATATTGGACTTTTCGATTTCCACGCCGTCATTGGTGTCTTCCATCACACGTTTATAGTGATTGTAAACGGCAACGGACATCACTTTTTTGGCATGTTCCTGTCCGACAACATACTCATCCAGACGCGCCTTGATTTTGTGCGGTGCCGGAATGGAATGAATATCCAGTTCCGGTTTCGGCTGCTCATCCTTTGGTTTCTTTTTCTTTAACTTCTGTTTGTTCGGAACCGCATTCTGTAGATCCGCCAGATTGATCATACTGATATTCGGCATTTTTCCCATGTTCATATTCATGAAATCGCCCATGTTAAAGGTGCCGTTGTTCATGGTATCAAATGTTTTCTGCATACAGTCCTGACAAATGCAGATATCATTCTGGATATGTATCATCTTTCCCGCAACACTCTCCGGTCTGCGGCAGATGTAACAGACATCTTCATATTCACTTGTATTGTTTGTATCGGATGTCGTGGTATTTTCTTTATTATTCTGGTCTTCCGCCATCGTATAAACTCCTTTTTTACATATAACATTGCCGCCGCAGTAAGCGACGGCAAAATTATTATACGATATTCAGCCTGTAAAGACAAGTTTTCCCCTGTTTTTTCATTTTTCTTTAAGATTTAAAGCAGTTCCTTTAAGATTTTATTTACGATTCCCGGATTTGCCTTGCCTTTGGTTGCTTTCATCGTCTGTCCGACCAAAAATCCGATTGCTTTCTCTTTTCCGTTGTGGTAATCCTCCACCGACTGCGGATTGTCTTTGACGATCTGTTCAATTGTTGCACGAAGCGCATCCTCATCGTTATCACTCTTTAAGCCATGCTCTTCCACATAACGCTCCGGATCAATGTCCTCATCAAAGACTTTTTCAAATACTTCCTTGGCAACGGAATTATTGATCGTTCCTGCCTCTGTCAATTCGATAATTTTTGCCAGATGCTCTGGTGAAAAACAAAGATCTTCAGCATCCATTTCCCGGTCCTTTAACAGACGCATCGTTTCTCCCATGAGCCAGTTGGAAACCTTCTTTGGTTTATTGCAAATCGCAGAAGTCGCCTCAAAGAGATCTGCCAGTTTTTTCTCCGATGTAAGAATCTGTGCATCATACTCCGGCAGACCAAACTCTGCAATATAACGGGCCAGTTTTTCATCATGAAGTTCCGGCTGATTGTCCCGGATCTGCTGCAGCCATTCGTCACTGACAACGATCGGTACCAGATCCGGCTCCGGGAAATAACGATAATCCTGTGCATCCTCTTTGGAACGCATCGCATAGGAATATCCCTGATCATCGTTCCAGCGGCGGGTCTCCTGTACAACCTTCTCCCCGGATTCAATCAGATCAATCTGGCGGGCTGTCTCGGCTTCAATGGCATGTGCGATTGCCTTAAACGAACCGATATTTTTCATCTCGGTACGGGTACCAAACTCTTTGGCGCCCTTTTCACGAACTGATAAATTGACATCCGCACGCATGGAACCCTCCTGCATCTTGCAGTCACTGGCACCCAGGTACTGAATCGTCATACGCAGTTTCTCCAGATATGCAATGACTTCCTCTGCGGAGCGCATATCCGGCTCGGATACGATCTCGATCAGCGGTACACTAGAACGGTTGTAATCCACCAGAGATACCCCTTCCCAATCATCGTGTACTAACTTTCCGGCATCCTCTTCCATATGGATTTCATGGATACCGATGGTCTTTTTCCCGCCGGATTCCGTCTCGATCTCTACCTCTCCGTCATGGCAGATTGGCAGATAAAGCTGGGAAATCTGATAGTTCTGCGGGTTATCCGGATAGAAATAATTTTTCCGGTCAAATTTGCTGTACTGATTGATCTGACAGTTTGTTGCCAGACCAACTGCCATGGCATACTCTACCACCTTTTTGTTTAAGACCGGAAGCGATCCCGGCATACCGGTACATACCGGACAGGTGTGGGTATTTGGTGCACTTCCGAATGCAGTGGAGCAGGCACAGAAGATTTTTGTCCTGGTTGCTAATTCTACATGGACTTCCAGTCCAATGACGGTTTCATATTCTTTTGACATCTCTTCTCTCCTTTCTACGCTTCTGCTGCCGGACTGTGCTGATACGTTCTTGTCTGTTCAAAACTGTAGGCCGCACGGATGATGTTTTTCTCCTTGAAACAATCCCCGATCAGCTGCAGACCGATCGGAAGTCCTTTGCTGTCCACACCGCACGGCACGGAAATTCCCGGCAGACCTGCCAGATTGACCGAAACGGTATATACATCTCCAAGATACATCTTCAGCGGATCACTCAAAGATTCTCCCAGTTTCGGAGCGGTGGTCGGTGCCGCCGGTCCGAGAATCACATCATACTTTGCAAATGCCTTGTCAAATGCCTGCTTGATCAGGGCTTTGGTGCGCAGTGCTTTCAGATAATAAGCATCATAATATCCGGAACTTAACACGAAAGATCCAAGCATAATACGGCGCTTTACTTCCGGTCCGAATCCTTCGGAGCGGGACTTCTTGTACATATTGTGCAGTCCCTCGTACTCTTTTGTGCGGTATCCGTATTTTACTCCATCAAAACGTGCCAGATTGGAGCTTGCCTCTGCTGCCGCAATGACATAATAAGCCGGAATCGCATACTCTACGAGACTTAAATCAAATTCCTCTACGATTGCGCCTTTTTCTTCTAACGTCTTTGCCGCTGCAAGAATGGCTTCCTTTACTTCCGGATCCAGTCCCTCGCCCAGATAGTCACGCGGAATACCAATCTTCATTCCCTTTACATCATCCACCAGTGCCGATGTAAAATCGGTTTCTTCTCGTTTTACCGATGTGGAATCCTTCTTATCATAAGAAGTAATTGTCTCCAGAATTGTGGCACAGTCGGTCACATCCTTTGCAATCGGTCCGATCTGATCCAGAGAGGAACCGTATGCGATCAGTCCGTAACGGGAAACGGTACCATAAGTTGGTTTGATTCCGGTCACACCACAAAATGAACTTGGCTGACGGATAGATCCTCCGGTATCCGATCCGAGTGCATAGTAACATTCCTCTGCTGCCACTGCCGCACAGCTTCCACCGGAAGAACCGCCCGGTACATGTGCGGTATTCCATGGATTCTTTGTCTCCCCATAGGCAGAAGTCTCTGTGGTACTTCCCATGGCAAATTCATCCATGTTCGTCTTTCCGAGAATGACTGCGCCCGCTTTTTCCAGATTGATAACGGCTTCCGCTGTATAAGTTGGAATAAAATTATATAAAATCTTAGAACTGCAGGTCGTTAACATTCCCTTTGTACACATATTATCTTTGATGGCAACTGGAACACCTGCCAGAGGCCCGGTCAGTGTCCCGTCATCAATCATTTTCTGTACTTCTTTTGCGCGGATCATCGCAGACTCTTCATCTACGGTGACAAAGCTGTTGATATCCTTTTCTTTTGCACGAATCGCGTCAAGAGCAGCTCTTGTTGCTTCCTCAACGGTCACTTCATGCGCTTTTATTTTCTTTCCCAGCTCTACCGCTGTGAGCGATAATAAATTCATAGCTGCCCCTCCTTACTCTACCGTCTTTGGAACTACAAATGCGCGGTCGCGGCGCTCCGGTGCGTTCGCAAGTGTGTCCTCTCCACCATCGCCGTTTTCCACAACATCTTCCCGGAACACATTCTGTACCGGAAATACATGGGACATCGGTTCCACATTGGAGGTATCCAGTTCGTTTAATTTATCAATATAATCCAGCATGCTCTCCATGTCTTTTTTCGCAGCTTCTTTTTCCGCGTCAGACAATTCCAGCTTTGCAAGGATTCCAACATATTCCATTGTCTCGTCTGAGATTACGTTTGCCATATTTTGTTCCCTTCTCCTTAATCTCTAACCTTAATATGCACTTCACGCAGCTGCTGCTCGGTGACTTCGTTTGGTGCACCGCACATCAGATCCTGTGCGTTTCCGTTCATCGGGAATGCGATGACTTCACGGATATTTTCTTCGTTGCGTAAAAGCATGATCATACGGTCAACTCCAGGAGCCATACCTGCGTGTGGCGGTGCTCCGTACTGGAATGCGGTGTATAATGCGCCGAACTTGTTCTTTAACACTTCTTTGTCGTAACCTACAATCTCAAATGCTTTTTCCATGATCTGCATATCGTGGTTACGCACAGCTCCGGAAGATAATTCCACACCGTTGCAGACGATATCGTACTGGTAAGCCAGGATATCCAGCGGGTCCATGGTATTAAGTGCTTCTAAGCCGCCCTGTGGCATGGAGAATGGATTATGGGTAAATCCGATCTTCTTTGTCTCCGGATCTTTCTCAAACATCGGGAAATCGTTGACATAACAGAAACGGTATGCATTCTTCTCGATCAGATCCAGCTTCTCACCGAGTTCGTTTCTGATCATTCCGGCGTAATATGCAGCGCGTTCTTCCTTATCTGCCATAAAGAAAATTGTATCGCCAACTTCAAGTCCTGCCAGTGTACGGAATTCTTCCTTACAGTCATCCGGAATAAACTTGTCGATTGGTCCCTTGTAAGAGCCGTCTTCCAATACTTCCAGATATCCTAAACCACCCATGCCAAGTCCGGTTGCAAATT
>ERZ773114.4604-NODE-4604-length-10263-cov-5.565047_pt1 | contig 10263 bp, 8 predicted proteins | sample MGYA00580564_ERZ773114 | MGnify/ENA primary metagenome ERZ773114 (study PRJEB29015, sample SAMEA2737836) | human gut metagenome | biome: human gut; feature: human-associated habitat; material: faeces | place: China | collected 2012 ...
CGGCATCCACCCGGCCGAGGGCGTGACCGACGCCGCACTGGTGGAAGCCGCTGCGCTGGCGGAAAGTTGGTCGAAGCACCCCATCTCCCTGAGCATCAAGGCTGCCTACGGCAAGCCCATCGATGCCGCCCGGGTCACGGACGTGCAGGAGCTGGGCGGTCATGGCGTGACCGCGAAGGTGGACGGCAAGAGCGTTGCCGCCGGTAACGCCCGCCTGATGGAAAAGCTTGGCCTTGCCGTGCCCGCTGTGGAGGGCGTGGGCACCATCGTGCACGTTGCCGTGGAGGGCAGCTACGCGGGCTATCTGCTGATTTCGGACGTGGTAAAGCCCCACAGCGCCGATGCCATCCGCGCCCTGAAAGCTTCCGGCGTGCGCAAGACGGTCATGCTGACCGGCGATGCACAGCCGGTGGCACAGGCGGTAGCGCAGCAGCTGGGTCTGGACGAGTACCACGCCGGTCTTTTGCCCGGCGACAAGGTAGATCAGATCGAAAAGCTGCTTGCCGCAAAACAGCCCAAGGAGAACCTTGCCTTTGTGGGCGACGGCATCAACGATGCACCGGTGCTGTCCCGCGCAGACGTGGGCATCGCCATGGGCGCGCTGGGTTCGGACGCCGCCATCGAGGCCGCAGACGTGGTGCTGATGGATGATGCCCCCGCAAAGATCGCGCTGGCCATGCGCATTGCCCGCCGCACCCTGCGCATCGTGCACCAGAACATCGTGTTTGCGCTGGGCATCAAGGCACTGTGCCTGCTGCTGGGCGCACTGGGCATTGCCGGAATGTGGGCAGCCATCTTTGCCGACGTGGGCGTCATGGTCATTGCCGTGCTCAACGCCACCCGCGCCCTGTACACCAAAGATCTTGTCAAAAAGAGCCAACCGTAACGCTGCTGCTTTCCATAAAAAATGCCTGACCGCCAACGACAGCGGTCAGGCATTTTTGTGTTTTCCGGGGTTCAGATGTCCCACAGCTCCGGGGCAGAGGTGGACACCGCCGAGGCACCGGCCCGCATGGCGGCCATGACGTCGGCCTTGTCCCGCAGCAGACCGCCCGCGATCACCGGCACCCGGGTGCGGGTACTGATCTCGGTGATGACCCGGGGCATGATGCCGGGCAGGATCTCCACAAAGTCCGGCTTGCCTTGTTCCAGCTGGCCGGAAAGGTTGTTCAGGGAAAGGGAGTCCAGGATGAACGCTCGCTGGATGGTCAGCAGGCCCTGATGGCGCGCCCGCCGGATCAGGGACGGGTGGGTGGAAATGATGCCGTCCGGGTGGCACAGTGCAATGAGGGAATTCACGGCAACTTCCCGCGCCGAAAGGCCGTCCACAAGGTCGATGTGCACGACGGCCAGCTTTCCGGCCGCGTGGATGCGCCGGACCAGCTCCCCCACATTGAGCAGGGTGCTCGCCAGCAGAAAGACCGTGCTGCAGGGCGAGGCCAGGGCGGCCGTCAGAGCGTCATCCGTCTTGACGGCTGCGATCACCGGCTCGTCCAGCAGAGTTTCAGCAAGTGGATGCATCGGGCAGGACTCCTTTTCTCTCAGATGGTTCTCATTATCGCACAAAGGGGCCGCACTGTAAAGTGCAGCCCCAGTCTGCGGTTGTGCTTATGCCTGGAAATAGATCGCGGTGTTGGCCACGGTCATCATGGTCATCAGGATGGTATTCAGGAAGGCCGCAACGTACACGCTGCCGGTCTTTTTGTACAGGTACTTGGCCAGGCAGGATGCAATGGCCAGCGAGGGCACCAGCGCAAACAGCAGGATGCCGCCAAGGGCCTGTCCCGGGTAGAAGGCAACGCCGGTACGGAACAGGGTGCCGTACTGCAGCACCAGCCAGAGGAGGATGCCGCCCATGTTGGTCAGAGCAGCCAGCAGGTAGCCCCAGCCGCCCTGCAGCTTTTCGCTGCTGGTGTTGGAGATGGCGGCGGCGCCGCTGACAAAGTAGTACACAAAGAAGAACGGCATATACTTGACCGCCGCCGGGATGGCGCTGGCTTCAAAGGTCTTGAAGGCGAAGGTCCAGATGCGGAAGTCGGTCTTGAAGATGGCATCCACGGCAAACAGGCAGGCGTAGGCGATCACGCTCACCAGCAGTGCCACGCAGAAGGCTGCGGCCACAGACACCGGCTTTGCGGCAATGCCGTACTGTTCCAGCGTGATGCCCTTCTGCTTGCGGCCGCCGAACAGGTAGACGCAGACCATGGTCACGATGGAGATGCAGGCGCAGATGAGAGCCCAGGTCACGATGCTGTTGACGGTGGGGCCCTGCCAGGTGGCATTGGTCTCGAAGATGTTCTTGGTCACCAGCACACGCAGGACGATGGAAGCGATCAGGACGCACACCGAGCCGGACAGCCAGGTCTTGCGGTCGTCCTCGGTGCTGCGGGCTGCCAGAACGATGCCCACCACCGACAGGAGCAGGGCAATGTCACTGGCGTAGCGCATCCAGCGGATGGGCTCTGCGGTCAGACTGCCGTCGTACACGGCGGGGAAGATGATGGCCGGGATCAGCATACCGACCACGAACAGGCTGATCGTGCCAAGCTTGCCGGACAGGGTGCCGACGGCCGGGGTGGGTGCTGCGACGGCCTGCTTTGCATTGGACAGGAAGGGCAGCTTCATCAGCAGCAGGGCAAGAGGTGCCAGCATGAGCAGGAAGCCCACCAGAGCGACCAGCTCAAAGACTTCTTTCCAGTACCAGATCTGGCTGGTGGAAGCAATGTTCTGCACCAGACCGGACTGGTCGGCAAATGCAGTGGCGTAGAATTCGATGGCATCCTTGGTGGAAGCGGTGGAGAAGTGGTTCCAGGGGTGGATCTCGCTGGGCTGGTAAATGATGCGCTGGCCGCCGTCCGAGCCGGTGTACCAGGTGTCAGCCTGCGGAGCTTCCTGCTCCAGCAGGGTCTTGCCAGCGGTGGTGGCAACATAGTCCTTGTGGTAGACGGTGCCGCTCTTCGTGGGAGGCTCGTCGGCCGCAAAGAAGAACTCGTCGTACTGGCCGCAGATCTTGCCGATGGTGCGTCCGCCGAAGGTGGCAACTGCAGCCTCTTCGTCCAAGCCCAGGTAGGAGGTCCAGGAGTAATCGGCACCCATGCTCAAACCGGCCTTGATGATGCGGTAACCGGCGGCAGCGTAGTTCTGCTCATCCAGATAGATGGCCATCTCGGAGGAGAAGCCGCCCATGGAGTGGCCGCTGACCGCGATCTGACCGTTGCCCTGTGCATCCTTGGCCACGTAGTCCTGGCTGTACATGTACTGTGCGGCATCCCACAGCGAAGTGGGCCAGAAGTTGAAGAAGCCGCCGGTATTGTCGGCGTTCCCGTGGGAATGGCCGTGGTCATACATATCCAGTGCCAGCACGACATAGCCGCGGCGGGACATCTCGATGGCGGTCTCGTCCTGCATCTCGGCACTGTTCAGGTAGCCGTGGGTGGTCACGATGGTGGGGTGCGGGTTGGAGGCGTCCACGCCCTTGGGCATGTACAACAGGCCCGAAAGGGTGCCGGTGTCGGTCTCAAAGGAAATGCGGGAGACCTTGACCTTGTAGAATGAGGTGTTGAACATCTGGGCAAAAATGCTGCCCAGCAGCATCAACGCCACAGCGATCGCCAGCACAACGACCGTGCGCGAACGCTTTTCGGTGGCCTTTGCGGTGCTTTTCATGAGGATCCTCCTTCTTTTTTCAGGGACGTGCCCGGCGGCTGCACTTCCAGAACCAGCCCCCGGAACAGATGTGAACGGGCGGACAAGGGGTGCGATGGGAACAAAAAAATGGGGACGCACTGCGGTCGTGTGGCACAGTGCATCCCCATCTCAATTCTCTTGGGATGCTTTCAGTATACCATTTCTCAACGGTTTGTCAACAGACAATTCACAAATTCGTGATTTTTTGTTGGAAGCAGTCAAAATCCAGACAAATTCTTTTAATGCTCTGCCCAGTCACTGCTGCGGCCCACGGCCTTGTGCCAGCCGGACAGCAGCCGTGCGCGCTCGGCCTCCGGCATAGCGGGGGTAAAGGTCATGTTGCAGTGCCACAGGCTGCGGATCTCGTCCCGGTCCTTCCACACGCCGGTGGCAAGGCCGGCCAGATAGGCAGCGCCCAGGGCCGTGGTCTCCCGGATGGCCGGGCGCAGAACGTCCTTGTTCAGGATGTCGGCCTGGAACTGCATCAGGAACTGGTCGCGGGAAGCACCGCCGTCCACCTTCAGGGAGGTGATGGGCACACCGGTGTCCTTTTCCATGGCGGCCACAAGGTCAGCGCTCTGGTAGGCGATGGACTCCTCCGCCGCCCGGATGATGTGGTTCTGGGTGGTGCCGCGGGTGATGCCCACGATGGCACCGCGGGCGTACATATCCCAATAGGGCGCGCCGAGACCGGTGAAGGCAGGCACGATGTAGATGCCGCCGTTGTCCGGCACCTTCTGGGCATAGTATTCGGCGTCGCGGCTCTCCTGGATCATCCGCAGGCCGTCGCGCACCCACTGGATGACGGCACCGCCCACAAAGACACTGCCCTCCAGAGCATACTCCACCTTGCCGTTCAGGCTGATGCCGATGGTGGAGATCAGGCCGTTCTGGCTGCGGCAGATGGTGTCACCGGTATTCATCAGCAAGAAGCAGCCGGTGCCGTAGGTGTTCTTGGCCTCACCCTTGGCAAAGCACCCCTGCCCGAACAGTGCAGCCTGCTGGTCCCCGGCAATGCCGGCCACCGGCACCTGCACCCCGCACAGGTCGGTGGTGCCGTAGACCTCGCTGGAATCCGCCACGCGGGGCAGGATGCAGCGGGGGATATCCAGCGCTTTGAGCAGGGTGTCATCCCAGTCCAGGGTGCGGATGTTGTAGAGCATGGTGCGGCTGGCGTTGGTGCGGTCGGTCACATGGACCTTGCCGCCGGTGAGCTTCCACACCAGCCAGGTGTCCACGGTGCCGAACAGGATCTCGCCCGCCTCGGCCCGCTCCCGCGCGCCGGGCACGTTATCCAGGATCCACTTGATCTTGGTGGCGGAAAAATAGGCATCCGGCATCAGGCCGGTATTCTCGCGGATGTATTCCGTCATGCCGGGCTGCTGCACCAGCTCGTCCACCAGCGGGGCGGTGCGGCGGCACTGCCAGACGATGGCATTGTAGATGGGGCGGCCGGTGGCCTTTTCCCACAGGATGGTGGTCTCGCGCTGGTTGGTGATGCCGATGGCGGCAATGTCATGGACATCCACGCCGCTCTGGGCCACCACCTCGTTCATGACCCCGTACTGGGTGGACCAGATCTCCATGGGGTTGTGCTCCACCCAGCCCTGCTGCGGGTAGATCTGCTCAAACTCCCGCTGCTGCACCGCGATGATGTTCTGCTCGTTGTCAAACAGGATGGCGCGGCTGCTGGTGGTTCCCTGGTCCAGTGCAAGAACATACTTTGTCGACATGGTTCAACGACCTCCGTTTCGCTCAGGGGCGGTTTTACAGGTCCCGTGTGGCTACGACATCCACACCGGTGCCGCAGACGTCGGTCAGCACGACCTGCCCGGTGCGGATGGGTGTGTGCAGCGTGACGCCGTCCAGCGCAGCCATGACCTGCATGATCTTTTCTTTGGGCACCGCCTGCGCGGTCTTGACCGGGCAGCGCGGATAGCGCCCGCCCTCGGCCCGCACCGTACTGGTCAGGATACGGGTGGGGTGGGTCAGTTCTTCCTTGCCATAGGCGGCACCGTTGGGGCAGGCATTGCCGGTTACATTATAATCGTTTTCCGGGTCCACCTGCAAGTGGCAGCCACGGGGGCAGCAGATACAAATGATCTCACACTTTTTGTTCATTTTGCTACGACCTCCTCTACTGCAACGGTCAGCGGGCCGTCGGCCTTTGCCAGCAGGACCCTGGGCAGGGTGATGTGCTCCATCTCGCCGGGTGCCATCCGCTGGCGCTTGAACCGGGCCAGCTGCTTCTCCCCGCAGGTGATGGTGATCTGGCTGGGGCCGTAATTCTGCCGCACCCGGAACGAGATCTCCACGCCCTTGTCCCCGTCCGCCGGGCGCACCCGCTGGGGGACGGTATAGCCCACGCCATTGCCCGGGACAAGGTCCAGCACGGCCGCGTCCGGGGTCTCACCGTGGAGCACATAGGCGGCGGCTGCGGCTCCGGCCCGGTCGCTCTCGCCGGAAACAAAGTCCACCAGATCGTGCACATGCACCACGTTGCCGCAGGCAAACACGCCGGGAATGCCGGTCTCCATGTTCTCGTAGACCACGGCTCCCTTGGTGTGGGGGTCCATCGGGATGCCGGCCTGCCGGGTCAGCTCGTTTTCCGGGATCAGGCCCACACTGAGCAGGATGGTGTCCACGTCAAACTCCATCTCGGTGCCCGGAATGGGGCGGCGGTTCTCGTCCACCTTGGCCACAATGGCCTTTTCCACCCGGGTATCGCCCTGAATGTCCACGATGGTGTGGGACAGGTACAGCGGGATGTCAAAATCCTGCAGGCACTGCACAATGTTGCGGGTCAGGCCGCCGGAATAGGGCATGACCTCCACGCAGGCCAGCACCTTGGCCCCTTCCAGCGTCATCCGCCGGGCCATGATCAGGCCGATGTCGCCGCTGCCCAGAATGAGCACCCGTTTGCCTACCAGATAGCCCTCCATGTTGACATAGCGCTGGGCGGCACCGGCGGTGTAGATGCCGGCCGGGCGGGTGCCCGGGATGCCGATGGCCCCGCGGGTGCGCTCCCGGCAGCCCATGCAGAGGATGACGCTCTTTGCTTCGAGGATCTGGTAGCCCTTCTCCTTGCTGACACAGTGGATCTTTTTATCCGGCGTGACCTCCAGCACCATGGTGCCCAGCTCCACCCGGACGCCGGTGGAGCGCAGCATTTCAATGTAGCGCCCGGCGTACTCCGGGCCGGTGAGCTGTTCGCCGAAACGGTGCAGCCCGAAGCCGTTGTGGATGCACTGGTTCAGGATGCCGCCCAGCTCGTTGTCACGCTCCAAAATCAGAATATCGCGCAGGCCGTGCTGCCATGCGCTGTAGGCTGCGGCAAGGCCTGCAGGGCCGCCGCCGACGATGACCAGATCAATCATGGTTGGTTCCCTCCTGCTTGGTTTCGCACAGTAAGACGTTGCTGCCTGCCTTGTCCTGCAGGACGTCCAGCGGGTCGATGCCCCGCGTCCGGCTGATGAGCTCCAGCACCCGGGGCCCGCAGAAGCCGCCCTGACAGCGGCCCATCCCGGCGTTGCAGCGGCGCTTGACGCCGTCGATGGTGGTGGCCGGGATCTCGGTGTGCAGGGCGTCCAGGATCTCGCCCTCGGTGATGGTCTCGCAGCGGCAGATCACCCGGCCGTAGGCGGGGTTCCGGGCAATGAGCTTTGCCTTTTCTTCCGGCGGCAGCTCCTTGAACCGCACCCGGGTGCGGCCGTCCCGGTAATCCGTTTTGACCGCAGGCAGATCCCCGTGGCCTTCCAGAATGCGGACCACCTCTTTGGCAACGGCCGGTGCGCTGGACAGGCCCGGCGATTTCATACCGGCCAGGTCGATGAAGCCGGGTGCACCTTCCGCCTCGCCGATGACGAAATCACCGGTGTCCACATTGGCGCGGACGCCTGCAAAGTTGCGGATGGACTCGCCGAAGCGGATGTCCGGCACGCTGCGGCGTGCGGCCGCGCTGACAAAGGCCAGCCCGGCGGCGGTGCAGGCGGTGTCATCGCCCGCCACCGGCTCGGCATTGGGTCCAACGATCAGGTTGCCGTGAACAGTAGGTGCCACCAGCACGCCCTTGCCGTTTTCGTTGGGGCACTGGAAGATGACGTGGTGCACACGGCTGCCCTCGGATTTATCCAGCAGGTAGTATTCGCCCCGGGTGGGCTGGATGGTAAATTTGTGGGGTGCGGCCATATCGTGCACGGCCTGCGCCGAGATGCCTGCCGCATTGATGATATAGCGCGTTTCCACAATTCCGGAGGGGGTGGTCAGCGCCCAGCCGCCGGCGGTCTTTTCGATGCGGGTCACAGGGCAGCTGCGGTGCAGCTCCACGCCGTTGCGCACAGCCACTTCTGCCATTGCCAGCGCAAACTCCCACGGGCTGACGATGGCGGCGCTGGGCGCATACAGCGCGCCAACCACATTGGGGGCCAGATTCGGTTCCATGGCAAGCGTTTCCTCTGCGGAAAGCAGCCGGATGCCCGGCACGCCGTTGGCGATGCCGTTCTCATACAGTTTCTGCAGGTGGGGCAGCTCTTCCGGGCTGAGGGCCAGCACCAGACTGCCGCACTGCCGGTACGGCACATCCAGCCGGGCGCAGATCTCTTTGGCCAGTGCAACGCCCTCCACATTGAGCCGTGCCATCCGGGTGCCCGGCTCAGGGTCGTACCCAGCGTGCAGAATGGCACTGTTGGCCTTGGTGGTGCAGTCGGCCACATCGTTCTCGGCCTCAAAAATTGCAGTGTGCAGCGGATAATGCGAGAGCTCATAGGCGGCAGCCGCGCCAACGACACCGCAGCCGATGATTGCTACATCCAGCATAAAAACCTCCTGATCTTCTGCCTGTCACAGCATGCTCGTTTGCGTAGCGGGAACAAAAAAGAGCAGAGCAAACAAAAGGGAATAGGCTCCCTCTTGTTTGTTCTGCTCGCTTCTCTGAACAAACACTTGATGGCTTTATGATAATGCAGATTGCACAAGATGTCAAGCATTTGTGGAAAATAAATGCATCTTTCGTGTCGGAACGGTTCAGGACTTGCGCAGCAGGTCGGTGAACCAGGCACTGACCTGACGGTAGATCTCCGGGTCTGTGACCGACAGGTCGAACGGATAGGTCCCGTCCTCGGCCAGCACGGCACAGGCCGCCCGGACCTTCTGCATGGCCTGCGGATCAAAGGCCTTATCCCGCCGCCCGGAAAGGCAGTTCATCAGGACGTCATCCTTCCAGCTCAGCAAGAACTCAAATGCTTCTGTGTTGTTCATTCCAAAATTCCTCCTGTCAGATGGGTTTCTTCAGCGGCAAGGTCTGCCGCCATGGCGTTCAGGATGCTCTGCAGCGCGGGCCGGACATCCGCCGTGTCCAGGATCAGCCCGGCTGCGTGGGGGTGACCGCCGCCGCCAAAGGGCAGGAAGTAGCGGCTCACATCCAGTTCCGTTTCGTTCGTGCGGGCAGAAAAGCGCCAGTGGCCGGGCCCCTGTTCCAGAGCGGCCAGCGCGATGCGGATATCCGAGCAGTCCGCCATCTGGTAAGCAACCTTCTTCATGTCCTCATAGGACACCTGCAGTTCCGCAGCCTGCGCCGCGCTCAGGCACAGATATCCCACCCTGCCGTCGGCGGCAGTCCGGGCCTGTGCAAGCAGTCCGCCCTGATGGCAGCATTCGCGCAGGGTGCGCACATCCATCGTCTTGACCAGCTCGTCGTGGTCCACCCCGCCGAACAGAAGTTTTGCCGCGATGCCCAGCGTCCTTCCGCCGGAAATGTGCGAAAAGCGGCGGGTATCGTGCAGGATGCCCAGGTACAGGTAATCTGCCGCTGTGCGCAGCCCCTGCTCATGCGCACGCTGCGCCACAGGGACCAGCTCGTCCGAATCCATCATCTGGGCGATCATCTCCGCGCAGGAGGAAAGCGGCTCGATGCAGCCGATGTCCCCGTAACCAGTATTGGTTTCGTGGTGGTCCAGCGTCACCCGGACCGCTGCCCGCCGGAACCATTCCTCACCGGCAATGCGGTCCGGCGCTGCGCAGTCGCAGGCAATGGCAACATAGGGCCTGTCCTTCGGGACGCGCCCTTCCAGCAGTGCAAAGGGGTCAAACGTCGTGTCCTGCTCCACATAGTTCTGCACCCCTTTGGCAAGGCCCGGGGCCGTGTAGGGGATGATTTCCCGGAACTTGCAGGGGAAATTCTCCCGCAGGTAATAGGCAACGCCCATGACCGAACCGACGGCGTCCCCGTCCGGGTTGATGTGGCCCAGGATCACCGCCGTGTCGACCTCCGTGTTGCACAAGGTCATAAAAAGCTCTCGCAGGGTCTTGTAGGTTTCCATCCGTCTTTTCCTCCTGTTCCGTTACATGTCGCATTTTCTGTTCCCATTGTAAGGGTTTCTTCCAGCGGATGTCAACCGGTTTTGTGTCGATTCTCCCATACAGAAATGCAGGAAGTCCCTAAGGGTGCTGACAGTGTGGACTTTGCGCTGGTCAACCGGGTAAAGCCGGGTGATCTTGTCGTGACACAGGACTATGGACTGGCGAGTATGTGCCTTGCCCGGTGTGCCAGAGTGCTGAACCAGAACGGCTTGGAGTACA
>ERZ773114.4610-NODE-4610-length-10250-cov-2.946150_pt1 | contig 10250 bp, 5 predicted proteins | sample MGYA00580564_ERZ773114 | MGnify/ENA primary metagenome ERZ773114 (study PRJEB29015, sample SAMEA2737836) | human gut metagenome | biome: human gut; feature: human-associated habitat; material: faeces | place: China | collected 2012 ...
CCGCAAGAGTTCATCCAAGATAGCATCTAGCATTATCAAAACGTTGGATGAGGACTAACCTTCTTCTTTATAGACACATTTATAATTTTCTCGTTGAGCCTAATGGATATCCTTCATTAGGCTTTTTTCTTTATTTAAACCTACACACGGATGTAATCTCTTTGCAAAACGGGACACTTACTTTTGCGCCGTAAAAGATATTTAGGTTTAATTTTAAAAAGATTGTTATGAGGATGTTTAACAAACGCATTACTTGCAGGTTACTTGCCTGTTTGTTATTTTTTAATTGCTTACCGGCTCTCCTATTCGCGCAAGGAACGCAAGCCATTATCACCGGTACGGTCGTGGATAATAAAGGGGAATCAGTGATCGGGGCCACGATCCAAGTCAAGAATGAATCTACCGGATTCTTCACGGGCTCTATCACGAACGATAAAGGAGAATACACCATCAAGCAGCTTCCGCTAGGTTCTCCTTATACCGTTACAGCTTCTTATATCGGTTATGGGGAACAGAAAAAGACAGGATACGCATTGAACCAAGGGGATATGCTTCGAGTGGATTTCAAGCTAGCGGAGGAATCGGTGGAGATCCAAGCTGTCGAGGTAGTCGCTAATTCCTTGAAGAACATGGTTCCGAAGATCGGCGCGGCAACATCTATCTCCGCTCAAAATATCACGAAGCTTCCGGTAAACGGCCGTAACTTCACATCCCTGATGGATCTCTCGCCATTGAGTAGCGGAGGAAATATCGCCGGGCAATTATCATCCTCAACGAATTACACCATCGACGGTATGACGGCTAAAGGAACCGTAGCGAGCGGAACGACTTCCGGCGCTTATACGATATCCATGGAAGCCGTCCGCGAGTTTGAGGTGGTAACCAATCAATATGACGTGACCAACGGACGTTCCGGGGGCGGTACCGTGAGCGCTGTTACGAAATCAGGAACCAATACTTTCACCGGAAGTGTATTCGGATTCGGTCGTGCCGATTGGTTATCCAGCTCCTATGATATACGGGGAAATAAATCGACTTCCGACTTCTCTACCTATCAATATGGTTTCTCTTTGGGAGGTCCGATCGTGAAAGACCGTGCGCATTTCTATGTCGTATGGGATCACCAACAGGATTCCCGTCCGATTTATATAGCGGATATCAAGACGGCGGCGGACGAGTCTCGCTATAATGTCACTCAATCTACGCTAGACCGTTATCTGGATATCGCCCGTACTAAATACGGAGTCTCGAATGAACCTCAATTCGGGGAGTTCGGTAAGAAGAAGCAGACGAACGCGGTCTTCGCCCGTATCGACTGGCAGTTGAACGCAACCAACTTGTTAACCATTCGCAATAATTTCATCAACGAGGATAATAAACAGAGCGAGAGCGATAACTCCAGTATCAATCTCTACGAGGTTTGGATCGATCGCAAATCGCATAACAACAGCTTACTCGCTACCTTACGCTCGGTATTAAGCCCAAAGCTGACCAACGAGTTGAAGCTTCAACATTTCTTGGTTTACGAGGCTACGACCCCGAACAAGCAATTGCCTAGTTCTAATATTCCGAGAGCAATCGTAGAGAACGTGGAATCTATTTCTGGTGACAAGAGCATGTACACTTCCATCCAACTTGGAGGTCAACGCTACGCTCCCGAACATTTTAAGGATAATGTACTTCAATTGGTAGACAATATGTATTATAATACGGACCGCATCAACTATACATTCGGAGCAGACTTCATGTACACCAATATGAAATCACTCTACGGTAGTGAGATGAACGGACGGTTTTATTTCACGGGACTGGATAATTTCGAGCATATGACTCCTTACCGCTATGCCCGGGAAATCGCCTTGGTAGATGATCCTACCGTAAAGATGAATACCTTGAACTCCGCTATCTACGGACAATTACAAACGAAGCTTTTCACCGGATTCGAGGTCATGGCCGGTATCCGTGCGGATTATACCCGTTATTTCAACCACGCGAACTTTAACCAGACTGTTTATGACGAACTAGGCTTACGTACGGACAACGTAATCTCCACCTTCCAGTTGCAACCCCGCGTTCAATTCACGTGGGACGTGAATGATAAACATCAAGATATTATCCGCCTTGGCGCCGGTATCTTCGGTTCGGATTTAAACAACTATTCCATGATCAACAATATGCTGTTCGACGGTACGAAGGTAGCGTCCGTGGATATACAAGGCAATTTGGTTCCGACACCGAATTTCCCGGCATACCGCAAAGATCCTTCTACCGCTCCGGGCGTTGATTTATTCAACAACCCGAATATCCAAAAGATCAGCACGATCAATATGAATAGTAAGGATGCCCGTGTACCGGTAGTATATAAGTTGAACGCCAGCTACACGCATTTCTTCTCCGATCGCTTGCGGGTAGGTATCAGTGCTTACGCCAACTGGGCACGCCATAATTATATGTACGTAGACCGTAATATGGTGGATGAGCCTTACTTCCGTATCGCCGCCGAGGGGAATCGTGGCGTGTTCGTCCCCGCCGAGAGTATCAATACCAAGAACGGAGCTACCGACTGGATGCAAGGACGTAAAAGTGATAAGGTAGGCCGTGTGCTGGAATTAATCAGCGATGGAAAAATCAACCAATATGCGTTCGTGGTAGATGGAACTTGGCGTTATTTCAAGGATGGCGAGCTTTCTTTCAGCTATACGTGGAACGATTCCAAGGATAACACCTCTTACAACGGTAACGTAGCGAATACAGCGACTCTAGCCTTGATGGTAAAAGATGATCCTCGTGATTTGAGTACCATGACTTACTCGGACAACCAATTCCGCCATAAGGTCGTATTCTACGGTACGGCTCCTTCTTTCTGGGGAATCAGCGTAGGCTTGCGTTTCTCCGGGATCGGTGGAACCCGCTACTCTTTAGCGGTTAGTGGTAATATGAACGGTGATTTCGTATCATCCAACGACTTGGCTTATATCTATGACCCGAACGATAGTAATACGCCTCAATATCTTCGTGAGGGTATCCAAGCGATCTTGGACAACCCGGAAGCGGAGAAGAGCGTAAAAGATTATATCCGTAAAAACTATGGGAAGGTTGCCGAGCGTAACGGTGGCGTAAATGGCTTCTACGGTACTTTCGATTTGCGCTTGAACAAGAACTTCAAGATCTATAAGACTCATTCCATCGAGGCCTCGATAGACTTTTTCAATTTCCTGAATATGCTGAACAAGGACTGGGGTGCCGGACATAATCTAGGCAAGCAGAATATCTACTCCATCAAGAGTTTTGACGCGGAGAAGAAGCAATACGTATATAACGTAAACAAAAACACGGGTGTATCCAATATGAACGGAAACCCTTGGCAGATTCAAATCGGCGTACGTTATAAATTCTAACTAACATATTCTATATTCAAATCATAAAAAAATTACGATGAAGAGACAATTCTTATCATTCACGCTTTTACTTGCGTTATCCACTTGGATAGCGCAAGCCGCTACCGTAAGAGGCACCGTATCCGATACGGCAGGCAAACCGCTACAAGGCGTAGTCGTTACGGATGGTTATAATTTCACGCAAACAAATGAGCGGGGAGAATATAGCCTAGATTCGAATCTGGACAAAAGCCGCTTTGTCTACCTCTCCGTACCGGGTGACTATGAGATCGAGCAAACAAAAGGTATACCGGATCTTTTCTATCAGCAACTTGATAAAAGTAAGGAGATCAATGAACATGATTTTACGCTCACCCCTAGGAAACAGCCAATCGACGGGTTTGTCTACTTGGCAATCTCCGATCCTCAGACCATCGACGAACGGCAGATGAAACGTTTCCGTGAAGAGACCATCCCCGACTTGAAGCAGACTATAGAGCGCTACCAAGGAAAAGAGGTCTACGGTATGGCGCTGGGAGACATTACTTGGGATCGCATGGATTTATTCACTCCTTATAAGGAAGCGGTCTCGGTCTTAGGCATCCCGATGTTCTCCGTGATCGGCAATCACGACCACGACTTACGTTACCCGGCCTTATCCAATCAAAAGGTAACCGAGGAGAGCTATGCGGAGCGTATCTACGAGGATCATTTCGGCCCTTACAATTATTCGTTCAATGTCGGGGATGCACATATCATCACCTTAAAAGATATTGATTATTATAAAGACAAGAAATATGACGAACGCTTCGGAAAGGAACAACTGGAATGGCTGAAAAACGACCTGAGTTACGTTAAACCCGGAACACTTGTATTTATCAACGTACATGCCCCGGTATTCAACCAGACGGATAAAGGGGGAGGAAACGCCGAGGACGCTGAGAGCCTGAAAGAGATCGTCAGCCCTTATAATGTCCATATCTTCGCCGGGCATACGCATTTCTTCGAGAACAACCAAGTCACACCGAATCTGTACGAGCATAATATCGGAGCCGCTTGCGGAGCTTGGTGGGCCGGCCATGTAAATCGGTGCGGCGCCCCGAACGGTTATCTGGTCGTTGAGGTGAAAGGGAATGCCGCTACTTGGTATTATAAGGCAACCGGCCATGATTCGGATTATCAATTCAGGGTTTATAGGCCGAATGAGTTCAAATCGCAAGCGGATTACCTAGTGGTGAACGTATGGGATTGGGACCCGACCTACCAAGTTACATGGAGCGAAAACGGCATAGAGAAAGGTTGCATGGAGCAATTCGATGATGAAGACCAAGACTATATCGACATGCACGGAAAACCTTCCGGATATCATACATCGCACTTATTCCGTTGCCACCCTTCAGCCGGAGTCAAAGACGTACAGATCAAGGTTATCAACCGATTTGGCGAGACCTTTACTAAAAATGTAACACTCCCGTAATCAAATCGTAACAAGTGGCATTTACTTTTGTATCGATAAAATGTAGAAAACTCTCATTACATATTAATGTTAAAATCATTACAAAGGAACAAACCAAACCTTATTCCTAACTTTGAACGGCAACTCGGCTTTCGGCGGAAGGCGGTTGCCGTTATTTTTTTGAGGGTATATCCCATTCTTAACGGGAAAAGTTTCGAGTTCATTCGAAACTTTTGTACTTTTACGCAAAAGTTTCAAGTATGGACGATAGATTTAAGACATTAGAGAAGTATAACCTATGGGGTGGAAACGATTTTCCAACAGGCTATAAACGGCAAGATTATTTAGATAGGATATTATCCTACACCGGAAACAGATTAATCAAAGTCTTGGTAGGACAGCGACGTGTAGGGAAAAGCTATCTCCTTCGTCAGTTAGCTAGCCATCTCGCCAATAGTGGAGTAAATCCCCGAAATATATTCTTCATTAACTGTGAGCTATCCGCCTTCTATTTTTTGAAAACCAATGAAGATCTTGATTCCCTGTTTAATCTCTACTTAAAACAAATAAATCCTCAAGGTCGTATCTATCTGTTCATTGACGAAATCCAAAATGTAGAGGGATGGGAACGCTTCGCCAACTCATACTCACAAGACTATACCGCCGAATATGAGTTATTCATTAGTGGCTCCAACTCTAAAATGCTATCTGGAGAACTCGCCACGTTATTAGCCGGACGTTATGTGGAATTTGCCATCTATCCTTTTTCATACACAGAGTTTCTTGGAATCACCCAAAAAGAAAACAACAAGGTACACTACCTAGAATATATGCAAAGTAGTGGTATGCCTGAATTATACCATCTATCTCAACCAGAAGTACAAAGAAATTATATATCCGCATTAAAAGACACCGTATTACTACGTGATATCATACAAAGACAAAACATAAAAGACGCTAAGTTGCTTGAGGACATTTTTGTCTATCTGGTAAATAACGCATCTAATTTAATATCAATTCGGAATATCACCAATTATTTCAAGAGCTCGGGAAGGAAGACCAGCTATGATACGATCGCCTCCTACATTAGTTACATAGAGGACACTTTTTTGGTACATAAAGTCGAGAAATACCAAATCAAGGGAAAGGAGACCATCGCCGGGAATTGTAAGTATTACATCAATGACCTAGGTTTCAACAATTATTTATATCAAGGCTTTGGCTACGGCATTGGGTATAAACTAGAAAACCTCATTTATCTAGATTTATTAAGGGCCGGCTATCAAATATACGTAGGCAGCATAAAGAACAAAGAGGTGGATTTCGTCGCTATCAAAGGAGAGAGGGTTATCTATCTCCAATCCACTTATTTACTAATCGACAAAGAAACCATCGAACGGGAATATGCCTCGTTAGAGGCCATTGAGGATAATTACGAGAAGATCGTTGTCTCGCTCGATGATTTGCCGCTTCCTTCCAAAGAAGGAATAAAGCACGTACAAGCATGGTATTTATCCCATGCCATTCTCTAAAATCAAGGTTTGTTTTCGGATCTAGCCCTTCCTATAAGCTCACAAAAAAAGCACCTTGGCATTTTGTCAATTTGTAAACTCAACTGCCGGAGAATCACTTTTTTCGGGCAAACGTACAGCTTATCCCCAAATACGAGAAAAAATATTAGCAATCATTTGTCTTATACCGCATTAGTTAAAAACAGCCTTTTATCCTAGCGAATTTAATTCATCCTAATTCATATCCTATAGCTTATCCGGGCTATCTCATTGAGTTACGACAGGGATATAACAGGGTTACGATGCCCATTCATGAGTACTAACAACCCTATTCATGACTGTTTACGATGCCCAACGGCACTACTGTCGTTGCCAAACACGACTAGTCGCACTGCCTTTTACCACCTATCGTGTGTAAAAAGTGGTCCTTTTGCATGAAAAAGGCTATTTATACCCCTCCGATCTCCCCTACTTCATACCTCTCTCAAAAAGGGTATGTCACGATATCCCCCTTATATCAATCAAAAAGATCGAATACCGTCCATTTCACCAACAAAGCCCTTATCTACCTTTATCAACAAATAAGGGGAAACAGCGCAATACTGTCTCCCCTTGCCTTTGATCCGTTTCCATCCTCACGGAAGTACTTACGGATGAACTTTAATTTATTACTTTAGTATTAATATTAATCCATTCCCGCTTGTTCGCCCTCTCGGGGTACTTGGATAATCCGCACGGGAATGATTTTCGATTTATCTTTTCATTATTCCTTTACATGTCTTATTTAACGACCACCTTTACAGTCTCGTCGCCAACCGTTACAAGAACGATTCCAGCAGGAACAGCGATCGTAGCGTTATCGGAAGTGACAACTGTCTCTGCCAACGGCATACCCAATAAGTTACGAACATAAGCAGTCTCGCCTTGAGCGCCTTGGATCGTTACGGAACCGGCGTTGCCTGTTACTACGATAGAAGAAGTTGCGTTGTCAATAGACTCGTTACCGGTCGGAACCTCAGTACCCAACGTGAAGACCATAGCTTCCTCCTTAGAACCCAAACCTAACTTTCCGTTCTTAGAGTATACATACTTGTTACCTTTTGCCTTTGAATAGATAACATACTCGCCCTCTACAGCAGGATCAGCCAAGCAGATACCGAACTTGAAGTTATCCAAGCCAGCCAATACTTCTTCTGCCTTGTTTTCCTTAGCAGCAACAACAGCAGCCTTACCCTCTACAACCGTATTGATCGTATCAATACCCGCGATAGTAGCCGGACGGAAGATTACCTTAGCGACCTGATCCTCCTTAGTTGTACCTTCCAACATATACTTCTCGTTGAAAGAAGCGACAGCGGAGTTCTCATCGAAGATAGACATAGAGTCTGTAGCGTTATACATGAACATTCTCTCGGCCGGTTTCTCCTCGCCTTCAGCAACCTCAATACCCTTAGAGATATAGAAGTACGGAGTCGTAGCCTTGCTATCCGCCGTATCCAACCAGAAGATCATGCTCTCAGCGGAAAGGATACCCTCTGTGATACCATTCTTATTCAACTGATAGTTGATAGAACCTAACTGATCAACATCGTCGAAAGAAGCGTGACGAGGCTCAGCAGGCAATGTAGTCTTGTCTGAATTATCTTGTACCTTAACAGCTACGCTAGCGAAGCTACCTTCTGACAGGTTATATAATAATGCCTCGTTTGTTGAGAAGTCTGTACCTGTAGTAGAATTTACGCTTACAACTTTTGTGTTGGCAGTGATATCCTCATCAAATGAAACAGCCGCATCAGTTCCCATCATAGCGTAAGAACCGTCAGCGTTCACACGGAATACGAATTCAGCAGGTTTTTCAGATTCGTTTACCTTTGCGAATTTCAAATCCTTACCTAAGTAAGTAACGATATCATCTTTACCCTCTACCGGAGTCGTATAATAGATATTGTAAGTCGGAACAAACAATGTATCTTTCAACTCTACAATCTTACCATCTTTCAAACAAGATAATACAAGAGGTTGGATCGTGTAATTTACGACAGCATCTTTATCATCCTCTTTGATCTTACCTTTAGCCTTATTGATAGCCAACGTGAATGCATCGGAAGCCTTCATGCTAGGAGCCAACGTTTCAGTTGTTGTTTCGCCTTCTGTTTTCTTGTCTCTCTTAGCAAAGAAAGTCTTCTCACCAATTAACGGGGTCTTACCCGTAAATTCCAATTGGATACCAGCTTCCATCTCATCCTTGGATAAATCCAAGAAACCAGCGACCTTCTCAACCGGGATGAACTTAACAGTAGTAGAAGCAACAGATTTAGCCACTTCTGCCTCTTCACCCGTAGCAGCTTTCTTCAAGGAAGCGAAAGAAACCGCTTCTTTATTTTCATCTACTGCGTTAACCACCTTATACCTTCACGTCAGACTCTTGCAAGCCTAAAGTAATCTCTTGAGCAGTTTCACGGTTCACCAACGTAAATGTATATTTACCGTCGAAGCCCTTCACGGCCCATTGAGATAAAGCAGAGTTGAAGTTTACGTCTTTAGCAGCCTTAGCGTCGAAAGCGAAAGTATAAGTTTCTTCAGCTCTAGCATCTGCCTTTACAGATACCGGAACCAAATATTTATGATACTCAGTCTGGAATTTATCTTTTTCGCTTTCATTGTTGCTAGTGAAGTAAACATTCACGTAGTTAGCCACACCTTCCTTCAATAAAACGGAAGCATCCAAATAAGTGCTAGCGCCTAAAGTAGCGGAGATCAATAAAGATTTCTCATTTTCCTTAACCGTCGTCACATAAGTCTTCGTATCTGTATCAGTAAAGCGCATAGCACCTACGTACACATATTCAGTTTCCTCTGCAGTATCATCCTGATTAGGATCTTCTATTTTCAGCTCATACTCACCTTCATTCGCCAACTTATCGAACTCCTTAACAGAGAAAGCAGCCTTATTCCTAGTGATCTTATCACCGTTGATAACCTGTAGAATGTAAGCCGGAGATTTAGCGCCTCTTACGTCATATTTTTTATCTATATTCAAAGCAAGAAGTTGGATATCCTCCGTAGCCAAGGCCTCCTCTACTCCTTCTTCATCTTTCACTGCTTTTTCCAATGCCTTAACAGCATCATCCTTACCGCCTACAACGAAATAAGTACCGGCATCTAAAGTAGCAGCATCGTCCCCGATCTCTACCGCATACATCGGTTTAGCGAAAGCGTTACCTTCCAAGTCTGTCTTAGCGTTGAAGCCGAAAGTGAAACCTTCCGTGTTGTACTCGTTCAACATAGCAGCCGTCATCACCTCTTCTTGTGTAGCCAAAACCACGTTGACAGCCGTAGCGTTCATCAAAGAAGCGGAGAATGTATTCAATTCACTTAATTTGTTCTTGTCTGTGATTAAAGTAGTCACAGTTTTAGAAGCCTCTGTAGTAGTAGCAGCGTCTGATTTAATTACACCGTCTTTCGTCAAAGAAATCTTATTGCCGTCAACAGACAAGGAGAAGGTGTACTGTCCACCAACCTTAGTGTAATTGCCAACCTCGAAAACAGAAGCCTCGTCAGGGTTTAAAGTCTCTTCTAAAGACCAAACCGTAGCCTTGTCCTTAATTGTTAACTTTTTAACTTTGTAATACTTCGTATCAGTTTGAGTGGAGGTAGCCTCATCGCTGCCTACCTGCAAATAGAACTTCACACCGTTCGCCAAAACCTTGTTCGTGTTCACGGCTTGATAAGTCGCAAACGTCGCTTCAGCGAAAGCAGGTGTTACAACTGATCCAGAGGCCAATAAAGCCGCTGTCATCAAAGTAAAAATCCCTTTGTTCATAATCTCTAATTTAAATATTAATAATAGTGTTAATTAAATATCTATCAAGACCTTAATCAATCGCCCTCTATTCAAAAACGACT
>ERZ773114.4618-NODE-4618-length-10239-cov-3.708268_pt1 | contig 10239 bp, 9 predicted proteins | sample MGYA00580564_ERZ773114 | MGnify/ENA primary metagenome ERZ773114 (study PRJEB29015, sample SAMEA2737836) | human gut metagenome | biome: human gut; feature: human-associated habitat; material: faeces | place: China | collected 2012 ...
GTGTGGAAACAGAGACGCTGGAGCAGGTGCTGCAACAATCGTTGTTTCATCTTCTCTTTTTTGCATCAGGACAAAACCATCCTTGTCGAAGTGTAAAGCCTTGATTTTCCGGCAGCCTCTTCCGCAAAAGAGAAACAGGGCATTGGAGTATGGGTCGAGGTCGTAGCTGTCCCGCACGATAGCCATGAGTCCATCAAACTCTTTCTCATATCAGTGCGGCCGGTGATTACAAAAATCTTGGAAACACCGGACAGGTCGCCTAACATAACTTTTGCAGAGCCGTTAGTGTTTGAACGATTGTAGACTCTGCCGCAGCATTGGTGATTTCAATCTGAATCCCATGCATTGAGATTTTAATAGCAGTTGCAGTAATTTCCTCTGAACTACAATTCATTGGTAATTCAGATACAGGATTGAAATTCAGTTCCACAACTTCCTGCTTCTGGCAGGGAATCACGGCACCGGCAGTAGATGGTGGAATACTGCATGCTTTATTGCGAAGTCGTTTGACATAGTAATAAAAAGTACTGATTCCGATTTGGTGCTCCATGCACCAGTCCTTGTCAGAGAGCCCGCTTGACCGGCATTCGCTAATCATGTCCAGCCACTTTTCGTCAGAGTAGTGCAGTCTTTTTGAACTCATAGTAATTCACTCCTAAAGGTTATTCAGAGTGAATTCACCCGGAATCAATCACAGTTAGAGCAAACGGCTCCAATTACAAATACAGCTGATCCAGAGAGATACTCACTCCTGAAATGATTATCTCATGAAAAGTTGGTGGCGACAAACCGTGCGATTATACATCGCTTACTGACAATCAACACTCTTTAAAGTATACAGGAAGCTCCTTACGCTCATAAAAATATCGCTAGGGAATTTTCATTCCTTAACGGCATTTCTTTCATTTTACTTTATAGAAATTTAATTTCACCTGTCATTGTTATTTGGATGATATTATAGATTTACACGGTGTTTTTAAAACATCGCCTAAAATTATCAGACTTCAATTCGAATTTTGCTATTTTGACCACATTGGTGCCTGACCCTTTCTATTTTCACGGACACAAAATTATAACCTATCCTTTATCATTCTTTGTGTCTTTGTAGCACCATCGCTACCAGTATTTTTATATGAAGGGTGATTAGGATACCATTCTCTAAATTTCTGAAAGAAAAAATTGGCACCTTCTTTTGGTTGTAGTTTTCGAGCAATAAATAACGATTGCGGCATCATATCACCAAAACAGCTTCTTTCACTTGCCTTCATATTTTTCATTCTATTAACATATCTTTCTGCTAATCTCTCTCTAATTTCATCCTGAGAATTTGCATGCCAAGAATATAATTCTTCTACATCACTATCCGATGACATGTCTAACATATATTTTTCTTTATATACCAGCGCGCAATGGTGAACTGGTCTATCATCTGTGCAATTGTAAAACCAACCCACATAGGGCTCTACATCAACAATACCTGAATTTGTTAGATTTTCAAGCAAACGTTCTGAATTACTATAACAACTACCTGTTTTAAATTGTGTGTTATCATAAATTGTTCTAATTATATCATCATCTAACTTCTCAGTATTATATATCGTGAATATTCTTATATCACCCTCTCCTTCCAGCGGGTACATTCTACTTGGAATAACAATTTTTTCCGGTGTGTCTATCTTATATGACATAATACTTATAATACGGTTCTCTTTAAAAATAATATCCTTGCCGAAATGTTGTTCCAATTTTTCTCTATATTCTTTGGATAATTTCAATTTCATCAACTATTATCTCCTTCCTAAATTATTCATAATAAAGCAAATGTTGTCTCTCAAAATTAAATTTTCTACTCCTCCATTTCTGGAATATATACATATCCGAAATAGCGATAGATGGGTTGACCACATTAGTACCTGACCCCAATGTGGTCAACTTAGGCCCCAAAGCCTTGATTTTTCAAGGCTATAGAGCCTTTTTTTTTGTAAAAATTTCTGATTTTTTTCTGAAAAAGACTTGACAAAAGCCTCCAAAAGTGAGGTCGCTTCGCGACCTATTAATCAAGTAATTGTTCGTCTCGCCACGAACTTTAATTACACTTTAGGAGGTATGTCATATGAATCGAATTGACATCTGCAAAAATATCATTCAATCCATTAAGGAGTATATCACAACCCCAGAAAAGCTGGAACCTCATCGTGCGAAAAATCATTTTATTTGCAAACGAAAGCTTTCTCTTTTTCAAGTAATTATGTATCTGCTTTACACTTCAAAGGCCTCCATGTTTCAAAATCTTTCCCGTATTCGGGAAGTTCTTGGAAGCCTTGATTTCCCTGACATTTCAAAACAGGCTCTGTCAAAGGCTCGCCAATTTATTAACCCTGTCTTATTTAAAGAGCTCTACTATTTATCAGTTGATTTATTCTATAAGCAGCTCCCATCTCGTAAACTTTGGAATGGATATCATTTATTTGCCATTGATGGTTCTAAAATAGAATTGCCTAATTCGAAATCGAATTTCGAGTTCTTTGGTGAAATGTTTGGATATCCTGATCCAAGCCGCCGTTTTACTATGGGACTTGGTTCCATTGTTTATGATGTTCTTGATGATTATATTGTCCATGCTTCTTTTCAACAATATCTTGCATCTGAACGTTCCGCTGCTTTAGAGCATTTGCATAATTTAGAAGATTTAAATATCTATCAAAACAGCGTTGTAATCTTTGATCGTGGCTATTATTCTGAAGATATGTTTCGTTACTGTGTCGAGCATCAGCACCTTTGTCTTATGCGCTTAAAACAGAACTATAACATTGCTAAGAAATGCTCTGGAGACATAATCACGGTTCTTCCCGGCAACGAAAAAGACGGGACTGAGGATATCAGGATAAGAGTCATCGAAGTTATTCTCAATGCTGGAACGAAAGAGTATCTTGCCACCAATCTTTTTGATTCACATATTTCTCAACAGATGTTCCGCGAACTTTACTTCTATCGCTGGCCAGTCGAAACAAAATATAAGGAATTGAAAAGCCTCCTTGCTATTGAAGAATTTTCCGGTGCAACGACCACTTCAGTGCTTCAAGAATTTTATATCAACGTACTTCTTTCAAACCTGTCATCTCTTATTAAAAATCAAGTTGATGAAGAAATTCAGATTACCGCTAAAAGTACGAATAAATATCGATACCAAGCAAACCGAGCATTTATTATCGGACGTGTCAAAACAATAGTTTCCAAAATCCTGTGTAATCTTTTCGATTTATCTGCACTTGATATACTATATAAGGAATCTCTCCGATGCAGATCTCAGATTATGCCTGGAAGAACATTCCGACGAAAGAAGAATAAAGCAATAGGCAGAACACATTTTAACAATAAAAAAGTTGCATTCTAATATCAATAGCTGTTAATAGGGCTTTTTCTGTGAAGCTCTATTAAAGTGCGTCTTCTTTTCAAATCTGCCTTCCTCTTTTCTCAATTTCGCACCGTTAGTCATTAACCTGAGCAGGCACTTGTCTTAAGTTGACATTAGGTTGACCACATTGGTACCTGACCCCAATGTGTTTTCATTAGTCTCATTCAAACGCCACCTGCTCCTCAAAATAAATCATCTTTGTACCTATTCTACCCAATGCTATCAAGACTCTGAACTCTCCCACAACAACGAAACATTCTCGTATTCCATAATATAACGCTGTTCCTGCAAATTGATTTCTTCCTGCTCTTCTGTTGCGAGCTGTTCCAATAGCTCATTATATTCCTTATTGCCGTCATCCCTTGTATAACTGTACACATTAATACTCTTCCAGGAATTCAACAGATAATCAAATAAATCAGATGCATGATGAAAAAACATCTGATTGGTGAAACCAATATTCTCGTCATACCACTCTAATACCAGGTATCCAAATGGATATGCATCTACAACACAAAAATCATTTTGTGATTCTATAAAATCTGAAAATATCCTTTTTACATCCAAACAATGGGTACATATCAACCGTGAGGTCTGAGCGATTTTTTGGTATAATTAATTATGCTACCAACAAACTATACCAATGGTAATTATACTATGCGTCAGCTGAAATTACCATTAGGAATCGAAAAATTGATTGACCGGTGGAATTTAGTCTCGCACACTACCTTCCAGTGGTCCGTTTGTCATCCCATCAAATCATCTTTTTTCCAAGAAGTTACTCCTATTATAACAGAAATAAGCGTTTTGAGCTTATAAAACTCTTAGAAAATCAAGAACTTTTAAATGCTAGCAGCAAAGTCCTGCTCCTTTACTACTAGCTTTCCTCTTTTTTCTATTCCTCTGTCACTGTTTTCATATAGAGTGCTTGCATATTCTGTTCCAAAACACTCATTCCTGCACGTTTAAATTTATATCGAAGCAATGCTGCTTTCGCCTCTTCATGTGTAGACAATACAATTTGCCCTATTCCCTGCTGTGTCAACAAATCCGCAAGTGAAATCGCACTAATGTCATCAATCGTTTGAAGTGGATCATCTATCAGTAAAATGTCTAGCCCATTTGCATCACCATACACATTTTTTATTGAAAGCAAAAATGCAATTGAAAGACCATTTAATTGTCCTGTACTCAAAATATTATAAACATCACTCCCACTCTTAGAAACCGCCTCAAATACTAACTGATTAGTTTTAATGATTGCTCTAATTCCCAAGCCCAATGGATAATTTTGTATAATTCTTCCGCTATATACCATTAATGGAATTTTAATTGCATTAAGAAGCTTTGTTTGATATTCTTTATTCGCATCTTCATATTTACTAACCAATGTTTTTACTGCATCTGTCATGGCATCTGTTTTCTTTTTATATTCCTCATAATCACCTTTTAGTTTTTTTAGCCGTGTTTCTTCAGTAGAAAGCTGTATAGAAAGATTATCATTAAATAGCTTTGCAACATATTGTTCTTTGCTTTGCAACTCTTTCACCGTGTGATAAGGTTTTTCATTATGATAATAGGTATTATGAATCGATTTATATAATTCAATTTGCTTTTCTTGAAAAATAATTTTATTTGGAACTTCCTTTTCTTGAAGTTTTTTCAATAAGTTTTCATACTGTTGAGAAAATTCTTGAATATCAAATTTTTCAATCTCCTGAGATCTAAACTCTGGTATTTTGACTTTATTCAACAACTGTTGTAATTTCTCCACTGATAGATTTCTACATCCTGATAAAGTATCATCCATTTTTATTAGTACTTTATTTTCCTCAAGAAACGCTTTCAATACAGGGATAATTTCTTTTTGAAATAAATTTGTTATTTGTGTTTCAAGATCTTCTATTCTTTTTATGCCATCTGTATGAATATTTTTTATAAATTGTTCCGTTTCTGTGATAGCTGCGTCTATATCCACAAACTCTGTTCCACACAATGGACATTTGTTTTTATTATACTTTCCAGACTCCGCAGCATTATAAAATTCCTTAATGAGTCCCCTTCTTGCTTTTGTCATCTGTGCCAGAACTTTATCTGCATCATCCAATTGACTTTGTTCTTTTTTCTGGTTCAATAATGATGTTTTTATCGTTGTTACAATTTCTGGTTTTATTCTAATTTTATCGAACAATCTTTCATCTACTGACCAAACACTGTTGGTATAATTCATCAACAATTCTTTACACGTAACTAACTCTTTTATGAGACTTCCTTTTTTATTAAGTAATTCAATCTCCTGTTGATAAAACAATGCCATATATAATTGTTTCGGTGATTCTTTCAATTCCCTTATAATAGCATTATCTTTATATCGAATGTATTCATCATAGTTTTCTATAAATCCTTCAATTTGTTTGAGCTGCTGAACAACCGTTTCATATGTAACGCCTTGTTCCAATTTTATGACATCAAATTCGTATTCAACTTCGTCAAATAATCGTATATTTTCCCCTGGCAATTCCGCATTCATGACAATATGCTCAGCCTGACGTTTTATCTCATTTACTTTTTTACCTACTTCATCTATTTGCTTTTCTTTATCCACAATTTCTTTTTCTACTCTTCCAAGAATATGTTCTTGAACCGATTTCAGCATTTGAATTTTATCAGTTATCTCGGTGTCATCTAAAAGAGAAGATACAGAATCTTTTCTATTTTTATACTTATTTTGTAAGAAGTCCAAAGATTCACTTTGAGAAATATATGTCCCTATATCAAACATATTGGAACTCAAATGAAATTTATCATACAATTCTTCTTGACTAATTTCTTGACTATTAAGTGTGATAATACTCTGAAATTCATTTTTACATAAAAGTTTTCTTTCTACAGATATTTCATCTGAAACATCAGACGATAAAATTGCTGAGATAACTATATCCTTATCTATATCATTTGCCAAAGTTCCTAATGTTTCTGTCTTCCTATTTTGCAAACTAGGGTTAAAATGCTTTATTTTCCCAGTCACCAAAACTTCAATAGCATCAAATAATGTCGTCTTACCATATCCGTTTTGACCATCTAAAATTACAATATTACTATTCATAAAATCGAATTTTAAAGGTTTATTACTTGTAATATACTTAAAATTTTTAATGCATAGACTCTTAAATGTGTATCCCATCCAATTACTCCTCCAATATTTTTTGATATATCATATCGGACAATACTTCTACATCAAAAGATTCTTCCTCTATTGATTTTATAAACATATCATTTATCATTTCAACATTCTTTTTTTGTTTCCTTATCCCGTCTATTTTTTGTCTTACCATTTCACCAAAATCATTCATGACTGCCTTAGGAAAGATTGGATTAAAAAATGGAACTTTGCTTAATAAACGCGTCAGAAATTGTACCTGCTCCGATTCATCATTTAAGAACTGTACCTCTTCTAATACTGTATCAAGCATTGGTTTTCCATTGGTTTTCAATGACTCACACCATTTTCCGAAACATTGCTGTTCTTTTTCCGTATAATAAAACACATATTTTTTATAAAAGAATTCATTTTCTTCAATTTTTATGATATATGGATACAGTCTTTCTTCTATATGCTCCACCTTCCAGAACAATATCATATAAGAATCGCTTGGTTTCGGCTTTTCTACAACTGTATATGCATCACTATTCAGTGCCACATCTTCAATCTCTGATAAATTATCCTGATTCTCACCATCTATTTCAAATTCTGAAAAATAATAATACTTACTTTCTTGTCCTGATGCATCCACAAACAATTGCACTTTATCATTATATAAGTCAATCTTTGTATCTTTATCTTTTTGCATTGGAATAACGCTTCCTCCATTTAATAAACGGATTATATCCAGTATAGTACTAATCATGATTACCTCCATTTTGTTCAAATTTTTCTTTCAATTCCTGAGCCGAAATTAATTCAATATCTCTATAATATCCACCCACTTTATCTGGAGAACTATTTTTCCAGCCAGATGTAATTTGTGCTTGGGATAAAGTTCCCGAATAACTTCCCGGAATAACCGTAATACTATTTCCTGTCAATACATCAATAATGTCTGTATTATTAATAATATTTTGAAAAATACTTTGTAGTGCCTGTTCTTTCCTAGCACCACGCGTAAGATTTAAAAACGTAGGTATGATCTGCCTGCTTGGTGCTTGCGAATATTTTGATTGTAAATATAACCCACAATTATCCCCTGTAACTTTTTCTGGGGTATCACTTCGATACAACAATTCGTAAATTTCACTTTGAATTTTATCGACTGAAAGATTTTCTACTAAGGTCAATTCGTTATCCCACCCATCTACTTTACTCGGATTAAGTAATTTGCAAAACTGACCATAATCAACAATTCCGGCTATTTTTTCATATCCACATTTGGCAGCACAAACTCTATTACAATTTTCTAAAGAAGTTGCACATTCATCTTGACATAAATTATTCAAAGCCTTTTCAATATTCCGCATAACATATTCGTAAATTTTTTCTTTCAAATAATATTCTTTTCGTATCTCTTCTTTATCAATGGCAGACTCCATGATTCCTATAATATCTGAAAATTCTATTACATATTCTCTATTTTTAAAAACCTTCTTATGCATTTTTGCGATTCTATCGTCTAAAAACAAGCATAACTCCGCATATACAACTTCTGCCACCTTGTCAGAGTATCCTCTGCTTCTCAAATATGATAAGATTTCTGTATTTATTTCGTTCTTGACATCACATACACCAACTACTTTTGATGATCTTTTATATAATTCAATACTTGCACTGTACGTATTAGATGCATCATTCCAATCTTCTATTTCCTTTGCAACTGTAAGATAGCATTTTGCTGTCGGATTACTGGACTCAGCTCTATGTTTCAATAATTTGTCCATTGCTTCACTATAACTATTCCATTTATTTTTAGACAAATAAGCCTTAACCTGATGAAATGATTTATATTCCGAATCGCAAATAATACAAAAATCCTCTGTTTTTTCTAGTTCAACAGAGTAGGTATCTATATCTTTATCTTTGCCTATTTGATTTATTAATTCCAGGACATATAACAGCATCATTTTCCCTTGATAATTAAACCCACTCCATGTTGGTATTGCATCATTACCTCTACCCACGACATTTCTCCTTATCATTTTATACTCTCATTATACGACAAATAAATAATAAGTCGAGTTAATCATGCAAAAATCAACAAAATAGTCTTGGTATAAAATAATTTTAATTTTGTTTCACCCCACGCAGACATACGCTTTCTCCTTTGATCCGAATGTTGAGGAAGAAGGCAAGAATGCCAGGCGTCAGGAGATGTTACTGGAAAAGGCAAACTTTGACAGATTTTCATCACTAAGCGAAATCGACTACAGTTTCAATCATTCACTGGACAAAGATAAGATTGAAGAACTCGGAAAACTTCATTTCTTACAGAAACAAGAGAACATCATTATTATTGGGCCACCGGGAGTTGGGAAAAGTATGATTGCTACAGGTATTGGAATCAATGCGTGCAATGAAGGAAAGAAAGTTCTTTTTGTAAATGCAAAGGAGCTTGTTGATAAGCTTTATGAAGAAATGACAGTATGACGACTTGCAGATACGCTTGAAAAACTTCAAAAAATAGACCTGTTGATTATAGATGAGCTGTCTTACATAAAAATGGACAGAGAAAGAGAGAGCCTGTTTTTCCAGATCATCCGCCAACGATACGAAAAAAGCTCCCTCATTATTACGACCAACCTGCCAATGGGCAGATGGGACGAACTGTTTACCGGACAGCTTGCAGCAACTGCGATTCTTGACCGCTTATTGCATCACTGTCATGTGCTAAGTATAACGGGTGACAGCTATCGTGTCAAAGGGTCAAAATTAAGTGTTAAAAATGGAAAGGAACAAAACATATGCCAAACTGCAAAATAAATGAAACTGACCTGAGGGAACTTGCGGATTTATATAACTCTGCTGGAAAGCATGCGCTTTACGATGTCATAAGAAACCGATTCAGTGTAAAAAATCCAACCTGTATATTTAAGAGGATGCGTGAACATCCGGCACTTCGCTACAATAGCGAAAAGGACCGATTTGAAACAGAATCGTTGAAAAATGCGGAGGATGTTTTCATGAGTATGGAAGAACTGTGTTCACCAATCGTTCCGCAACACATCCACTCAAAAGAACAAGAAGAACTTGATAGCCGCCCAGCGGCAATGGATAAACTAATCCGTGAACTGATTGGGGATCGCCTATTGGAATTGAATAAGTATGTCACGATAGATTCCCTGTCCAAAAGAATCATTGTTGACAAAACCACACTGGGTCAGGATGGCTACAAACTAGTTACGCATTAGCAGGGTGGGTCAATTCACAGTGTAAAAAACAGAAATAACATAAAAATCTGATCCACCTTGAGAAACAAACAGGTGGGTCAGGTTTAAACGAAAAAGTGGGTCAATTTTACTTGACAATCAACATTTCTTTCTTTACTTCAAGTATCTTGTCATCCATTTTCTCACCTTGAATAAATATCATATGTACAAAGACCTGCATCAACATGTCCTATCGGTATCTGAAGATAAAAACATGCTAACGCTGTAACAAACGTCGTTGAAGTATCTCCATGAACTAGAACAACATCCAGGCATTCTTTTTCCAATACTTCTCGAATTTTTAACTGATTATTCCGGGGGCCTCGCCACACCGGACTGACGGCTGTCATGAAGAAGATGAAACAACGATTGTTGCAGCACCTGCTCCAGCGTCTCTGTTTCCACAC
>ERZ773114.4622-NODE-4622-length-10232-cov-3.596541_pt1 | contig 10232 bp, 12 predicted proteins | sample MGYA00580564_ERZ773114 | MGnify/ENA primary metagenome ERZ773114 (study PRJEB29015, sample SAMEA2737836) | human gut metagenome | biome: human gut; feature: human-associated habitat; material: faeces | place: China | collected 2012 ...
CCTGTTCCCTGCAATGCGTCCGCAGAAATAATCGCGTCTTGTGAAATGCAAAAACCCGGCTTGCCGGGTTTTTTTATGTCTGATGTGAGGTCCTAAGGCTGGCGTAGCCTGGCTCAGCGCAGCGCAAGCCGGGGATCCCGGATGGCGGCGTAAACGCCTTATCCGGGCTACGCAATGGCGCAGAACCGTAGGCCTGTGCAAGCGTAGCGCCGCCAGGCATTAATGACAGGCACAGGGCTGCGCCTGGCCTGGAGAATAGTCAGCTTACCCGCGCAGACGCGCAACAAAGTCGGTCAGCGCCTGGCGGGCGTCCCGATTTTCCGCTTCCAGCACCATCCACGGGCTGAACGCCCACGGCGTGGCGGCCAGCGCGCTTAACATCGTTGCCAGGTCAACCCACTGATAGTCCATGACTTCATCGTCGTTAGGCTGCACTTCGCTTACCACGCGCGCGGCATATACCGGGCACACTTCGTTCTCAACGATACCGTTTGGGGCGACCGCCCGGTAGCGGAAGGCCGGGTGAACCGGCGCGATATCAGAGATCTCCACACCGAGTTCGAAGCGACAGCGGCGCGTGACGGCCTGCTCGAAGGTCTCGCCCTGCTGGGGGTGTCCGCAGACCGAGTTGGTCCATACCCCGGGCCAGGCTTTTTTGCCCAACGAACGGCGAGTGACCAGCAACTGACCCTGCTGGTTAAACAGCCAGCAGGAAAACGCGAGATGTAAAGGGGTATCAAACGTATGGGCGGCATACTTCTCCAGCATACCGGCAGGCTGATCCTGCTCATCCAGCAAAATGACGTGTTCCCCGGCCATGACGACTCCTGAAAATAAAAAATGACCCGGCACAAACCCGCCGGGTCATGTACTCAGGCCACTAGGGTAGCCCATAAATGGGAGAAAGGCATTACCAAAACAAGCCCTGGAGGCAGCTCTGTGAACGGCAACGCGCAATAGCGAGGAGAGGCCGCCGCGCCGCGTGGCGCAAATATGAATTTCTGCCTGCCGCAGACCGCGCGCTAGGGACGGGGGATAATGGTTTCGCCATCAGGGATGACGCCCTGCGCCGCGGACTGGTATGATATTCGCCCTGATTGCGAGGTAAGTGGTTGTGTTAAGTGCAGGATGCCTGATGATGAAACGCTTTTATATGACACTGATGCTGGCGGCAAGCCTGGTGCTGGCCGGCTGCTCCAGCACCTCCGATTCCGGTGGCACCTACACCGTTAAACGCGGCGATACCCTGTACGGCATCTCCCGCACCACCGGCACCAGCGTTCGCGATCTGGCCCGCCTGAATAACATCTCCCCGCCTTACACCATTGAGGTGGGGCAGAAGCTGAAGCTTAACGGCAGCAGTTCAACGAAGACAACGAAGAAAAAATCTTCCTCTACGCGCACCGCGGCGGTCACGCCTTCGTCCGCGGTACCTCAGTCCTCCTGGCCGCCGGTGGGACAGCGCTGCTGGCGCTGGCCGACCAGCGGCAAAGTGGTCCTGCCTTATTCCACCGCCGATGGCGGCAATAAAGGCATTGATATCGCCGGAACCCGCGGCCAGCCGGTGTATGCCGCCGGGGCGGGCAAGGTGGTCTACGTCGGCAATCAGCTGCGCGGCTATGGCAATCTGATCATGATTAAGCACAGCGAGGATTACATCACCGCCTATGCCCACAACGATAAGCTAATGGTGAATAATGGCCAGAGCGTGAAGGCCGGCCAGCAAATTGCCACCATGGGCAGTACGGATGCCGACTCAGTGCGGCTGCATTTCCAGATCCGCTACCGGGCGACAGCCATCGATCCGCTGCGTTACCTGCCGCCGCAGGGAAGTAAACCTAAGTGCTAAAAGGTTATTTTATCGCCAGTCAGCATCCGGCAGGCTTGTCACAGGGTGCGTAAGGGCTATAATGCTTCTCGCACCTCTTCGCGGGCGTAGTTCAATGGTAGAACGAGAGCTTCCCAAGCTCTATACGAGGGTTCGATTCCCTTCGCCCGCTCCAAATTCAAGTCTCCTGAAGTCTACCTAACTCAATTTTCCCTTGATAAATCAGCGGTTATAGCATTCTGTTAGTCTATTGAACTCCGACGGAGGACTCCACTTTGGTTGCGGGATCGGCGTTTTGCGCTGCTGGCGCTGGAGTCGTAGCGTTTAGTGATATTTTCGCGCTTATCCTGTTTCCGCAGGATGAGTGATTTTACGCAACCGGCTCGCGCTGACGACGACCGATACCGCAGAGGCCGCGGCGGCGCTCCACAGCGCAACATGAATTGACCTTTCATCTGCTGCCAGCAGAACGGCTACGGCGGCGGCTCCCAGGCACTGCCCGAAAGTGCGCATAATGGATAAAACACCGGACGCATAACTCGCGTGCTCACGAATAACGTTTGAGAGCATTTCCCGGTTATTGGGACTCTGAAAGCAGCCAAACCCTATTCCGCATACCAGACTTCGCAGGCAGATATCCCACATTGAAGGGCTGGCGGGTAACGTCGCCAGCAGGATCAAACCGACGACAAATATCACCAGCCCCAGGGTGGATATCGCCGGGGCTGATATCGTGTCCGCCCAACGGCCTGCATGCGGCGCAATCAGCACGATCCCTAATGGCCACGGCGTAAACAGCAGGGCAGACACTACCGGACTGTAGCCGTATTCGCTCTGAAACAGGAAGGGTAGCGCAATAAAGGTGATCCCCTGGCTGACAAAAGCAACCATCGACGTGAAGGCCGCGAGGGTAAAACGTTCATTTTTAAACATGCTCGGCGGCAGTAAGGGATGACCCGTGCGGCGGATTTGCCAGATAAAAGCCATGCCGCTCAGCGCAGCGAGAGCCATCCAGCAAAGGCTGCCGAATTGAGAAGTAGCGTTCTGTAGGCTGTTCGCCGCCATGATCGTCGAACCCAACAGCAGCGCCGACAATATGGCGCCCACGGTGTCGAAGGGCGCCTGCATACGGATCGCATCCCGCGGCAGCGCTCTGACCGCCAGCAGTAAGGCGAGGGTGCCGGGAAGAACGTTTATCGCAAACAGCCATTGCCAGCTAAGGGTGTGAAGGATCGTACCGCCCAATACCGGGCCGATAGCGGAGCTCGAGGCAATGAGCAGGGCATGGAACCCCAGAATGCGGCCAAGTAAGCGTCCGGGAAATACGGACCTGAGTATTGCGGGGGCAATACTCAGCGTCGCCGCGCCGCCGATCCCCTGAAGCACGCGCATACCGATAAGCACTTCGGGCTTATTCGCCAGCGCGCAACCCAGTGATGTCAGGGTAAAGGTCGTCAGGCCCGCCAGAAATACGGGGCGATAACCCAGACGGGCCGCAAGCGCCGCGAATATCGCCAGCGTCATCGCAGCCGCCAGCAGATACCCGTTGGCGAACCAGACGGCAATACTGGCAGGTACCTGCATCTCCTGAGCCATGGAGGGCAGGGCAATGTTGATCATGGTGCCATCAAACACGCCCATTAAGGTGGTGGTCATTATTGCGGCCATCACCCGTGCGCGCGCCGGGCCAGGCAGTCCTTCGTCGCCGGGTTGACTGGAAAAGAGCGTCATCATTTGTCCTCTGAGAAGAGTGTATGGATGACAAAACTATAAAGATGGCTTTTACCAGGCGGAAGGCGCACTATTTTCACTTTATTGTTGCATCAAACGCCTTATCTTAATGTGCTGGGAGGAAGGGTAATGTCTGATCCCGATTTTAATTTGCTGTTAGCTCTCGACGTATTGCTGAGTGAAGCGAGTGTCGCAGGTGCGGCTCGTCGTCTGAACCTCAGCACTTCGGCCATGAGCCGGACATTAAGCAGGTTACGCGATGTCACAGGAGACCCGATCCTGGTACGCGCCGGGCGTAACATGGTACTGACCCCGTGGGCCGAAGCGACCCGGGATCGCGCCAGGCGTGCAGTGCACGATGCCAGGGCGGTATTACAGCCCTCAACTGAAACGTTCAGCGCGCAAAATCTGGCGCGTCTTTTTACCATCAGGGCAAACGATGGTTTTGTGGTGGCGTTTGGGCCTGCGCTTATAGCAGCGGTTGCCGACGCAGCGCCGGACGTCTGTATACGCTTCGCGCCTAAGCCGGAAAAAACGTCGCGCTATCTTCGGGAAGGGCTGGTTGATCTGGAGATTGGCGTTCAGAGTAATATGGGGCCAGAAATACGGCTGCAACGACTGTTTGAGGATCGGTTTGTTGGCGTCGTCCGTAAAGGGCACCCGCTGGCTAAGCAGGCTGAAATAGGCGTGGGTGATTATGTCGCCTGGGGCCATGTGGTAGCGTCACCCGAGGGCGCGTTGCACGGATCCGTTGACGATGCGCTGGCCGAACTGGGGACAAAACGTAAAATTGCAAGCGTCGTACCGGGATTTCCGACAGCACTTTCCGTGGCGCTGGAATCGGATCTTATCGCCATGATACCCGCACTCTATTTACTCAATCAGCAGGTAACGGACCAGGTACATGTTTTCGAGCTGCCGTTCAAAAGCCGTCGTATTACGGTATCGCAGATGTGGCACCCAAGAATGGAACGCGACCCCGGTCACCGCTGGCTGAGAGAGCAAATTCTTGCGATATGCGGTGTGGCCCGGTCAGCCATGACTAAGGAGCCTGTATAGCGATTGCTATAACATCAATTTATATTAAATGTATAATTCAATTCATTGATATTTAATATAAAATACATCAATCGAAGTAGCGGTGTAGTAGCTAAATTGAGATGTCCGTCTCTGACCAAATAGACATGTCCGCGCTACAGTCTCACCACAGCGATCACTGCTTTCAAAGGATGAGACTCATGACGGCATACGGAACGGCAATTTTCTCAATGAGCGATGTGAACAGACTCACGATCGAAGTCTCCATACTTCGATAGACCGTTTATGTTCTTTCCGCGAGACCTAATCGAAAGCCCTCGTGGTACCTTTAAATTAACAATTAACGACGAATAAAGGACAGCTTCCCTGCCCTTTATTCTTTTTTATTCAGTTTTGCTCTCGCGCGATCGTAATACCTCACCGACCACCGGGGCGGCGGTAAACGCATTTGGCCATCCCGCGTAGAACGCCGCCTGGGCGACTACTTCTCCGGCCTCTTCAGCCGAAAGCCCATTATCCATAGCTCTGTTTAGGTGGTAGCCAATCTGCGCGCTCTGTCCGGCGGCGATTAACGCGCTGACCGTCACCAGACTTCTGTCGCGGGGCGTAAGCGCGGGCCGTTGCCAGAGGTCGAGAAACAGCGGGTCGGCGGTAAATTTAACCAGGCCAGGCGAAATGGGGCCGACATTTTTTTCCACGGTGTCTGCACGCTGTTTCTCTACCTGTTCATTGAGTGGCAGCAGCGTTGGCGAGGCGGCGGGCAGGGCCTCTGCCGTCACGCCCCTGGCTTCAAAGATGGTTTTAGCGACGCTGACGGCTGACATCGCATTGGGCCAGCCAGCGTAGAAGGCGAGGTGAGTAATGATCTCTGACACTTCCGCTGGCGTCACGCCGCTATCGAGCGCAACGGCAATATAGTGCTTCAGCTCGCCTGGCTGGTTGCGGGCAATCAGCATCGCTACGGTCACGATGCTACGGTCGCGGGCGGACAGGGCGTCACGTTGCCAGAGGTCGTTGCTGATGGCCTCGCGGCCGAAGCGCGCCAGCGCCGGGGAGACCGCTTGAATATCAGCGTCCGCAAGGGTGGAAGGGGTAATTTTCATCATAGCTTCATCTCTTTGTTCGTGGGCATAAGTAAAATCAGACAGCACAAGCGACAAGGCTGCCGCGGCAATCACGTTTTTCATGTTTTATTCTCCCTGCTGAACAGGACAGAGGGTTACCGCGTCCACACCTGATGATGGTCTTTGGCTTGCGGCGTGTTTTGCGCCATCACGCCTGTGAGAACGTGCGGCTGGTAGGCTTCTTCCAGATAACGGATGTCTTCCGGGCTCAGTTGAAGGGCTACAGCGTTGACCGCGCCGTCAACATGATGCTTTTGCGTGGCGCCGATCACCGGGGCGGTGACTTTAGTCAGCAGCCAGGCCAGCGAAATTTCGGTCATGGAGACCTGATGCCGTTCGGCAAGTTCGGCGACGCGGGCAATAATGATCCGATCCTGCTCTGCTGTGCCGTCGTATTTGCCCCGGGCATAATCATCTTCCACCTCTCGCCGCGTGTGGCCTTCTAAGCGGGAGAGACGGCCGCTGGCCAGCGCGCTATAGGGAGTCATGGCGATACCCTCTTCCGCGCACAGCCCGAACAGCTCTCGTTCATCTTCACGCATAATCAGGTTGTAGTGGCTCTGCACAGAAACAAAGGATGTCAGCCCTTCGCGTTCGGCAAGGGCGTTCGCCTTCGCCAGCTGCCAGGCATAGCAATTGGAAATGCCAATCGCGCGCACCTTGCCGGCGGTCACTGCGGTGTGCAGCGCCTCCAGCACGTCGATAACCGGGGTGTTGTAATCCCAGATGTGGTAGATGTAGAGGTCGATGTAGTCCATCCCGAGGTTTCGCAGACTCTGGTCAAGCGAGCGGGCTATCGCCTGTTTTCCGCTGATCCCCTCGGCAATCTGGGCAGCGGTTCGTGGCAGAAACTTGGTGGCCAGCACCACCTCCTCGCGTTTTGCCATCTCCCGCAGCGCCCGGCCAACGTACCGTTCGCTGGAGCCGTTCTGATAGGCGATGGCGGTATCGTAAAAATTGATGCCCTGTTCCAGAGCGTGGCGGATGATGTCCCGGCTGGCTGTTTCGTCCAGCGTCCAGCGATGCTGACCCGTTGACGGATCGCCAAACCCCATACATCCCATGCAGATACGGGAGACCAGTAAGTCACTCTTCCCGAGCCGGGTATACTGCATCGTTATTTTCTCCCTTTGGGTTATTCCACCAGAGTATTAAGCCGCGCGATCAGTCTGGCCGCGTGTTCCCGGGCAAGCGTTTTTTGCTGAGCGATTTTGTCGGCATCCCGGTCGGCGTAGCTAATACCGCAGGTATAAACCGGCGCCAGCAGCTCAAGATTGCACAGCCTGGCCGTGGTCTCGAAGGGAAGGAGATACTCCTCAATGGCATGGCCAAAGAAACCGTCAGCGGTATAGAGCGCCTGTGGCGCTCCCGTGGTGAAGGAGAGGATCAGCTTTTTACCACCCAGTTTCGCCGTTGAGCCATGGGCGAAGCCGTGGACAAATACCTCGTCCAGCCACTGTTTCATTAACCCGGGCAGCCCATACCAGCTAAAGGGAAACTGCCAGACAATCACATCCGCCTGCAGCAGGCTTTCCTGCTCAGCGGCGATGTTGAATTTGCCGTCCGGATAGAGCCAGTCCAGACGACGGATTTCCGCATCAGGCAGGGCGGTCGCCAGCTCATCGAGGATGGTGGCGTTGGCGATGGAATGGTTAAGATCCGGATGCCCGGAAACGACAAGAATATGAGCCATTCCCAACGTTACTCCTGATGTTTAAATTCAGCAGAGAAGAGATTTTCCCAGCTAATAAACGAGCCGAGTGGAATACACTCGAAGGTTAATAGACCCGCTTTTGCCAGCGGAAATTCGGCCATGACATTATTCGCCTCTTCCACGGTGTCGCACTCGAGGAAAATAGCGACGCCGGGTCGATCCTGACGGAAATAGATGTCGCGAATAAAGCCTGACTTGTACAGTCCCCAGGCGTGCAGGGCTTCTGCGGTAAGGTGCGGCGCATAGTGTTCCAGCGTCGCGCCGGGGGCAGGGATATCCAGACATAAAATTCGCATAGTTGTCTCCGGAAAGTCGTTATCAGCGGGAAGAGACAAAAGTATACGAGCCGCAGGGGGGGAAGATTAGGCGGTCATTGACTTAAGAATATTTAGCCTGTACTTAATAATCAGGCGAGGGTGTCTTAAGGAGATGCTATGAATAACGCGCTTTATAATCAGATACGCATCTTTCAGAGCATTGCGCGCGAGGGCAATATCTCGGCCGCCGCGCGCAAGCTCGAAATCACGCCGCCGTCGGTCAGCAATGCGCTCAGGCTGCTGGAGGAGCATATTGGCCACCCCCTTTTTGTGCGCACTACCCGGCGTATCGAGCTGACGGAAACCGGGCAACAGCTGCTGGAGCAGACCGCCGCGGCGGTGGAGACACTGGAAAAGTCGCTGGAAATCATCCGCGACCAGAATCAGGAGCCCTCCGGGGCAGTGAGAATAACCCTCTCGCGCTTTGCCTACCTGCTTATTCTCAAACCGGCGATGGCGGCATTTTGTCAGCAATATCCGGGGATCCAGCTGGAAATATCGGTCTATGACGGTACCGTCAATATTATTGAAGAACGTTTCGACCTTGGGATCCGCTTTGGCGATATTCTCGAAGGCGGCGTGGTCGCCCGCCCGTTAATGAAGCCGTTTCGTGAAGGGCTATACGCCTCCTCTGCCTATCTTGCCGAATATGGCGTGCCCGCGATGCCTGCCGATCTCCATCATCACCGGCTGATTGGCTATCGCTTTATTACCAACAACCGCATCCTGCCGCTGATCCTCAATGACCACGGCGAGCAGCTCACCGTCGAGATGCCCGGACAGTTAATCAGCAATGATATTGACGTCATGGCCGACGGTATTCGCCACGGACTGGGGATTGGCCGTTTATTTGAACCAATCCTGCAATTACAGCCCGATCGTGAGCAGTTTATTCCCGTGATGGAGGACTACTGGAAAACCTATCCGCCGGTTTATCTCTATTACCCAAAAAACGCAGGCAGAACGAAAAGGGTGAAAGCCCTGATTGATTTCCTGATAATGCATGCCGCGGAATAAAGGCTATTTTGCGTGCGAAATATCTGAAGGCACAGATCCTGTCTTTCCCTCAGTCTTAACCCTATACTCCTTGCGGATAAAGCGGTTTTTATCGCGATGATTTTTGCCGCTCAACGGCTTAACCCATCACCAACGTCATAGGCTGGGAATATCAATAAGGGAGAGGTATCAATGGGCAGACGCTTCATAGTCTGTATATTCGCGCTGGTGGCGTTTTCGGCCAGTGCTGCGCATGGTGTTCACGGTGGCCATAACGGGCAGTCGGTGAGCGCTGGCGCCGACGGCGGCAACGGTTCGAACGGCGGCGATATCGATAATTCCTCGGGTCGGGCAGGGTGCCCTGGCGGCACCGATCCCGATAAGCACGGTCATTTTTATCTCCCTGGCACCAGCGAACCCTGCAATCCTGGGCCCCAGGATGCAGAGAAAGTCGGGTCTTCCCGCTAGCGTTCAGCTCAGATCGTGCAGCGCTTTGTCCAGCGGCGGGGAAAGCTGAATATCCTGAAACGCAACCGCCAGTCCGCCACGCTCCGGTGAGCAGCACATGACGCCCGCTTTCACCGGGCCTGGCGGAAAGTAGCCGAGCCGCAGCAGCGGCCAGCGCTCGCCGTCGGTTGAATACTGCAGCCTTAACGCGTCGCCCTTGCGGGTCAGCCGCAGCCAGAAGGTGCGCGGGTCGCCGGGGAAAAGCCCGGTGGCCCAGTCGGAGTGGGTTAGCGTCAGTACGCTGCCGATGGCCGGGGCATCGTCATTGAATTCAATTCCCGCCTTCAGCCAGGTCTGCTCGTCGGCCATCATCATCAGCCCAGCCTGGTCGTAAAGCGTGGTGAAATCCGCACAGATTTTTGCCTGCAGGGTAAAATCGCCGCCACTTCTGCGGCATAGAGATGGCCAGAGAAGCGCTCGAAGCCATACCAGGTATGGCGCCAGAAGTCGGTATGCTTATTAGTGACCACCGTCAGGCCGTCGGAATCGCGGCGCCACTCGGCAGGTTCATTGATCCAGTGAAAGTACGGCTGCATTTTTCCTCCGGGATATGCTTTCAGACAGGGTTATAACAGCGACTGCAGCGCGGGTGACGCCATGCTGGCCTCAAAGGGAATAATCTCTGTACGGGCGAGACCCAGCTGCTGGAAGGGATCCTGGCTCAGACGCGCTTGCAGAGTTTCCCGGCTATCGCATTTTGCCAGAATGACGCCGCCGGTGCGGGGAATACGGCGGCCGGAGGCGAGAAAGAGGCCGTCGGCATAGCCTTTTTTGAGCCATTCGATGTGGGCGGGGATCGCACGGTCAACCTCTTCGAGCGGTTTTATATACGTTAAAACAACCACATAAATCGTACTCATCCTGAAAGCCCTGGCAATCCAATGGGATCTCCAGCCTGACATATTTCGATGATGGATAAAAGAAAACGCGGCATTTTTCCGTGCTATTTAGCAGGGATGGCGGGGCGCAACATCCCG
>ERZ773114.4624-NODE-4624-length-10230-cov-3.260639_pt1 | contig 10230 bp, 9 predicted proteins | sample MGYA00580564_ERZ773114 | MGnify/ENA primary metagenome ERZ773114 (study PRJEB29015, sample SAMEA2737836) | human gut metagenome | biome: human gut; feature: human-associated habitat; material: faeces | place: China | collected 2012 ...
TATGCTGAAGGAGATGAAATCGTAGGTGATTATAGTGTAACCCATTATTATTGTATAGGGTTCTATCTAGATTCTGGAGCGGCCATCAAAACTTTCTCTGATACAAATCGCCTGCATAGTTATACTTTTACAGCAACGAAAGATATGGATATATCGGCGGACTGGAAAAAGTATGATTATTAAATAAGTATATTTCCCTATACGTAATTCATAAGAAACAAGGCTGTTCCATAAATGAGTTCAGCCTTGTTCCCTTTTGAAATTAATTATTAATTTGCAGTGACCAAAACCTCTGTTGTTGTACTGCTAACCGTACTTGGATATGAGGAACCTGACAGTCCAGACGGATATGAGTCTGAAACATTTATAAATGTCATAGGGAGTTTACTACTTGAAATCAAGATACTGGCTTCATGTTTTTGCCCTGGAGCAATACCTCCTCCATGATTAACCTTATATACAGAACCATCAGCACAAGAATAGGCATGATTTATTGATTGTATCGATACCGAGCTATTGTTTTGTATAGTGAATTTTATCGTAACTTTAGTGTCAATTACAGTGAATTTGGCTGTTAAAGTTCTGTTAGAATAGCAAGATGTAGTTGAGCAGTCGCTTACGGAAGAGAAAGGTACTGTATGTTGAACTGAATAGTTTTACAGGTTAATTATGGACAAGAACATGATCGGTAAGAATGCCGGTATCATCTGGAATTTGTTGAATAATGGTGAACGATGGGAGCATGAGGCTCTCAAGGCCGCATCAGGACTGTCAGACAGGGATCTGGATACCGCTATCGGCTGGCTGGCAAGAGAAGACAAGATTTTCTTTGAAACGGACACGATAAACCACAAGGAATATCTGTATCTCTCTTTGGATTTCTATTTCTGATTTGAGGTAAGGATTTGTTGTATTTCAATCAGACACTTGATGGGGATTTTCCTGTCACAGAAAAACATATACTGACGGAAAGATAAATGAAGCAAAGCGTTATTTTATTCTTTTCGTCATTGTCATTTACAGGATAGGTCTTTAAAAGTGGAGAAAAACATCAACGGGATGCCTTTCTCCACTTTTTTATTTTTTGCTCTATATCCGTAAGTTTAATGTGTTTTTTTTTTGTAACGCTCCTTGCAGAAACGTTCCAATCATACGCCTTGTATATAATAGAAATATAGCTTCTGAGAAATTACTTCTTCAGCTTCGCTATAATTTCCTCAGCTACCTTTTTACCGGACATCAACATTCCTCCAAAGATCGGTCCCATACGCGGAGTGCCCGAAACGGCGGAAGCAGCCATACCGCAAACGTAAAGTCCCGGATAGATTTCCTTCGTACCGTTTACAACCTCTTCCTCTCCTGCAATTACATCCAGTGAACGTTCGCCAATTACACCACCGGTTTCGGTAGCCAGGCGACTGCCATTCTTGCGGGCTACGGTAGCGGCTATTTCGCTGTCATGGCCTGTTCCGTCTATTACTATCTTTGCAAGGATGTTCAGCGGGTCCACGTGCATACCTTCGCGCAATACAGGAGTCCAGTTTACCACTACTCCGCTTACCGTATTATTCTTGAAGATAACATCTTCTACGGAATAGCAGTTGAATACGGTGGCTCCGGCATGTACGGCATGATAAAGCAATGCAGAGGTACTCTCTACAGAGTCCATCACATATAAGCCGTCCTCATATTTCTCGTGGTTGATATTGAATTCCTTTACAATGTCAATCGCTTCTTCCTGAATCACAATCTGGTTGAACATCATGGCACCGCCCCACATACCGCCGCCGGGAGCAAGCTTACGGTCGAACTGCGCTACTTTCAATCCGGCCTTTGCCAGATAATAAGCGGCTACTATGCCCGACGGACCACCACCTACAATGGCAACGTCCAGATCAAGATTTCTCTCTAATTTTTCAAAATAGGTACTGATGATACCTTTGGATACTTTTGTTTCAATCATTTTCTTATAAGTTTAAAAAGTTATTCGTTCTCTGTATTTTCTATTTCTGCATCATAATCACAATCTTTCAGTCGTTGGCTGATGCGCATGGCACAGAAGTTGGGCCCGCACATGGTGCAATACTTCCCGTTCAGGTGGTTGGCTTCCTTGTAATATTGCAAGGCGCGTTCCGGATCGAGACTCAGATTGAACTGGTCTTTCCAGCGGAATTCATAGCGGGCTTTGCTTAAGGCATCGTCACGTACTTCGGCACCCGGATGGCCTTTGGCAAGGTCTGCGGCGTGTGCGGCAATTTTGTAAGTTACCACTCCTATGCGTACATCTTCTTTCTGCGGTAATGCAAGATGTTCTTTGGGTGTCACATAGCAAAGCATCGCTGTTCCGTACCAACCGATTTGTGCTGCGCCAATGGCACTTGTGATGTGATCATATCCCGGTGCAATATCTGTAACCAGCGGACCGAGAGTATAGAACGGTGCTCCGTGGCATTTCTCAATCTGCCGGTCCATATTTTCCCTGATCTTATGCATGGGTACGTGTCCCGGACCTTCGATGAATGCCTGTACATTTTTTGCCCAGGCGCGTTCTACCAGTTCTCCCATCGTATCCAGTTCCGCAAACTGTGCCCGGTCGTTCGCATCACGGATAGCTCCCGGACGCAAACCGTCGCCTAATGAAAGTGCCACATCATATTGTGCGCATATATCGCATATATCATCGAAATGCTCATACAGGAAACTCTCTTTCTGATGGATTTTACACCATTGGGAGATAATGCTTCCTCCCCGGCTCACCATTCCGCAAAGGCGGTCATTGGCATAATGAATATTTTTCAGGCGGATACCACAGTGGATTGTAAAATAATCTACCCCTTGCTCACATTGTTCGATCAGTGTATCTTTAAATAGTTCCCAGGTAAGGTTTTCCGCCTTTCCGTGTACTTTCTCCATCGCCTGATACATGGGAACAGTACCTACCGGAACAGGACAATTCCGGATAATCCATTCCCGTGTCTCGTGAATATTTTCTCCTGTAGATAAGTCCATCAGCGTATCTCCACCCCATTTGCAACTCCAGACGGCCTTTTCCACTTCTTCTTCAATCGTGGAAGAGGTAGCTGAATTTCCGATATTCGTATTAATCTTTACGAGGAACTTTGAACCGATAATCATAGGTTCAGCTTCGGGATGGTTGATGTTGGCGGGTAAGGCAGCACGTCCTGCCGCAATTTCATCACGCACAAACTCCGGTGTGATGTAAGTTTCTATACCCAACTGTTGGCAGTTCATATTCTCACGGATGGCTACATATTCCATTTCCGGTGTTACGATACCCTGTTTGGCATAGTACATCTGCGTAATCTGCTTGCCTGCTTTGGCACGATAAGGCAAAGTGATATGATCAAAACGCAGGGAGTCAAGGCTTTTGTCTGCCAGACGCATCTTTCCATATTCGGAGCTGATTTCCGTCAACCGTTCTACATCCCGTTCCTGTATCCACGGTTCGCGGAGGCGTGGCAAACCTTTCTTTAAATCTACCTTCTGTTCCGGATCACTGTATGCGCCGCTTGTATCATATATGTAGACGGGCGCATTCTCCGTCATAACTTTTTTCCCGTTTTCCACTACTACGGTAGGGGTAAGGTTCACTTTTCGCATCCCAACTTTCAGATAAGGATGGAGTTGCCCCTGCATATAGACTTTCTCGGATTCGGGATAAGTAATTTTTGTTTTATCTTCCATGGTTCACTAATTGATTTCTATTGGGTCAGTCGTATAATTGTTTCCATTTCACGTACCGGATTCTCAGCTTTCAGAATACCGCCGCTCAATGCTATTCCGTTCAGTCCTGATGCTTTCAGGGATGGTATGTCCTCACGTGTGATTCCACCGATGGCAACGACAGGAATTGTTATTCCTTCTTCGCGCATTTGCGTCAGGATGGAATGATAACCGTCCAGCCCCAGAATGGGTGATAACTTTTGTTTGGTAGTTGTGAAGCGGAAAGGACCGCAACCGATGTAGTCGGCGCCATCAGCGGCATGTTGCCGGATGTCCTCGAACGTGTTGGCTGTTCCGCCAATAATGAAATCTTTGCCCAGTCTTTCCCTTGCTTCTTTTATCGGCATATCCAGTTTTCCTAAGTGGACACCGTCCGCGCCAATCTGTTTCACCAGTTCCACGTGGTCATCAATGATGAACGTGGCTCCGTATTGGCGGCAGAGTTCCTGCACTTGCACGGCTGTGGCTTTCAGCTCTTCTGAAGAAGCATCCTTCATCCGAAGCTGAACCCAGCGGCATCCCCCTTCAAGGGCTATGCGTGCGGAGTCCGAATAAGAAATGGATGCCGTAAAATGCGTAATGAATTGTACGTCAAACATTCAAACTCTGAATTTAGAAATTATACTTACAGAAAGGGATAGTAGTATAAACGAATAGTAGAATATAGAAAGAAAATTCCCTTCGACGGTACTAACCGTATCAGGTTCATTGGGTATAATCTCAGCTATTTTTATAGCACCCCCTTTTCTGCCGACAAAGAAAGGACGAATGTTTTTAATAGGAATAATACCGCTCTATCTTTTAAGTTTATTTAAACTTGACATAATTGAGGCGGGTGTATTGTTTGTTTCCCGAAGTAAAGGTACAAGAGATGCGTGCCGAGGCAATATATACCGATTCTCCGGGCTCGAAGGCATGTTCCGTAGCGGGCACCTGGCACGATTCCCGGCTTGCCGTACGCGAGTTGGTCCGGAAAGTGACGAGATTGCCGATAGGATCTTCCAAAGTCAGTATCTGCCGGACATAGAAATAAGGAGTCGTTCCTTTCACGGTGGTTTTGTAAGGATCGTCTTCCAGCCGGACACGGAGTACTTTCAGTGTCAGTTCTTTCACTTTATCTCCTTCTTTCCCCAGAAAACGGCTGGTAGAATATTTCTGATGTGCCTGCCGCTTCTGAATATCCAGATGGACGGAATGATACACCTGTGCTATTTGTACGAAGCGTTCCTGTTTAGGTATACGTGGAGTAAACTTATAAGCAATCCAACTCACATATGCCGGATCGATACGGAAGATTTCGTGCAGGAAATGTCCATGATACTTTCCGAAAGAGATAATGTCGTCTCCCTTACTCTGCATACGTTTGGCATTATATTCTACCAACAGAATGCAACGTGGAGAATAATAACATAGGCTGCTTGCCGCTCGCAGACTTTCATGGATGTCTGTAGAAAGGTCCTGGACGTAAAAAATGGACTGGCGTTCGGGAAGAGGAGAATACACCCATAAGGAGTAGCGGGGAGATTCCGGACGGGGCAGTACAACCAGATAAGCACCTGCCTCTTTGTAAGAGGTTCTTCCCTGATTGTATTCATTTAGTTTCTTGTACAACAGTTCTTGTTCAGCTTCTGATATACCAGGAAGAATCGGATTTGCCATAAGCTCTGAGTTATTTACTCAAATATACGATTTTTGGGGCAAATAATCAAGTTTTGTATGGAAAAGTTTAGGAAGAGATAATGTATATTCAATAAAATAATTGAATTTGTATTATTTGTTGGTCATGAAAAGGATGACTGTTAATCTCTTTTTTATACAATTCATACTTTCGTTATGATGTGTCTTTTTTGTATCTGCACCGTACCCGAACCGTATCAGGGCTGTACTTGCTCCGTACATTCTTCGGTCAAAGGTACTTCTACACGAAGAAAGTACGGAGCGGGTACGGAGCAGGTACGGCTTTGATACGTCACAGATGCTTCTGGAGGTATTTAAAACCTGGTGTTTATGTTCCTTATACATCTTTACAACCTGGAGATGTGTTTATCAAAGGCGAATCACCGGGGCACGCAGTCATTGTAGTGGATGTGGCGATTTACCCTCAAACAGGAAAGAAAGTGTTCCTGCTGGCACAGAGCTATATGCTGGCTCAACAGATTCACATATTGGTGAATCCCGCTAACCGTGGATTATCGCCTTGGTATGAGCTGTCTGACAATGATGAAGGTAAGCTCTACACTCCGGAATGGGTGTTTGAGAAGAAGGATTTGAAACGGTTTAAGTAGGATGAATGAGAGAGTCAAAGAGTACTTACCGGACGATGCACCTGTTGTTGGCAGGTGCATGTGAGGTGTTAGAACCGAACCATCAGTTCCAATACAATCTTATCTTGTTCAGACTCTTTGGCAATACTGTTTTTGGCATAGAAATACTTTTCGTAGTTCAGCCGGAGATCTGTGCGGAATGCCTTGCTGAGACTGAAAGTAATACCTCCGGTTATACGGTGGCGTTTGTAGTCGGTGGTAGTCAAGGCTCCGGTTTCTTCGTTGATGGCTTTACCATCGCTTTGACTGGTCATCATATCATAGCGTGCCAGAAAGGACATCTTGCTGAATACTTTTTGTAAGGGGAGGTCGTAATTGATAAAACTATTTACGGCATGCACGTTGTCATAGGCATTGTCTGCATAAGTTTTGTACAAATACTCTCCTTCAATATGGAAGCGCCCGAATTCATAGAAAGCACCGATGTCATACGAGTTTATCCTTATCTCTTGTGGCTGGATGCTCTGTATGCTTAAAGCCAGATTCAGCTTTTTGGCGAAAAGGAATTGTGCTTTGGCGGAATAGTTTACCTCTTTGTGCCATTCTTTTTGATTGGTCAGTCCCGAACCATTGTAGAGTCCGCCTTCTAAGGTTACAGGTATTCCAGTGCCGAATTTATATCCCAATGTAACACCAACGTCACGCACATTACCAACTTGTTTCGCAATAAACGAACGGTTAGCGAAATATTGCTGATGTGGAGAGCGGTGGGCGTCGATTGTAAATGGTACTCGCATTTGTCCTGCGGTGACGGTCAGGTCTTTTATTGGGAAAAGGCGGGCGTAGGCATCCAGCATTTTGATTTGTCCTTCATCGGAGAGATCAATTTCCGCCTTATAAGCTACGATGGGCAATACATTTCCGGTAATGCTGATGCGTGCATTGCGTACTTCGAAACGACTGGCAGCCATTTCTGTCTGATACTCAAACTTAGTACGGATAGTACCGTGTATTTCCGGCAGGTAATCCTTTGTTTCCAGCTCTTCTTTATCAATCTTCTTTCCGTCCTCGTTGCGGTACGGAGTCTGAGCGTTTGCTGTCAGCGACAGTAGGATGATGAGCAACATGAATGCGCTTTTCTTCATAATCATTAGTTGTAGTCGATTAATTTATGGCGGCAAAGTTCAGACATGTGTGTTATATTTTTGTGTCATGTATGTTTCGTTTTGGTTACAATCATCTTTTTCTCTTTACTTCAGTGGCGGTACTGACCTTGAGAATCCATTTTCTTTCACTTTTACTAAAGGAGGTAACATAAGCGAAAAAACGTGTTACACAAATATGAAGAATCTTTCTGAAAAAAGCATTCTTTTGTAACCGTTTCCAATTAGTGAGTGATATGCATGTACAAATACATGGTAGATAATAGATATACTATGAAAACCTTTTAAATAATTATCAGATGAAACATTTATTCAAATTTTCCCTTTGCGCATTGGCATTGACCATGGGCGCAAATACCGGATTCGCACAAAGCGGAGAAACGGGGCTGAAGGATGCCTATAAAGATTACTTCTCTATCGGCGTGGCTGTTAATATGCGTAACATCTCGAATCCTGAACAGATTGCCATTATTAAAAAAGACTTCAACAGTATTACGGCAGAAAACGACATGAAGCCGCAACCCACCGAGCCTGCCTACGGACAGTTCAATTGGGAGAATGCCGACAAGATCGCTAACTTTTGCCGTAGCAACGGAATCAAACTTCGTGGGCACTGTCTGATGTGGCATGCCCAGATAGGAGAATGGATGTATAAAGATGAAAAAGGGGATTTAGTGTCGAAAGAGAAACTTTTTCAAAATATGAAACATCACATTACAGCTATCGTGGAACGCTACAAAGACGTGATATATGCGTGGGACGTTGTGAATGAAGCAATCTCCGATGGTGGCTGGCAGGGTGGCCGACGAGGCATGGGAGAACACCCAAGTCCGTATCGCAATTCCCCTCTTTATCAGATTGCCGGTGACGAGTTTATTAAGAAAGCCTTTATTTATGCCCGTGAGGCCGACCCTAATGTACTCCTTTTCTACAATGACTATAATGCTGCTGATCCTGAAAAACGCGATCGCATCTATAATATGGTGAAATCCATGAAGGAAGAAGGTGTGCCCATTGATGGCATTGGCATGCAGGGACATTACAATGTCTATGGTCCGAGCATGGAAGATGTAGATGCTGCCCTGACGAAATATTCTACGATAGTGAAACATATCCATATTACTGAGTTGGATATTCGTGCCAATCAGGAGATGGGAGGACAGCTCAATTTCAGTCGTGACGGCGGCAACATCAGTCAGGTAGTAAAAACGCTTCAGGAAGATCAGTATGCTCGCTTGTTTAAAGTACTTCGCAAACATAAGGATGTGGTAGACAATGTTACTTTCTGGAATCTTTCCGACCGCGATTCATGGCTCGGTGCACGTAACTATCCGTTGCCTTATGATGAAAATTATAAGGCGAAACGTGTCTATAGTATCATTAAGGATTTTGATCCGGCAAGCGATACTGCTGTAGTGAAAGAGGATTTCCGTCCTTCTGTACTTAATCAGCCCGGACAGCAATATCCTATGGTCAATTCGCAAGGATACGCCCGCTTCCGTGTAGTTGCTCCTGATGCCAAATCAGTCATTGTCAGTCTTGGATTAGGCGGTCGTGGTGGCACAGTTCTCCGCAAAGATAAAGAAGGTGTATGGGTAGGTACTACAGATGGCCCTATGGATGAGGGATTCCATTATTATCACCTGACTATCGATGGTGGTGTGTTTAATGATCCGGGTACTAAGAATTATTACGGCTCTTGCCGATGGGAAAGTGGTATTGAAATTCCGGCTCATGATGAGGATTTCTATGCTATGAAGCAAGTGCCTCATGGAAATGTTCAACAGGTTTATTTTTATTCCAAGAGCACAGATACCCATCGTCGTGCATTTGTTTATACACCGCCCACTTACGGAAAGGATAAGAAGAAATATCCGGTTCTCTATTTACAGCATGGATGGGGAGAAGATGAGACGGCATGGTCCAATCAGGGGTATGCGAATCTGATTATGGACAATCTGATTGCCGAAGGCAAGATTGAACCGTTCATCATCGTAATGACGTATGGCATGACGAATGATGTGAAATTCGGACATATCAATGAGTTTACGGCCAAGGAGTTTGAAACGGTGCTGGTGGACGAACTGATCCCTTATATTGATAGTAACTTCCGTACACAGGCCGACAAGAAGCATCGTGCAATGGCAGGACTTTCTATGGGTGGTTTTGAAACGAAACTGATAACCTTGCGTCGTCCGGAAGTATTCAATTATTACGGGTTACTGAGCGGTGGTACCTATGCACCGGGCGATATCAAGGATAAGAATCAGGTGGCATCCATTTTCATCAGTTGCGGAAGCAAGGAGAATCCGGATGGTGTGACTAAAGCCGTGAATGACCTCAAGGCGGCCGGTTTTAAGGCAACGTCTTTCGTTTCTCCCGATACGGCCCATGAATTCCTGACTTGGCGCAGGAGTTTGTATCACATGGCACAGTTACTTTTCAAATAAGGAATAAACAGGCGTGGAATTTCACGGATTTTTCTTTTGCTTATTCCGTGAAATTCCGCGTAATCTGTACGAAGCGTTTCTGTTTGAAGATGCATAGGAGAGTTTGTAGGCAACCCAACTGATATTTATACTTAATAAATGTAGCATTCTTACGAGGTTTATAATTTATATTTAATAAAATTAAACAAGACTATAAACTATAGTCTTGTCCTTTTTTATTATTATCTTTCATCTCCATCTTGGTCTTGAGATATTGGTGTCTCAAAAGAGGCTTCTTCTTTTCCTTTACTTCTTGCATCTTTTAGTGCTTGCTTATCTGCTTGTTTATAAAGATCTTTTACTATATCATATTTTAAAGCGTTTTTAAAATTATTTTTTGGTTGTGGATTATTCTCTGGTGTTAGTTCTGGTTGTTCTGCTTCTGGTAATGCTTTTTGCTTTCTTTTTTCATTCCATATTTTAAATCTTTTTACAAATTGATACCACTTTGGTTTTTCTTCTTGTTCGCTTCCTTCTTGAGCTGGTTCTGAGGAATTTTCTGTTTCATGAGATTGTTCAGAATTACTATCTTGAGCTGGTTCTGTTCTTGTAATTCTTGTTGGACTTTGA
>ERZ773114.4627-NODE-4627-length-10227-cov-4.272709_pt1 | contig 10227 bp, 10 predicted proteins | sample MGYA00580564_ERZ773114 | MGnify/ENA primary metagenome ERZ773114 (study PRJEB29015, sample SAMEA2737836) | human gut metagenome | biome: human gut; feature: human-associated habitat; material: faeces | place: China | collected 2012 ...
CCATCGACTCGCGCAAACTCAAGCGCGAACTGGGCTGGCAGCCCAGCCTGCAGTTTGAAGAGGGGATCGAAAAGACGGTTCGCTGGTACCTCCAAAACCAAAAATGGATGGACGACATTACCTCTGGCGAGTATGAAAAATACTATGATGAGATGTATAAGGAGTAGTTTGATGCCGCAACGATGGATATGTGTTTGGTGATATGGAACATGATCAATTATGGGACTGAAGAAGAATGTTCTGTATAGTGGGTTTTTAACCTCTTCTTTATATGTATTTCAATTTATTACATATCCGTACGTTTCTCGTGTCTTAGGTGTGTCGGGTGTTGGGATATGTAATTTTGCTCAAACAATAGTTCATTATTTTATACTACTTTCTACATTAGGTATTACTTCTATTGGTGTTAGAGAGATTGCAAAATGCAAGGAAGATAAATTTAAGTTAAATAAGACTTTTTCAGGAATTTTTCAGGTTAATGCGATATTGACGTCTTTAGTCCTTGTAGTATATGTAATTTTAATTGAAATATTACCTCAGCTACTCCCTTATCGGCGATTATTATATATCGGAGTTGTCCAAATTATATTTAATACATTATCGATTGATTGGTTATTTAAAGGATTAGAGAATTTCAGATATATTACTATTCGGACATTTTGGGTAAAAATATTATATGTAATCAGTGTATTCGCATTTGTCCGGGATAAAGATGATTATGATTTATATTATGTCATAATTGTTGGGTCTGTAATCATCAATGGGATTATAAATTGGGGATATGGGCGGCGTTTGGTGAAATATGCATGGCAACCTCTTTATGAGATATGTAGGTTATATGTCCGACCGCTATTTTTACTTGGATCTCAAATAATATTTCAAGTTTTATATACGGATTTTATAGTTATTTATCTTGGATTTATTTCTAATGATGCTCAAGTTGGTCTTTATACAACCGCAACAAAGATATTATCTATTGTGCTTGCTTTGTACTCATCGTTTACATTGGTAATGATGCCGCGAATTAGCTCATTGTGCGCAGAAAGAAATTATGAACAAATAAAGTTATTGACCAATAAATCGTTTGCATTACTTTATTCTTTTGCTCTCCCTTGCGTATTCTTACTTATAATATTTGCCCGTGAAACTATCGGTATTATATCCGGACCGGGATATGAGGGGGCGATTCAATTACTAAAAATAGCTGCTCCGATAATTTTGATTGCAGGAGTAGAACAAATTCTGATCCTGCAATTGATATTGCCTTTGCACATGGATAAGGCTTTTTTTTATAACTCAATAGCCGGGGCAACAGTTGGACTCGTATTGATTTTTACTCTTGTCCCATCTTTATTGAGTTTGGGAGCTATTATCGCATGGGGAACATCTGAATGTGCTGTATTGTTAGCCGCATATTATTTCGTCAGAAAAAAATAGGCAAGGTGTTGGATCTAAAGATGACGTGTATTTATTTTATTTCTTATCTCCCTTTGTTGGCGATTTTTATTATTTCAACTTTCCTATTTTCTGATAGGTATACGGCATTTGTTTTTTCCCTTTTTACAATGGGGATATATTCTCATGTCAATCTGTTATTTATTCTTCGTAATGAAATATATATTAAGATACTGGAACAGATGAAAGATAAGTTCAAGAGGAGTATAACTAGAATATGTAAATGAAAAAGCTTTTCTTAAACATCTATAGTTTTTTCAAGGTAAGTTGGGTGAATACTATTATTTTGAATTTCACAAAATTACCTTTTAAGCAAGCTTTGAAAATCCCTATTTTGTTATATAGAGCGAAAGTGAATTTTCGTGGGGGGGGGAGAATCTTGATTGATGCTTCCGATATCTCGTTCGGAATGATAAAGTTGGGAATTAAGCATGAATCAGGAGTTATATCAAAAGGATTTTGTCTTGATAACCGAGGCTTAATAACGTTTATGGGTGCCGGCGTTATGGGCAATGGAAGTGTGGTTGCAGTGAAAGAGGGGGCACATGTCGTTTTCGGACGTAATTTCGGAATAACCGGGGATTTCGTATTGCATTGCCATAAGTCGATTGTTCTGGGTGATAACTTTTCTTGCAGTTGGAATGTATCCGTGTGCGATACGGATTTCCATCAATATCTGAATGCCAGAACTGGGGAGGTTCTGCCTGTAGCGAAAAAGATAATAATAGGAAATAATGTTTGGCTTTGTCAGCGGGTGCTAGTGCTTAAAGGTACGGTTATTCCGGATTGGTGTGTTGTTGCGGCGATGAGTTTGCTCAATAAGGAATATTGCTGCCCTAATTTTTCGGTAATAGCAGGAAGCCCCGGCCGGGTGTTGGACCGGCAAATTCAAAGATACGATATAGCAGCAATAAATTCATGCAAGAAGTGGATGATAACCAGTGGGCTGCACCTATTTAACGATTTACCCCGGAATTAGTGTAGAAATAAATTAATGACACAAAATAAGATTTTGCTATATGCGTTATACGGGCTGCGAAAAGCAGGTCGTAAGTTGGGTGTGCTCGCCAGCCCCTCCCCGGATAGTTTTCTGTGCTCCCGATATGTGGAGTTGTTCGACCAAGAGGCGAATGATTTTGTTTATGAGACGCTCCGGGAAGGGAAGCCCTGCATGATCTCGAAGTTCGGAACAACCGAACTTAATGCGGTGGTAACCGACCTTGTTACATCCGAACCGCTGTCTTGGAGCGTATTGAAAGAATTTTTCCGAGGAGAATTATCGTTGTCTCGGGTACAATCCATCCTTCAATTGCAAAAATTATCGGGATTTTTCCCTGTTTCTCCGGATTACGGCCGGAGGTTCTGTGAACGGGTCGTGAACGACATTCCGGAAATAAATATTCTTGGGTCTTATATCGAAAATGAAAAGTATGTATTGCCGTACATGCATTGCAAGCGAATAAATCTGGATGGATATTACGCTCCGTTTCTTTGGAAAAATCCATGGACGAAATATCTGGAAGGGAAAAAGGTATTGGTTGTTCATCCGTTCGTCGATTCGATTAAATCCCAGTACGAGAACAATCGAGAGCGTCTGTTCGATGATCCGGACGTACTTCCCCGATTCAAGGAGCTGATTCTGGTTAGGGCCGTGCAGTCTATCGTTGGAACACGGACGGATTATGTGGATTGGTTCGAGGCGCTCAAACATATGGAAGATGAGATATCGCAACTTGATTTCGACATTGCGCTGATCGGTTGCGGAGCTTATGGGATGGCGCTTGCCGCCCATGTGAAGCGGATGGGCAAACAAGCCGTCCATTTGGCCGGATGGACTCAGATGCTGTTCGGTATTTACGGAAATCGTTGGCTTCGGGACCAACCTGCCTATGCGAAATTCATCAACGGATATTGGATTCGGCCTTCGGAGTCGGAAAAGCCTAAAGGAGCCGAGAAAGTTGAAGGTGGATGTTATTGGTAACTATGATGACCTCGGCTGACCAAGATTATTGACGAACTGCACTATGAAATACCTCATTTATATATTATTTCTATATTTTATAGGAGCTCTTGAATTTCTTGGGAGCATATCTTTGTTGGTGGGATGTCATTATTTGTTTTTATTGATAGGATTAGGGTCATTTGCTTATTATATAATAGTAAAACGTATTTCTGCCGTTGCTACTTTTATTGGTCTATACTGTGTTATATTTCCTATATATGCTACGTTCCAGAGCCATGGAATATTCGGGCAGCCATATTTTATGGGTTTTGCTTCTTTGCGTTATCTATGGTTCATTTTGTTGGGCTTCTTTTTATATAATATAAAATATGACTATAATTTATTACTCAGACAAATTAACAGGATCAATATAATTGTCGCGGTCATTTCGATTGTTGCTTTTTTCTTTTTTGGAGTGAATCATGTGAATGTCCAGAATTATTTAGTAAATACGAACGCTTTGGAACTGGTGAAGTCAGAAGATTTGGTAAAAGGTTTCAAACTTACAGTGTGTTCTGATTTAATGGTTGTTTCATATGTTTTTTATTTGTTACGTTTTGTAAAAAAGCCTGCAGCAAAGGAGAATTTTCTTCCGCTCCTTGTTTTAATGATTTATTTGTTGTTTGTGAACAAAGGACGGCAACCTGTTGCGTTGTTGGCTGTTATATATGCGATTTATTACATTAGGATGAAAGGGTTATCGTTGAAGCGCTTGGTACTTGGTATTTTACCTCTAATCGGAGCTTTTGTACTCCTTTCGTTTAATAATAAACTTGTCGATTCTTTGGTCGAGGCTACAAAATGGGAAAAAAGTAGCGACTTCTCTACACTTGCACGGGTGAACTCTATTGAGTCCGTTGTTCCCTATATTCAACAAAATCCGATGTTCGGATTTGGTAATTTGTCTGTGCATTTTCGAGATGAGGGATTTCATACGTTTTTTGGCGGGGCATTCTATTTGGCAGATATAGGAATTTGGGGAACTTTGGCGCGTGGGGGAATTGTCCTTGTCCTGATATATTTGGGACTATACTACAGTATATATAAAAAAACTGCTTTAGTTAGAAATAATGATATTCGTAGTTATATGAGATATATGCTTCTATCTTTTCTGATTTTGTTAATTGTGCTGAATAATGACACCTTGTATGCAGAAAATTGCCTGTGTGTTGCATTGGTATTTTATCCGTTATTCGGACGATTAGACCCTAATATATTTATTAAAAATACGTCTTTATAAATGGATGTATCCATTATCATAGTTAATTATAATACCCTTGGACTGACGTCGGATTGTATCGAAAGTATCGTCGATAAAACCTCGGATCTCGAATATGAGATCATATTGGTGGATAATGCATCGACGGATAGCAGTAAAGCCGTTTTTTCACAGGATCCGCGCGTAAGATATATTTATAGTGACCGGAATTTGGGATTCGGTCGGGCGAATAATCTCGGGATCCGGGAAGCAACGGGGCGTTATCTTTTTTTCCTGAATTCGGATACGATCCTGCTCAATAATGCCGTGAAATATTTTTTCGATTTCTGTGAAAAGAATCCGGAGCATAAAATCGGCGCGTTAGGAGCTGTCCTCAAAGACAGGAACCTACGGAATATACATTCGTATGGGCGGTTTATAACGCCGCTGGGCGAGATCGTAGAAGTGCTGGGTAAGTATTTCCGGTTTCTGAAAAAACGCAACCATCTCTATCCGGCATCGGTTCAACAGCCTAAACAGGTTGATTATATTACCGGTGCCGATCTGTTTGTTCCCCGGACGGTTTATGACGAATTGGGGGCGTTTGATCCTGCATTTTTCATGTATTGCGAGGAGGTTGACTGGCAATTCCGGATGTCGAAAGCCGGTTATGAGAGGCTTATTATAGACGGGCCCGAGATAATACATCTCGAAGGAGGAAGCGATCCTTCGAATACAAGATCGTGGTCTTTTAACCGTTGTTGTAATCTTTTGAAAAGTAAATTTAAGTATGTTAGGAAATATTATGGCCGTTTTTCGTTTCATTTTTATAGGGCTATTTATGCTGTGTGCTGGCTGCCTATACTCTTTTTTGTAAGGAAAGATTCTATTTTTCAAAAGAAACAAATTCTGAAAATCTTATTCAAGGCCAATTTCGATAGTATTTAATACTAGCTTATGATGAATACCCCCCCCCTCTCGGAAAAAGATTACTTGGCTGCTATTATTGCAAAGTTGGGCGATGTTATGGGTGGTTATTGGACATTCTCCGCTTTCTGTTCCTAATTTGTCATCGGCCTTTGATACGGATTACCATGAATGTGCGATGTTCCTCAAGAAGATAGCTTATTCTTTTCATATGCCGTTGTTTATTATGATATCCGGTTATCTGTTTTATATTACCCGAATCAATAAAGGTTCCCAATATAAAAAGACACTCTCCGATAAATTTGTAAGGCTTGGTATTCCGTATGTATTTTTTACTGTATTTGCATTCTTTCTGAAGGTTTATGCCGGAGGTGTTCAGAGACCGGTTGCGTTGTCGTTGAAATCGTTTCTCTGTGCTTTTGTATGGCCGTTCGATGGGCCGTTGCAGGAAATGTGGTTTGTTGCGGTTATCCTGATTTACTTTTCCTTATTGGGAATGTATAGGAGATTATTAAAAAGCAACTGGTTGTCCACACTTTGTCTGTGCTGCGCTGTCGGTTTGTTCTTTATCCCCGTGAGCGATATGAGCGGAGTATTTGCATTCAACCGAGCTGTCCATTTTTTCATATTCTTTTTCCTGGGAATATTAATAGCCGCTCATCACCGTTTTGAAAACATAATAAAAAGGAAAGGCAGTATAGTAATCTGTTTGATCCTTTATCTGGCATCGTTCTGGGCGGACATAATAGAAGAGAATGCTATCACGCTTATCATGTCGTTATCCGGTTGCTTGTTATGCTGGGGATTGGCTGGTACGGTCGATCGGAAGGTGTCGGATACTTTATTCGGATCGTTTCGAAATTATACCTACCAGATCTTTTTACTCGGAATTTTTATTCAGATAGGGATAAAACTACTTTATGATAAACTGGGGATGCAAGGGACATATCCGTATTTTTATGTATTGTGTGTCCTGTCCGGGATTTATATCCCCGTACTTATCTCAAAAGTAATCCAACGAGTTGGCAATAAGTATTTGAACTTGCTCATAGGATTATAAGAATATACCATGAAAATATACCTTGTCGATTACATCGGGATGCATTGCGGAATGCATTATTACAACGATGCATTTTGCCGGGTTTTGTCTGCAATTCCAGGACTGGATATTTCCGTTCTGTCGAATTATGCAGATAAAAACACTAATAAGCCTTTTTTCTTGCACCAATACAAAGGGTGTAAACTCCGTAAAATATGTTGTCTGCTGTGGAACTATTTGATGTTGTTGGGTTTTGTCTTGCGTAACAGAAAGTCCTGTTTCATTTATCTGACTTATGGGAACTCCATTGATCTGCCTTTTATGTATATCGTCTCCCTTGCCGGGAAAAGCATAATCGACATTCATGAAGCGATTGCGCAAAACGTAGATGACAATGCCGATTTGAAGCGACGTTTCAAAAAAATATACTCCGAGCGGATCAAGAGTGTCATCGTACATTCCCAGCGGACGAACGATCTGCTGGATGAGTACGGGTACGGAGGAGTCCGGCTGTTTGTACCGCATTTCAAATATTGTTTCTCGAAAAAATACGATATTCGCCGTGTCGGAGCAGATATCGTTTCCTCAGTTGCAGAAGATAAGGTAAATATCCTGTTTTTCGGGAATATCACCTATGACAAAGGTGTTGACATCCTAATATCAGCGGTCAATATGCTGGAGCCGAAGCTTCGCAGCAAGGCGAACATCATTATTGCTGGAAAGGATTTCGACGGGACTGTATACCGGGTGCACCCTTTGGACAAAGCTGCATTTAAGATTATACTCAGGCATATCGGGGACGACGAACTGGTATATCTTTACAAACATACCGATTATGTGGCGTTGCCGTATCGTAAAACATCGCAGAGCGGAATCCTTGAAATGGCATTTTATTTCCGTAAACCGATCCTTGCGAGCGACGTCCCTTATTTCAATAAAATGCTGACTGAATTCCCGAGTTTCGGCATCCTGTCTGACAAGGATGTCCCGGCATATGCCGCGACACTTGCTTCGGTTATAGGGCAGCATTCCTCTGCGGCTTATTTTCTGGACGAAGATTATTTTCGGTATACTAACCGGATTGAAATAAAGGTGTTTAAGCAGCAATTCGATGCGTGGATAAAACGGTAATATGAAAAAGGTCGCGATTATCGGAACCGTCGGTGTACCGGCGAAATACGGAGGTTATGAGACTTTGGTCGAAAATCTTCTTGATAAAAAGATCAATGCGGAAATACAGTATCTGGTGTATTGTAGTTCAAATGTTTATAAAGAAAAATTTCATGAATATAAGGGAGCAAAGTTGGTTTATTTGCCGTTGAATGCAAATGGGTGGCAATCTGTATTATACGATTCTTTTTCTTTGGTGCATGCCTTTTGTGTATGTGATGTGATCTTGTCTTTGGGCACGGTCGGGAGTTTTATTTTGCCTTTTTTGCGCTTGTTTTCCCGTAAAAGGGTAATTATAAATTTAGATGGGCTGGATGATCGTCGAGCCAAATTCAATCATTTTTCTCAACGTGTCATTGGGGCGGCTCGGCGATTGGCTGCGAAATATGCGGATGTATGCATTTCTGATAATCAGGGAATAAAAGATTATGCCTATAAAGTGTATCGAAGGGATTCCGAATTGATTGAGTATGGAGGCGATAATGCTTTTCCGGTAGAAGATAATGAAAAATTATGGAATAAATATGGACTTATAAAAGGCCAATATTGCTTTAAGGTCGCGCGTGTTGAGCCGGAGAATAACATAGAAATGATATTACAGGCATTTGCTCAGTTGCCAGAAGAAAAATTGGTGCTGGTGGGTAATTGGTCGCGGAGTGAATTTGGTAAAAGAATGAAAACAGAGTATTCCGCATATAAAAATATCATGATGTTGAATCCGATTTATGATGCGCTGGAGATAAATCTGCTACGTAGTAATTGTAAAATTTATATCCATGGACATAGTGCTGGCGGAACCAATCCCTCTCTGGTTGAGGCGATGAATCTGCATCTGCCGATCATAACTTATGGTGTTGTGTATAATCGGGAAACTACGGAAAATCAGGCTCTATATTTCGAGGATGCGGAATCGTTAATTTATTGCATCCGATCTTTTGGGGAAAAAAGACGAAAAGCAGAGGCAGATGCGATGTATGCAATTGCTCGGCGCCGATACTTGTGGAGTATTATATGTATGAAATACGAACGCTTATTTTTATGAGAACACGTGTCTTATTGTTAGACGGTCATACTATTCAAGTTTTGCCATTTTTAAAAGCATACGCCGCCTTAAATGTCGAGGTGACAATATTTTGTGAAAATAAATTGTCTTATGGATATTTTTCCCGATATAACAAGCATACTGTAATTTGTCCTCCGATTGCAGAAAATGTGATTGCCTATAAAACATTTTTGCTCGATTATATCAGGAAATATCCGCAGGATATGGTTATTCCCTTATTTAATGATACAGCCGAATTTGCGAGTAAGTTTAAACAAGAAATCGAACAATATGGATGTAAAGTGGAAATTCCGGACTGGGAAGTATTCATTAAAGGGCATGACAAAGAATCTTTGATGGAAATATGCAAATTTTTGGGTGTTCCTCATCCGCGTACGGCCAATCCAGATAAGATGGGCTATGAAGAGGCTATAAACTATGTTGGTTACCCATGTTTGATAAAACCCAATCTGAGTGCCGGAGCCAAAGGTATTAAGATCATTCGGAATAAGGCGGATTTTGATAATTATTTTCAGGATATTACATCTCATTTCGGGAAGTCTACTATACAAGAGTTTATACCTCAGACCGGCAAACAGTTGAAGGTGCAAATATATAGGGCAGAGAATGGGCAGGTTGTAGCATCAAGTTGTTACGAGAAATGTCGTTATTATCCTATCGACGGTGGCACCAGTACTTGTAATAAGGTTGTAAAACGAGATGATCTGGTTGTGCGCTATTCAAAAATCCTTGATTATTTAAATTGGGTTGGGATAGCGGATTTTGATTGTATTGAGGATCCTCGGAGCAATGAAGTGTTGTTGATGGAAATTAACCCGAGGGTTCCAGGGACGATTAAGGCTTCTTTTCTTGCGGGGGTAAATATTGCGGAGATAATGTTGTGCCATGTAACCGGGATGCCTTATAAGAAATATGAATACAAAACTGATTTTTATATGAGAAACCTGGCGACTGAAATCTTGTGGTTTTTCGCTTCCCGCGAGCGTTTTAAGAGTAAACCTTGTTGGTTTAAGTTTTGGGGCTTCGATCTTTTTTATGTGGATGGCTCTTGGGGAGATCCTATGCCTATGATCGCTGGGGTCTTGTCTGGAATAAAAAAAATGGCTAATTCCGATTTTAGGAAGAGTAAAAGAAAAAGTTGACTGATGCGCGATCTTAAATATGATATTGCACGAAGTTTTGCAATGATATGGATTGTTGGTATATACCATATGTCTGAATATGTATCATTGCCCTTACATACTCAGCAATGGGCTCGAATTGTTACCTGGAGTTGTTTAGGGGTGTTTACGTTTATATCTGCGTATTTCCTTTCCGGGAAAAATACTTTTTTTAATTTTTCTGATATATTTTTATTTTATAAAAAGAGGTTG
>ERZ773114.4640-NODE-4640-length-10212-cov-4.088707_pt1 | contig 10212 bp, 6 predicted proteins | sample MGYA00580564_ERZ773114 | MGnify/ENA primary metagenome ERZ773114 (study PRJEB29015, sample SAMEA2737836) | human gut metagenome | biome: human gut; feature: human-associated habitat; material: faeces | place: China | collected 2012 ...
GGTCCTTATACAGCATCAAGAGAATTCTTAAGCCGCTGGTCAATTTTTGGAGAACATGAGGCAGTTGAAACAATAGAAGATGTTTTACAAAGAAAGCAGATAGAAGCAGAATGTATCACAGGATGCAATATTCTTTCTGATGCAGAGTGTAAGGTATGGCAGGTGGAACAGGAATTGTCTGGCAAGCCAAGGGATGAGCAGTGGCTGGAAACGATAACCCATGAAGATACGGTCGTATGTGTACTGGGTGAACATGAATCCCAGTCAGGAGAGGCTGCCAGCAGGGCATTTCTGACTTTGCCGGAAGAACAGCAGGTGTTATTTGAAAAAATAGCAGAACGTACAAGTAATATCGTGACTGTGGTAATTGCAGGAAGACCATTGGATCTGCGGAGGATATCAGAAAAATCCAAGGCTGTCATTATGGCCTGGAGACCAGGAACTATGGGAGCTGAAGCAATCATAGATATTGTGTATGGCAGAATAAACCCTTCCGGCAAATTATCTGTGAGTATTCCATGGTGTGTGGGACAGGTGCCCATAAGCTACTGGGATGTAAAAACCGGACATATACTTACAGAAGATAATTCAGAAAACCGTTTCACCAGCAGATATATGGATATCCCGAATACGCCGTTATATCCATTCGGTTATGGATTGTCCTATACAGAGTTTGATATTTCGGACGTTGATGTGCAGATAGGACAGGATAAAAAAGTACATATACATTGTAATGTGTGCAATACAGGGAATGTTGCGGGAGCAGAAGTAGTCCAGTGTTATTATGAAACATTATATGCATCTGTAGTACGTCCAAAGAAAGAACTTGTCCGTTTCCGAAAGGTTTTCCTGGAGCCGGGGGAAAAGAAGGATGTAGATTTCTTTATTGACCAGGAAGAATTCTCATATTATGGCAAAAACATGGAAACCGTCAGCAGCGGAATGAAACTGCGTATCAGTATTGGAAACAGTAGTGACCACCTTGTTTCTGAGAACATTATACAAGCATAGGAGAAAAGAGACATGAAGGATTTTGAAAATGATTTGATTTATTATCCTAATCCGGACCCGGTCAAGGAACCGAGATTTATTTTAAAATGCGTAGATGAATTGGAAAAATCAACAAAATACAGTGTTACCTGCAATGGAACAGAGCGTGTGGTATACCATACAGATTCGTTTGACTATGTTGTAGTAGTAGATAACGAAGCGTATGATCTGGAGATTTCAATCCATACACCATATGAAAAACTTGAAATCCGTCCGTCCAGCTTTGGCATAGTTCCTTTTGTAAAAGGAGAAACAGTCCATATCCATCTTGATGAACCGAGAAAGTTTACTGTAGAGACAGATGGTGGTCTTCATGATGCATTGTTTGTGCTTTGCTCGCACAGGATTGAGAAGCCGGCAGATACCACCATCTGCTTTGAAAAGGGCAAGGTATATAATGTAGGAGTTCTTACCTTAAAGTCCAATGATACGGTTTACATAGAGGAAGGTGCTGTTGTATCAGGGTGTGTATACGCAGACCATTGTGACAATATTTCCATTGTAGGAAACGGAATTATCAACGGAGCCTGCTGGCATCTGCCGGACAGTAATGCACACCGTTTCTTTATCTATGCCAAGTGGTGTAATAATGTACTCTTAAAAGGCTTTACTGCTGTAGACGGTCCTTCCTGGCATGTAGTTCCTGCGGCGTGTGACCATGTTGTGATTGATGATATGAATATTATGTCGAGGATTGTAACGGGAGACGGTATTGATATTACGAGCAGCCAGGACGTAGAGGTAAAAAATTGCTTTATCCGTTCCACAGACGACAGTATCTGCATCAAATCCCAAAGATTGTTTGAAGATCCGTCAACGGTACGTGACGTAACAAAAGTGCGTGTTCACAATAACGTGATCTGGAATGCAGAACCCGGTAATGCCATAGAGCTTGGTTATGCCCTCCAGAGCGAAATCCACGACCTGGTATTTGAGGATTGTGATATTATACACTGCCAGTATGAAGGAAACATGGGTGGTGCGGCGATTTCCATCCATCAGGCAGATGGCGGCCATGTTCATGATATACATTATAAAAATATCAGAGTAGAGCAGGCAGAACAGAAACTGTTCGATATTAAGGTTCTGCTTTGCAAATATACGGAACAGCTTGCCAAAGGAGAGATTAATGATATCTATTTTGATAATATCCAGGTGCTGAACGGAGATGTCCCGGTTTCCGTAATCCGGGGGTACCAGACACCGACAGAAGAAGTACGTGTTCATGATGTCCATTTTGATAACATTACTTTTATGGGGAACAAGTGTGAAACCTGGCAGGATATGCGGCTAGTCACAGAACTGGCAAATGATATTTACGTCAACGGTGTCAGAACATGCAGACAGATGAAATTCTGAGAATATTACCATATAGGGAAGATTCAACAAATAATGGCAAGGATTCTCCCACCTCGATAGGTGGTGAGATGAATTGCAAATAAGAAAATTAACGGCAGTGGAGGGCGGAGAGAAATCGGTATCCCTACTGACATGAGGCAAACCACAGTCAGCATTCTGCTGACAAGTCAGACTCTGTGAAATTACCGACTGTGGATTGAAACAACTTCTTAAATGAATATAGTTTTTTCAATTATATTGACAAAGCAGAAAAACAGTTCAGGTGCAGAAATGCACTTGAACTGTTTTGACGTTAGGCGTATCAATGACTAATCCAGCCGACCTGAATGGATCAAGGAAAATTTTACACTTGTTGATTTACCGTTCTTTCTTCATCTCAAACACCAGCGCAATCGGTGCGGAGCCTCGTCTGTATCCTGCCGGGACAGTTATGCAAAGGCCGCCTTCGACTTCTTTGAATGCAACCTTTTCTCCGTTTTCCACCATACAGATCTCCGAAATCTTCGTCTCGGTATACGGTACGAAAATTTCTGCCTCTACCGATTCCTGTACCGTCGGATATAACCGGAATACATAGACAGAATCACCTTTCTGTGTGAACGAAAGGGTTCCGCTCTGGTACGGCGCGCAGACGCGGGTTCCGTAGATAGCATCGCCGAAGGTTTTCATCCACTGGCCAAAACCGTTCAGGCTGTCCCAGGCATCGACCGGGATGCGGCCGTCTGGCTGTGGGCTGACGTTCAGTGCCATGTTGCCGCCTTTGGCAACGATGTTGACAAGCATGCCGACAAGCTCACGCGGAGATTTATAATGATCGCCGTATTCGTACGTAAAGTCAACGCCGAGGGTAAGGCAGCTTTCCCATGGAACGTTCAGCGGTTCTTCCGGAATGCAGAGCTCCGGTGTCACGTAGTTTTCGTAAGCGCCGCCGATTGTACGGTCAACGGAGAGAATCCACGGCTGAATCTTACGTGCTTCCTCAACGATCTCTCCAAGCTCAATATCCTGGCCGTTGCTCTCAGAGACCCAGCCCGCGTCGAACCAGAGAATATCCAGCTTACCGTAATTCTCACAGAGCTCCAGAACCTGATTTTTTGTATATTCTTTAAAACGGTTCCACACGTTGGGATATTCCTTCGGATCGTAGGAAGGTCCGCGGGATGTCAGACCATCTTTTCTCAGATCTTCATTCCAGTAGTCCGGGCAGTGCCAGTCGGCTTTGGAAAAATAAGCACCGATGCCGATGCCTTTTGCACGGAATGCATCAAACATGGATTTTACGATATCCGCATTTTTATGTTCATGGAACGGGCAGTCCTCTGCAGTTGTTTTATAATCTGTATATTTGGTGTCCCAGAGGCAGAATCCGTCGTGATGCTTTGTGGTCAGAAGAAGATAACGGAATCCGCAGTCCTCTGCCATCTGCGCCCATTCCTCCGGCTGAAAGCGGACCGGATTAAACGAACGATTCAGGCCGAAATACTGTTTTTTAAAGGTTTCGCCGTCCGTCCAGTTTACCTGGTGGCGGGACCAGTCTGAATCCTTGTCGCTTAATGCCCAGGAGGCAACCATGCCGGGCTGGCAGTACAATCCAAAATGCATCATCAGCGCAAGCTTCTGATCCCGGAACCATTCGAGCTGCTGCAGAACAGCCGGATCGGTCGGACACACATACGTTTCAGCGGCGCTGTAGTTGTGGACACCCTGGGAAACAATTTCCTGTTCTGGATCAGAGGGCGCTTCATTGCCCAGGATATCGATGATCGGTTCCGTTGTTCTGTTTTGATCTTCGTGTTCTAAGTTCTCTGTGCTCATAAGAGAGTCTCCTTCTCGTCAAGATGAAATTCACACCAATACTCGAAAATACAGCCAGAACCCGTTAAAGAGCCGGTTTTGGCACTAAAATAAGAAAGAATCCTGCCCGGAGGGCTTTTTTCTGTAGAAAAAACCGCGGCGACCCGATGACGTGCAGGCGGCCGCGGATCGGACAGGAATCCTGTCCTCGAGATAGTGTGTGTACGGACTCCCGACACCGGGATATCCGTCTGTGTTGTCTATAGAATACCATATAAATGTTAAAAAGTCACCCTTTAAATTTAAACAAAATGTTCATAAAAAATCGGTAAAAGTGAACAAAAAGGATCATAAAAAAATCTAAAAAAATAACCCCTACGGGGGCTTGCAGGACGAATTTTAGCGTAGTAAAGTAAAAAAAAGAAAAAAACAGAAAACAAAAAGGAGGAGAATATTATGCATATGGCTGATGCGCTGGTTGCGCCTGCAGTGGCTGCAACAATGTATGTCTGTTCCGGCGGAGCAGCTGGTTTTTCTGTAAAAAAAGTACGCCTGGAGAGCGACCCGAAAAAGATCCCAGTGATGGGAGTGATGGGTGCGTTTGTCTTTGCGGCGCAGATGATTAACTTTACAATTCCGGGCACAGGATCGAGTGGTCATCTCTGCGGAGGGATGATGCTGACTGCATTACTCGGACCGTACGCCGCATTTTTAACAATGATCGGTGTGCTGCTGATCCAGTGTCTGCTGTTTGCGGACGGCGGTCTTCTGGCGCTTGGGTGCAACATCTGGAATATGGCGTTTTATGGGTGCTTTCTCGGCTATTTCCTGTTCTGGTGTCCGATGATGAAAAAGGGAATGTCGCGCGGAAAGATTGTAGGTGCTTCCATCCTTGGGTGCGTGGTGACGCTGCAGCTTGGTGCTTTCAGTGTGGCGCTGGAAACACTTGCATCCGGTATTACGGATCTGCCGTTTTCTGTATTTGTGGCAACAATGCAGCCGATTCATCTCGCGATTGGTCTTGTAGAAGGCCTGATTACAGCGGCCGTTCTGCTGTTCGTCTATGAAGCGCGTCCGGAGATGCTTTCGTGCAGCGAAGAAAGGGCAAAGAGCCGCTTTTCTTTCAAGAAGACAATTGCGATTTTAGGCATCGCAGCACTGGTGATCGGCGGAGCTGTTTCTCTTGCGGCATCCTCCAATCCGGATGGACTTGAGTGGTCCATGGAGCGTCTGACTGGCTCGACGGAACTGGAAAACGACGGAACCGGCGCACATGCAACGGCGGAAGAAATTCAGGAAAAAACGGCACTTCTGCCGGACTATGGATTTAAAAATTCCGATTCCACATTTGGAACCAGCTTTTCCGGAATTGCGGGATCCGCAGTCGTTCTTGTTGTCTGTGTCGGTGCATGCTATGCATTCCGCTTCTTTAAAAAGAAAAAGTCATAAGCTGCACGGAACAGGAGAAAAATGAATAAACTTGGCAATGCATTATATGAAATTCATCATATGGACATGCTTGCGGCGAAAGACCAGTGGGTGAACAAAATTCATCCACTGGTTAAACTCGTTTTGACGATTGTTTTTCTGACCGTAACGATGTCCTTTCCAAAGTACGATCTGACCGGCCTGCTGCGCATGGGAATTTATCCGATTGTGCTCTTTATTGTCGGCGAAATTTCGTTAAGCGACAGCATCCGGCGGCTTCGGATTGTTCTGCCGCTCGTCTGTTTTGTGGGGCTGTTCAATCCGATCTTTGACCGTCAGGTAATCGGGCATATTGGTACTGCTCCGCTGACAGCAGGGATGCTTTCCATGGTGACGCTGATGATCAAAGGTATTTACAGCGTACTGGCGGCGTATCTTCTGATTGCGACAACATCCATCGAGAAAATCTGTTATGCACTGCGTCTGGTTCATATCCCTGCCATTCTGGTGACACAGGTGCTGCTGACGTACCGCTATGTCACGGTGCTTCTTGAAGAGGCAAACCGTATGACCCAGGCGTACAGTCTGCGCGCGCCGAATCAGAAGGGTGTTCATTTCAAGGTATGGGGAACACTGGCCGGCCAGCTGCTTCTGCGCAGCATGGACCGCGCAAATGAGGTGTATGAAAGCATGACTTTGCGTGGCTATCAGGGAGAATTTTACTATACAGCGAAGGAGCCGTGCAAAGCGAAGGACTGGCTGTATATGGGTGTGTGGCTTGTACTTTTTGCCGTACTGAAAGTAACGGGATGAAGCGCTGCGTGGGAAGACATCTATTTGCAACAAGTCGGAAGAAGTAGAAAAGCAACCTGGTGCAGTTGCCTGCACGCGGGAAGAGAAAAGAATTGTCGGGAGATATCAAAAATGAGCCATATTCACATCAATTTTGAACATGTTAATTATTCTTACGAAAAATCAGTCCCGATTCTGCAGGACATCACATTTACTGCACACGAAAATGACAGCATCGGGCTGATCGGCGCGAACGGTGTTGGAAAATCGACGCTGCTGAAACTTCTGGTGGGACTGAATCTGGACTACGAAGGCAGCATCCGTGTGGAGGAAATGCCGGTTGTAAAAGAGATGCTTCCCAAAGTGCGCGAAAAAATCGGCTATGTCTTCCAGGATTCCGACAGCCAGCTTTTCATGTCGACGGTATTTGAGGATGTTGCATTTGCTCCGCGAAATTACGGGCTGCCGGAGGAAGAGGTGGAAAAACGTGTAAACCATGCACTGAAACAGATTCACATCGAGCATCTGCGGGACAAACAAATTTACAAAATGTCGGGCGGAGAAAAAAAGATGGCATCGATCGCGACGATTCTCGCTATGACACCGGATATTATCCTGATGGACGAGCCATCGATTGCACTCGATCCCAGAAACCGCAGATCACTGATCCACATTCTGAACGATTTTGAACATCTGAAAATCATCGCATCGCACGATCTCGACATGATTCTGGAAACGTGCAGTCGCGTGATTCTGATGTCCGGCGGGTGCATTGTCTGCGATGGAGATGCAAAAGAAATTTTGACGAACCAGGAACTTCTCGAGGAAAATGGACTGGAACTGCCGTTCTGCCTGCAGAAGCCGGTGTGGTAGAAAAGACCGAAAAAAACAAAAGAAAACAACAACCGGGGATATCTGAAATCAAAAAATCAGATATTCCCGGTTGTTGTTTTTAAAAAGAATCCGAAGGTCGAATCGGGATTCGGATTTCTGTTACAAATTTTTCTGGATCGCTTGTCATTCCGTTGTCAATTAAGGTGATTTCCTGCGATCGTCTGTCATAAAGATATCTCCAAAGAAAATTTATACAGCAGTACGAATCGGTTTCTTCTTTAAGTACCGGAACACCAGCAGGCAGAGGATAATAGAGGTCAGAGATCCACATGCCGTTGCAATGCCCATCGGGAACAGCGTGTCCGGGAACCAGATGGAAGTCAGATGCACACCGGGGATTCTAACAAGCAGAATGGCAATGATATTGTGCAGGAAGGAAAATTCCGACCGTCCGCAGGCACAGAAATAGCCGCTGAAGGTGAAGTGGACTCCAGCAAAAATGCAGTCCCAGATATAACCGCGGATATACTGACCGCCGAGGCGTGCAACCTCCGCATCTGTTGTGAAAAGACCGACCACAGGAACGGAAATAAACTGAATCGTAATAGCGACGATCAGTCCGAAAACGACAGCAATCAGTGCAGCACACCACATGGTCTGTTCGGCACGCTTCTGCTTTCCAGCACCGATGTTCTGCGCGCCGAGCGCCGAAACAGTGGAAAGCATGGAAGATGGAATCAGGAACAGGAAGCTGATGATTTTCTCTACAATACCGACTGCAGCCGCTGCTTCCAGACCACGCCGGTTAGCGATGATGGTAATGATGATAAAGGCGATCTGAATAAAACCATCCTGCAGGGCGATCGGAACACCGATTTTAAGAATCTGTCCCATCACAGCTGTCTGAGGGGAGAGATCCGACCGGGTAAGACGGATGCCGGTATCACGTTTGCGGATCGCAATCAGTGCCAGAATGACGCTGAGTGTCTGGGAAAGCGTGGTTCCAAGCGCGGCACCGGATGGACCAAGATGCAGGGCGCCCATAAAGAGATAGTCGAGTGCGATATTGGCCGCACATGCGACTGCGATGAAGTACATCGGGCTTTTCGAATCACCAAGTCCACGGAAGATGGAACTGATGATATTATACGCGGTGATGAATGGAATACCAATGAAACAGATCGTCAGATAAGCGACGGTGCCGGAAACGGCTTCGGATGGTGTGGACATCACAAGTACGATCGGCTTTACCAGAAGAAGCAGGATTACCATCAGCACGACGGAAACACCGAGAAATAAAGTGATGGTATTTCCTGTGCAGCGTGATGCCTGCTTTTTATCTTTTGCGCCGACGGCCTGCGCGATGCTGACAGTCGTTCCCATGGCAAGTCCCACGATGATAACGGTAATCATATGCATAACCTGACTGCCGATGGAAACGGCTGTTGTACCGGCCGCACCGTCAAACTGACCGATGATGAAAAGATCTGCCATGCCGTAGAGCGTCTGCAGAAAATACGATAAGAGATAAGGCAGCGAAAAATAGAAAATATTTTTCCGGATACTGCCGGTTGTTAAGTTTCGTTCCATGATAGGGAAACCTCCTGTTGTAGAATGTTACGATTATAGTAAACCCTACAATAATTATAGAGTCAAGAATATAATTTTCTGCACTTTATAAAAATACTTTAGATTTATAAGTTCGAACGTTTTCCGTGTGCACTCCTTGACAAATGTTCAAAAAAGAACTATTATACAAAAAAGTTCAAAATAGAACAAATAAGAATATCAAGTTAAAAAAGAAGGTGAAAAAGTATGTTTGATGAACAATGGCAATTTGCAGTGGAGGTAGAACGAAAATACAACCAGTACCGAAAAAAGGTCATGGTGCGTTATGATCTGTCAGCTGCGGAAGTGGATGTTCTGCTGTTTCTTGCGAATAACAGCCAGTTTGATCTTGCAGTGGATATTGTGCGTGTGCGGAAAATGCAGAAATCGCATGTTTCACTGGCAGTGAACAAGCTGTGTGAAAAAGGATACATTCAAAAAGAAACAGATGCGGCGGATCGCAAGAAAGTGCATTTGAAGCTAGAAGAAAGTGCATCAGAAATTATCCGCTTTGGACAGGATTGCCAGAGAGCGTTTGGAGAATCGTTGTTTTCCGGAATTTCCAGAGAAGACAGGGAAGAATTTCTCAGATTATGCGAGCTGATTCGGAGGAACGTGACGGAAAAATAAAAACGCTGAAAGCCAGAGAGAAGAACATAATAGAAAAATAAGACAAAACAAAAACAGAAAGAGGAGGAAAACAGTCATCTGCCCCTAAATGGCAAAGTACAGGAAAAGTGCAACGGATCTAAGCGGATGACAGAAAAACTATGACAATAACACAACTTATCGTATGTATTGTGGCTGGTCTTGGCGCCGGCCTTGGCACGGGACTTGCGGGACTCTCCGCAGCGGCCGTTGTTTCACCGATGCTGATTACCTTTTTACACATGCCGGCTTATCAGGCGATTGGCATTGCGCTGGCATCGGATGTGTTGGCATCAGGAGTAAGTGCCTGGACTTATAAAAAGAATAAAAACATTGATATCCGCCATGGCGTGATTATGCTGATATCTGTTCTGATTTTTACACTGGTCGGCAGCTTCGTATCTTCGCTTGTGCCAAATGGAACCATGGGCGGATTTTCGAAAGTGATGACACTGTTTGTCGGACTGAAATTTATCATCCGTCCGATCATGACGACGAAAGAAGTACAGGCAAATAAATCAGAAAAACAGAAAATCCAGCAGTCGATTCTCTGCGGTGTTGTGATTGGATTTATCTGTGGATTTGTCGGAGCAGGCGGTGGCATGATGCTGCTTCTGGTGCTGACCAGCGTGCTCGGATATGAACTGAAAACAGCAGTTGGAACGAGCGTCTTTATTATGGCCTTTACAGCTCTGACCG
>ERZ773114.4641-NODE-4641-length-10205-cov-3.306108_pt1 | contig 10205 bp, 8 predicted proteins | sample MGYA00580564_ERZ773114 | MGnify/ENA primary metagenome ERZ773114 (study PRJEB29015, sample SAMEA2737836) | human gut metagenome | biome: human gut; feature: human-associated habitat; material: faeces | place: China | collected 2012 ...
TTGCTCCGGCGTCAATTCTGTCGCTGCATTTACAGAAAAAGCAGTCGCAGAAATAAGTGCGGACGCCAGGAGAGTGTTCTTAAGCTTCATAAAAATAATCCTTCGCCTTGCGCAAACCAGGTACTGGTATTGTTATTAACGAGAAACGTGGCTGATTATTGCATTTAAACGGTGTAACTGTCTGCGTCATTTTTCATATCACATTCCTTAAGCCAATTTTAATCCTGCTCAAATGACCGTCTATGCTTAAAAAACAGCCGTATCAGCATCATTACTACTGAAGCAACTGAATTGTATAAGTTAATTTAATGTTAAGTAGTGATTCGTGCCGGGGCGATGTCTCGTTTTACCCGACCGTCGAAGACAATTATCAGTCTTTATCCGGCGTTCTAAGGTGTTTATCCCACTATCACGGCTGAATCGTTAATATTTTGCGAGTTCACGCCGAAATACTGATTTTTGGCGCTAGATCACAGGCATAATTTTCAGTACGTTATAGGGCGTTTGTTACTAATTTATTTTAACGGAGTAACATTTAGCTCGTACATGAGCGGCTTGTGTGGCTCCTGACACAGGCAAACCATCATCAATAAAACCGATGGAAGGGAATATCATGCGAATTGGCATACCAAGAGAACGGTTAACCAATGAAACCCGTGTTGCAGCAACGCCAAAAACAGTGGAACAGCTGCTGAAACTGGGTTTTACCGTCGCGGTAGAGAGCGGCGCGGGTCAACTGGCAAGTTTTGACGATAAAGCGTTTGTGCAAGCGGGCGCTGAAATTGTAGAAGGGAATAGCGTCTGGCAGTCAGAGATCATTCTGAAGGTCAATGCGCCGTTAGATGATGAAATTGCGTTACTGAATCCTGGGACAACGCTGGTGAGTTTTATCTGGCCTGCGCAGAATCCGGAATTAATGCAAAAACTTGCGGAACGTAACGTGACCGTGATGGCGATGGACTCTGTGCCGCGTATCTCACGCGCACAATCGCTGGACGCACTAAGCTCGATGGCGAATATCGCCGGTTATCGCGCCATTGTTGAAGCGGCACATGAATTTGGGCGCTTCTTTACCGGGCAAATTACTGCGGCCGGGAAAGTGCCACCGGCAAAAGTGATGGTGATTGGTGCGGGTGTTGCAGGTCTGGCCGCCATTGGCGCAGCAAACAGTCTCGGCGCGATTGTGCGTGCATTCGACACCCGCCCGGAAGTGAAAGAACAAGTTCAAAGTATGGGCGCGGAATTCCTCGAGCTGGATTTTAAAGAGGAAGCGGGCAGCGGCGATGGCTATGCCAAAGTGATGTCGGACGCGTTCATCAAAGCGGAAATGGAACTCTTTGCCGCCCAGGCAAAAGAGGTCGATATCATTGTCACCACCGCGCTTATTCCAGGCAAACCAGCGCCGAAGCTAATTACCCGTGAAATGGTTGACTCCATGAAGGCGGGCAGTGTGATTGTCGACCTGGCAGCCCAAAACGGCGGCAACTGTGAATACACCGTGCCGGGTGAAATCTTCACTACGGAAAATGGTGTCAAAGTGATTGGTTATACCGATCTTCCGGGCCGTCTGCCGACGCAATCCTCACAGCTTTACGGCACAAACCTCGTTAATCTGCTGAAACTGTTGTGCAAAGAGAAAGACGGCAATATCACTGTTGATTTTGATGATGTGGTGATTCGCGGCGTGACCGTGATCCGTGCGGGCGAAATTACCTGGCCGGCACCGCCGATTCAGGTATCAGCTCAGCCGCAGGCGGCACAAAAAGCGGCACCGGAAGTGAAAACTGAGGAAAAATGTGCCTGCTCACCGTGGCGTAAATACGCATTGATGGCGCTGGCAATCATCCTTTTCGGTTGGCTGGCAAGCGTTGCGCCGAAAGAGTTTCTTGGGCACTTCACCGTTTTCGCGCTGGCCTGCGTTGTCGGTTATTACGTGGTGTGGAATGTATCGCACGCGCTGCATACACCGTTGATGTCGGTCACCAACGCGATTTCAGGGATTATTGTTGTCGGAGCACTGTTGCAGATTGGCCAGGGCGGCTGGGTTAGCTTCCTTAGTTTTATCGCGGTGCTTATAGCCAGCATTAATATTTTCGGTGGCTTCACCGTGACTCAGCGCATGCTGAAAATGTTCCGCAAAAATTAAGGGGTAACATATGTCTGGAGGATTAGTTACAGCTGCATACATTGTTGCCGCGATCCTGTTTATCTTCAGTCTGGCCGGTCTTTCGAAACATGAAACGTCTCGCCAGGGTAACAACTTCGGTATCGCCGGGATGGCGATTGCGTTAATCGCAACCATTTTTGGACCGGATACGGGTAATGTTGGCTGGATCTTGCTGGCGATGGTCATTGGTGGGGCAATTGGTATCCGTCTGGCGAAGAAAGTTGAAATGACCGAAATGCCAGAACTGGTGGCGATCCTGCATAGCTTCGTGGGTCTGGCGGCAGTGCTGGTTGGCTTTAACAGCTATCTGCATCATGACGCGGGAATGGCACCGATTCTGGTCAATATTCACCTGACGGAAGTGTTCCTCGGTATCTTCATCGGGGCGGTAACGTTCACGGGTTCGGTGGTGGCGTTCGGCAAACTGTGTGGCAAGATTTCGTCTAAACCATTGATGCTGCCAAACCGTCACAAAATGAACCTGGCGGCTCTGGTCGTTTCCTTCCTGCTGCTGATTGTATTTGTTCGCACGGACAGCGTCGGCCTGCAAGTGCTGGCATTGCTGATAATGACCGCAATTGCGCTGGTATTCGGCTGGCATTTAGTCGCCTCCATCGGTGGTGCAGATATGCCAGTGGTGGTGTCGATGCTGAACTCGTACTCCGGCTGGGCGGCTGCGGCTGCGGGCTTTATGCTCAGCAACGACCTGCTGATTGTGACCGGTGCGCTGGTCGGTTCTTCGGGGGCTATCCTTTCTTACATTATGTGTAAGGCGATGAACCGTTCCTTTATCAGCGTTATTGCGGGTGGTTTCGGCACCGACGGCTCTTCTACTGGCGATGATCAGGAAGTGGGCGAGCACCGCGAAATCACCGCAGAAGAGACAGCGGAACTGCTGAAAAACTCCCATTCAGTGATCATTACTCCGGGGTACGGCATGGCAGTCGCGCAGGCGCAATATCCTGTCGCTGAAATTACTGAGAAATTGCGCGCTCGTGGTATTAATGTGCGTTTCGGTATCCACCCGGTCGCGGGGCGTTTGCCTGGACATATGAACGTATTGCTGGCTGAAGCAAAAGTACCGTATGACATCGTGCTGGAAATGGACGAGATCAATGATGACTTTGCTGATACCGATACCGTACTGGTGATTGGTGCTAACGATACGGTTAACCCGGCGGCGCAGGATGATCCGAAGAGTCCGATTGCTGGTATGCCTGTGCTGGAAGTGTGGAAAGCGCAGAACGTGATTGTCTTTAAACGTTCGATGAACACTGGCTATGCTGGTGTGCAAAACCCGCTGTTCTTCAAGGAAAACACCCACATGCTGTTTGGTGACGCCAAAGCCAGCGTGGATGCAATCCTGAAAGCTCTGTAACCCTGACGGCCTCTGCTGAGGCCGTCACTCTTTATTGAGATCGCTTAACAGAACGGCGATGCTTTGACCTCCCGCTGTTTGTTCAAGCGCAATTTTGACAATAATTGTCAACGGCACGGAAAGCAGCATACCCACCGGTCCTAACAACCATCCCCAAAAAATCAACGACAAAAATACCACCAATGTGGAAAGCCCCAGCCCACGCCCCATGATACGCGGCTCCAGAATATTGCCGAAGACCAGATTAATCAGCAGATATCCCGCCAGCACCAGCAACGCTTCGTAGAAGCCATTAAACACCAGTACCTGAGCGATAGGGGGGATTGCCGCGAGGACTGAACCAATATTCGGGATGTAATTAAGCGCAAAGGCCAGCAATCCCCAGACAAAAGCGAAGCGAACATCGAGTGCGGCGAGCATCGCCCAGGCGACCAGGCCGGTGATGATGCTGATGGCTGTTTTCAGCACCAGATAATGAGAAACACTGTCAATCGCACGTTGAATCGCCGCCATCCCTTCAACCGGACGCGCCATCATTTGCTGAAATTTTCCGGGCAATTGTGGCACTTCGAGCAGCATAAACAGCACCGTCAGCAGCAATAAAAATATTGATGACATGGCATTAGATAACTGCGTCAATAAGTTGGTGAGCAACGTCATCGCCGCGTTCGGATCAATATAATGCGCCAGCTGGTCAACTGAGACGTCAATCCCTACGCGTTGCAACAACGGCTCAAGAGCTTGCAGCGGCGTCATAATAGAGTTGCGATATTGCGGTAACGTCCGCGTCAACTCGTTGAGCGCGGAACCCAGATAAGCTAATAGCAACACCATCGCCATCACGATGATGGTCATCAAAATCGACACCGCCAGTACACGCGGCACACGCCAGCGGACCATGTGTTGCACCAGCGGGTTAAGAATAACAGCAATAAATAATGCGAGAATAAACGGCACGATGATCTCGGCGGCAAAACGGATACCGCAGAGAATAATGACCAGCATTCCCAACATAATGACGATTTTTAGGCCATTGAGCGTGATGATCGGCTTTGCCATGCTTGTCCCCGTTTTTTCTTCCTTTGCTAATAATAATGTCTTTTTCGCTCCGTCATCATAACGAAAATCAAACCGCTCAGGTAAAGAAGTGAAAATATTTTGAGTTAATTCTTAAGCTATGATACAAATCAGGCGTGTTCAACTACCGAGGACAATTATCATCCGCGATGACGAGAAGCAACACTGCGGATAATTGTAATATTATGGACAATTTGTTCAGGACGTTATTTTCTACATTTACCCATCTTCGTACCTCATCCACTATCTTGCTCGTAGGTGAGCAGCACTGGCGCAACGCGCTTTAGTCCTTTCTTCTGCCAAAGCTTGCGCTATGCGCGGGGCTTGACCACTTTACTTTGGTTTCGCTGAATTAAGCGAAAATTAAAATAATTCTCTTGCAGGAGAAGGACAATGTATATTTATTGGATTTTATTAGGCCTGGCTATTGCTACAGAAATTACCGGTACGCTGTCAATGAAATGGGCGAGCGTCAGTGAGGGAAATGGCGGCTTTATTTTAATGCTGGTGATGATTTCTCTGTCGTATATATTTCTCTCTTTCGCCGTTAAAAAAATCGCCTTAGGCGTAGCTTATGCGCTGTGGGAAGGTATCGGTATTTTATTTATTACCTTGTTTAGCGTTTTGTTATTCGACGAAAGTTTATCGCTGATGAAAATTGCCGGGTTAACCACCCTGGTCGCCGGGATTGTGTTGATAAAATCAGGTACCCGTAAAGCGCGTAAACCTGAACTGGAGGTGAACCATGGCGCAGTTTGAATGGGTTCACGCCGCCTGGCTGGCATTGGCAATCGTGCTGGAAATCGTTGCTAACGTCTTTTTGAAATTTTCTGACGGCTTTCGTCGCAAAATATTTGGCTTGCTCTCCCTGGCGGCGGTGCTGGCTGCCTTTAGTGCGCTTTCTCAGGCCGTAAAAGGGATCGACTTGTCTGTCGCTTATGCATTGTGGGGCGGGTTTGGTATTGCCGCCACGTTAGCCGCAGGTTGGATCTTGTTTGGTCAACGGTTAAATCGTAAAGGCTGGATTGGCCTGGTCTTGCTGTTGGCTGGAATGATCATGGTGAAACTTGCCTGATGAAGACGCTGCCCGCGCTGTCGGGCAGCGTTTGAACATTATTTTTGCGACAGTTGATCCAGCTTGTCGCGAAAACCGGTAACAGAAATGGCCCGGTTATCGGCGCGCCAGCGATCTTTCGCGGCAGGAGCCGAACTTTGCACCCCAATTAATTGCCAGCCGTCATCGGTATGCAACATCAGAGGCGAACCGCTGTCACCCGGCAAGGTATCGCACTGATGTGACATCACCGACGTTTGCGCCCAGCCAGTCACTTCACAGTTTTGATGACTGTACAACGTATCGAGATGATCTTCAGGGTAGCCTGCCTGAGTCACTTTACGACCTGCCGCTTTTAATGCGGCGGTAAGCGCGGCTTTATCTCCCTCAAATAACGGCAACGGCGTAATGCCAGAAGGGGGATTACGTAGCACAATCAATCCGAAGTCCCACGGCGCGGCTGCGGGAGGTACAATCCAACCATCCCCATCTGCTTTTAACCGCTTTCCCAGTGTCGGATCAACGCGGCCTTCTATGTCGTGGATGTCATAGCGCCAAAGACCTTTATTTGACACAAAACGCAGCGCTACCGCCTTATCCGCTTTACCCTTAGGCGGCGTCAATAAACAGTGTCCTGCCGTTAATGCCAGATTGGGTGCAATCAGCGTCGCCGTACATAAATTGCCGCTGGCCGTTTCCAGTTGCCCAACCGCATCCCACGGTGATTGGGTCGTGTCATTCACTGGCACACGATCATCATGACCAAAAAACAGGGTGCTGACCTCATCGTTTGCCGATTTGGCAACGTCTGGTTTATCTGCAAACACAAAAGCAGACGTCAAACTAATTGCACCCAACACTACAGCAATGGTTGTACGCATATCACACTCTGGTGGGTAATTATGATTATTAAAAGCAAACCCTCATAAATACTATAGACGGGACGGGATGAAAGTGGGAGTAAAATCAGATAACTACAGTCAGGAAAGATAAAAACGGGCGGCAATCAGTGCGCATAAAATAAGGATGATAAGAATGAACTCAAAGCGATAACGGCCCACCATACTACCCTCCGCTAAAGGCGGTGCTAAACGTTACCCGCTTAGCACCGTAATTTTCAGGCGCGAGGGGGCGCGCCAGCATTACTGTTGAAAACTTACGCTGCGGGTTGTGCAGCAGGTTTTGCCGGTTGCTGATGGCTGTGTTTCCCGGCGTGTTTCTTCGCTGCCTGCGCTTTTTGTTCAGGGGCTTTCTGTTCAGCTTTCGTATTTTTATGATGCTTTTTAGCCGCCTGCGCTTTCTGGGCAGGTGCTGCTTTATGCTGTTTTTTATGATGTGTAGTTTTCGCCGGCGCTGCTTTGGTGGTCGTCGCAGTCGGAGCAGGTGTGGTCGCAGTCTCTGCAGCAAAGGCGGCAGAAGACAGACCCATAGCAGCGGCAACAACCAGAGCTAATACTTTTTTCATTGTCATACCCTCAATTTGTTTTTTCATTTAACCCCACTGCGGGGCCGTTGAAATAACTATATCCCTGGGAATGGCAGACTTCCGTGAGTGGTTGGTTTCAGCGTGTAACGATATGTACAAACGCTGAATAAATTACAGCATTGATAATAACGTATTGTGACTTAAGGGAAATTTAGCTACCAATAATAGTAGTCTTGATCGGGTTAACTATTTTACTACTTACAAAGCGGTAGAATAAATGCGCATCAGTAATAAATGACACACAGCAAAATGAATCCGTTTATTTGGGTACTTATAATCCTGATGACGCTAGACGCGCTGCGGGAATTGGCTGGCGCTTCGTCTATTTTAGGATGGCTATTAACGTTGGTTTGAGCTGGCAATAAGTCCGGACGGGTATTTACCGCAGTCCGGGCTTATTTTTCAGGCGTGCAGACGACGATGCAAACGCGTCCCGACCAGCAGAGCAATGACCAGCATCAGAGCAATAAATGCGCCGACGCCGTTCCAGCCATAGTTATGCCAGAAAACACCACCCAGCGTCCCGGCAATACTCGACCCCAGATAGTAACTGAACAGATACAGCGAGGAGGCCTGGCCTTTAGCGCGTTTTGCGCGGGGGCCGATCCAGCTGCTGGCTACTGAGTGGGCTGCGAAGAATCCTGCTGAGAAGAGTAACATTCCGGCAAAGATCAGCCACAGCGAGCTGAATAAGGTCATCAGTAAACCAAACAGCATAACCCCCGTCGAAAACAACATCACTGGACCACGCCCATAGCGGGTGGTCATGGTTCCGGCTTTGGGTGAGCTCCATGTACCGGTCAAATAAGCCAGCGATAATAAGCCAACCACGGCCTGACTGACATGCCAGGGGGAGAGCATCAACCGATAGCCGATGTAATTAAACAGCGTGACGAACGACCCCATCAGCAAAAAGCCTTCTGCGAACAATAACGGTAATCCCCGGTCACGCCAGTGCAGACGAAAGTTGATCAGCAAATTTTTCGGTCGCAGCGAGGTCGGGCGGAAATGGCGCGACTCGGGCAGGATACGCCAGAACATAATCGCCGCGGCCAGCGCAAAGCCGCTGATCGCCGCCAGCGCCACGCGCCAGCCGAAGAAATCGGTAAAGACCCCGGTCAGCAAGCGGCCGCTCATGCCGCCGATGGAGTTGCCGCTGATATAGAGTCCCATCGAAAAGGCGACGAAACTGGGGTGGATCTCCTCGCTCAGATAGGTCATGCCGACCGCCGCTACGCCGCTCAGCGACAGGCCGATGAGCGCGCGCATAATCAGGATGCCGTGCCAGCTGGTCATCATGGTCGACAACAGTGAACAGCAGGCGGCCAGCAGCAGGGCGGTGACCATCACCGGCTTGCGGCCTATTGCGTCCGACAGCGGGCCGGTAAACAGCAGGCCCACCGCCAACATCGCCGTGGAAATTGAAAGCGAAATACTGCTGCTGGCCGGCGACACGCCAAACTCGTTCGACAGCACCGGCAGGATCGGCTGCACACAGTAGAGCAGGGCAAAGGTGGCCAGACCGGCGGAGAACAGCGCGAGAGTGACGCGCATAAACTGCGGGGTGCCACGTTTAATAAACGGATCCGGGCGGGATGCACCAGCGACGCTGACCTCGCCCGCCGGCACGGTGTCAACGGTTGTTGTACGACTCACAGAGAATTCCTTGCGTAGAAGTTGCTGCTTACCAACAGAGTGTTGTGACCATTCAGCTCACATTTTTAGGGTATGAAAATGTAAATATTCTGTCTAATATATTAATAATCTCAAATAAGACGTTTTAAATATGAATATCGAGTTGCGTCATTTGCGCTACTTTGTCGCCGTCGCCGAGGAGCTACATTTTGGCCGCGCCGCGGCGCGACTGAACATCTCTCAACCTCCGCTAAGCCAGCAGATTCAGATCCTTGAGCAGCAGACCGGCGCTCGCCTGTTTGCCCGTACCAACCGCAGCGTCAGCCTGACGGCGGCCGGAAAGCAGTTTCTCGCCGATAGCCGACAAATCCTCGCCCAGGTGGATGAGGCGGCTGCTCGCGCCGCCCGTCTACACCATGGCGAAACGGGTGAGCTGCGCATCGGCTTTACCTCCTCAGCCCCTTTTATTAAGGCCGTCTCCGATACGCTATCGATGTTTCGCCAACGCCATCCGGATGTGCATATTCTCACCCGCGAGACTAACACCCGCGAACAGATAGTGCCCCTGAGCGAGGGGGCTCTGGATTTGGGGCTGCTGCGCAATACTCAACTGCCGGATACCCTGGCGTGGGAGCGGGTTCTGCGCGAGCCGCTGTTGGCGATGGTCCCGGCGAATCACCCGCTGGCCCGCCAGCCCTCGGTCAGCCTGGCGGCGCTGGCGCGCGAGCCCTTCGTCTTTTTCGACCCGCACGTCGGCACTGGCCTGTATGACGACATCCTCGGCTTGCTGCGCCGCTACGGCCACACGCCGAAGATTGCCCAGGAGGTGGGGGAGGCAATGACGATTATTGGTCTGGTGGCCGCCGGACTGGGGGTATCGATCCTCCCGGCCTCCTTTCAGCGCGTCCAGCTCAGTGAAATGCGCTGGCTGCCGATCGACGAACAGGATGCGGTATCGGAGATGTGGCTGGTGTGGTCTAAACACCATGAGCAAGGGGCACTGGCAAAACGCTTTCGTGAGGCGCTGCTCTCCTGGAAAAGCGAGCATAATTGAGGCGAAAAGGGGCTGGAAATGTGCGGTAAATCACAAGGCTAAGTAAAAATTTGACGTTCACCGTCGAAGTGCTTCACCATAGCCGAAAGTTTATTTCGAAGCGCGAAAATAAGGGAGTCAATGGTGGTAGCGGATAGTCAACCAGGCCATATCGATCAAATAAAGCAGACCAATGCGGGCGCCGTGTATCGCCTGATTGATCAGCTCGGCCCGGTATCGCGTATCGACCTTTCCCGATTTGCGCAACTGGCGCCGGCCAGCATCACCAAAATCGTCCGCGAAATGCTGGAAGCGCATCTGGTTCAGGAGACCGAGATCCAGGAGCCCGGCAGCCGCGGCCGCCCGGCGGTGGGG
>ERZ773114.4645-NODE-4645-length-10197-cov-3.039637_pt1 | contig 10197 bp, 9 predicted proteins | sample MGYA00580564_ERZ773114 | MGnify/ENA primary metagenome ERZ773114 (study PRJEB29015, sample SAMEA2737836) | human gut metagenome | biome: human gut; feature: human-associated habitat; material: faeces | place: China | collected 2012 ...
AGATCCATGGACCAAAAGGAGTTGGATTCCTGTACATCAACAGCAAGGCAAAAGTACAGCCTCTCATTCTCGGCGGCGGCCAGCAGAACGGCATGCGTTCCGGAACCGACAATGTGCCGGGCATCGCAGGCCTTGCGAAATCCGCTGAGATCGTTTACAGGCATTTTGACGAGCAGACCGCGCAGATGCGTGCCTGTAAACACCGTCTGATCGAAGGCTTGCGGGAGCTGGACGATGTGGTCATCCATGGCATGCCGGAAGAAGAGGGTGCGCCGCAGATTGTCAATGCATCGTTCTTAAATGTGCGTAGTGAAGTGCTGCTGCACACGATGGAGGACCGCCAGATCTACGTTTCCGCCGGAAGCGCCTGCTCATCACACAAGAGAGCCGGAAGCCCGACGCTGACTGCCATCGGCGCATCGAAAGCCGAGATGGAGTCTGCCGTGCGGTTCAGCTTCAGCGAATTTACGACACTGGAACAGATTGATTACACCCTGGATACGCTGCGCGAGGTACTGCCGATGCTGCGCAGATTTACCAGGAAATAATAGAAAGAGGAAAATTATGATTACAATACAGCCGGAAATTGAAATCCTGAGCACCGAATCCTACGAGGATATGCTGCGCCGGATCGAGAAAATCGGAAGAGTCTGCTACAAGAGCGAGGAGCGCATTGGAGAAGGCACTGCAGAGAAATTCATCGCAGGCATCATCAAACGCGGCCATGAATCCGTCATTGAGCACGGCTCCATCACCGTAAAAGTAACGTGCGACCGCGGCGTGACCCATGAGATCGTCCGCCACCGTATCGCAAGCTACAGCCAGGAGAGCACCCGCTACTGCAACTATTCGAAAGATAAATTTGGAAACCAGATCACCTGTATCGATCTGGCAACCGGATTTTCCTATGATCTGGACGACGAGAACGACCGTAAAAAATACGAGGTATGGCAGAAAGCAATGGAAGCTGCAGAGCAGTATTACTTCCAGATGCTCGAACTCGGAGCAAAGCCGGAGGAGGCAAGAAGCATTCTTCCGAACTCCCTGAAAACCGAGATCGTCATGACCATGAACTTAAGAGAGTGGCGCCACTTTATCCGGCTTCGAAGCGCCAACGCCGCACATCCGCAGATGCGTCAGGTATCTGACCTGATCCTGAAGAAATTTTCTGAGGAATATCCTCTGTTCTTCCGCGATCTGGCTGAGAAAAAAGGAGAATAAAAAACGATGATGTACAAAGCATTTCTGGTAAAATATGCCGAGATCGGCATTAAAGGAAAGAACCGTCATCTGTTCGAGAAAGCGCTCTGCGTACAGATGGAGCACGCGCTTGCCCCGGTAGACGGAAATTTCCAGGTCACCCGTGAGATGGGACGAATCTATGTCAACACCGAAGGAGACTTTGATTACGAGGGCGCTGTCGATGCGCTGACAAGAGTTTTCGGTATCGCCGAGATCTGCCCGGTTGTCATTTTAGAGGACACCGGCTTTGAAGATCTGGCAGAGGCAGTGGTTTCCTACGTGAAAGAGCTGTACCCGACCGAGGAGAAAACCTTTAAGGTATGCGCACGCCGTGCGAACAAAAACTATCCGATGCACACAATGGAAGTCAACTGCGAGCTGGGCGGCCGCATCCTCGATGTCTGCCCGAACCTCAAAGTAGACGTTCACGAGCCGGATATCTATCTGAACGTCGAGCTGCGTCAGAAGATTTATCTGTACTGCGAGAGCATCGCAGGCCCTGGCGGTATGCCGGTCGGCACAAACGGACAGGCCATGCTGCTGCTTTCCGGCGGTATCGACAGTCCGGTTGCCGGATACATGATCGCAAAACGCGGTGTTAAGATTGATGCCGTTTACTTCCACGCTCCGCCGTACACCAGCGAGAGAGCCAAACAGAAGGTTGTGGATCTTGCAAAACTCGTTGCACGCTACAGCGGCCCGATCCGTCTGCATGTGGTCAACTTCACCGAGATCCAGCTTGCAATCTACGAAAAATGCCCGCACGACGAGCTGACCATCATCATGCGCCGTTATATGATGAAGATCGCAGAAGCGTTTGCACGTCAGGACAAATGCCTTGGCCTGATCACCGGAGAGAGTATCGGACAGGTGGCAAGCCAGACGATGCATTCCCTCGCCGTTACCAACGAAGTCTGCACCATGCCGGTCTTCCGTCCGCTGATCGGTTTCGACAAACAGGAGATCGTCGATATTTCCGAAAAAATCGGTACGTACGAGACATCTGTTCTGCCGTATGAGGACTGCTGCACGATCTTCGTTGCAAAGCATCCGGTGACAAAACCGAACCTGAATGTCATCAAATGCTCCGAGCGCCATCTGGATGACGTGATCGACGAGATGATGGAACGCGCAGTTTCTACCGCAGAGACGATCGAGGTCTGCTAAGGAAAACTTGCTTTAAAGAACAAAAAGGCCGGATCTTGTTTTGGGGGTTCTGAAAAACAAGATCCGGTCCTGATGATAAACAAAGACAAAAAAAGAGCCGCGGCGAGTGCGCGGCCCTTATGTTCTATCGTAATTATACAATGTACGGAGCAAGAACATCAAGTACGGTCTGAAGAGCATCTCCATCAGCATGGACGTTCAGGTCGATCGGTTTGGAAAGGTCGAGGCTGAAGATTCCCATGATGGATTTTGCGTCGATTACGTATCTTCCGGATACCAGATCGAAATCAAAATCGAATTTGGAAATGTCGTTGACGAAAGATTTTACTTTGTCGATAGAATTAAGAGAAATCTGTACTGTTTTCATGTTTGTAATCCTCCCTGTTATTTGGTTAACATTATTTATTACCCTCATTTAACAGCTTTATCTTACCGTCTGGAGGGGAAAAAGTCAATGCGAAAACATACAAAGATAAAGTGGAATCTTCGTGATTTTTAATAATAAAGATGAAGAAGAAAGGAGTATGGCATGAAAAAAACGGTAGCTTTGCATAATCTTGGGTGTAAAGTGAACGCATATGAGCTGGAAGCCATCCAGCAGCTCCTCGAAAACAGAGGGTACGAGATCGTGCCTTTTGCACCGGGAGCGGATGTTTACATTATCAATACGTGTACCGTGACGAACATTGCGGACCGGAAATCGCGGCAGATGCTGCACAAAGCGAAAAAGATGAATCCCGATGCGGTTGTCGTGGCCTGCGGCTGTTATGTGCAGGCGGCTGGGGAAAAACTCGAAGAGGATACGGCGATTGATCTGATCATCGGAAATAATAAGAAGAAAGATCTTGTGGATATTCTGGAAAACTTTCTGGCAGAACGTGAGGATGGTGGAAAACCATCCGACGCGGAGTGTAAGAGCTTCCTCGTGGATATGACACACAACCGTGAGTACGAGACACTCTCGATCAGCAAAACGGCGGAGCACACCCGCGCATTCCTGAAAGTACAGGATGGATGCAATCAGTTCTGTACTTATTGTATTATCCCGTACGCGCGCGGCAGAGTCAGAAGCCGCCGCCAGAGTGATGTGGTAGAAGAAGTAAAACGTCTGGTGGAGGCCGGATACCAGGAAGTCGTGCTGACCGGTATCCACCTTTCCTCCTACGGACTCGATTTCCCGGAGGGCGAAAAAGAGACGCTGCTCGACCTGATCCGTGCTGTTGATGCAGTGGACGGCATCAGAAGAATCCGTCTCGGATCCCTGGAGCCGGGCATCATCACCGAAGAGTTTGCAGAGGCGATCGCCGCAATGCCGAAGGTGTGCCCGCATTTCCATCTTTCGCTGCAGAGCGGAAGCAATGGAACACTGAAGCGGATGAACCGGAAATATACCGCAGAAGAATACAAACACAAATGCGATCTGCTGCGTAAGGTATATGGAAATCCGGCGCTGACGACCGATGTGATTGTCGGTTTCCCGCAGGAGAGTGAGGAGGAGTTTGAAGAGTCGCGCGCCTTTGTCGAGGACATTCATTTCTTCGAGACTCACATCTTCAAGTATTCGAGAAGAGAAGGCACCCGCGCCGCAGCGATGGCAGGCCAGATTCCGGAGCAGGAGAAGACGAAGCGCAGCCACGTTCTGCTGGAACTGGACGAGAGACGGAGACAGGAATATATGGAAGGCTTCCTCGGAAAAGAGCTGGAAGTGCTCATGGAAGAAGAAGTCGAGATCGACGGCGTCCATTACTGGACGGGACACACGAGAGAATATCTGCGCGTTGCTGTTCTTTCAGAAGAAAATCTCATGAATCAGATGGTGCTTGTCACCCCGGCGAGAATCCATGGAAAAGACTGTCTGATGTAGGAAATGATACCAATCCGGAAGATCTGATAGAAAAAAGAGCCGGAAAGAAAAAGTTCGTTGCACTTTTTGAGGGTTCGTGGTAGAATACCCCGTGAGCCTGCAAAAAGGCGGGCAGACGAAGAAGAAAAACAGCGGCTGGCAGAACGAACGAAGAAGTGAGGGATGTCGGCTGCTTTCGCGTCTAAAAAGTATAATCTGTAATTCGTAGTAATTCGTAATGAAATGTTCGGCCGCAGATGCGGCAAAGGGTAAAAATCGTGATCAAAGAAGAGATTGTCAGAGAACTTTATGCAATTGCAGGGGAAGATGCGGTACAGACCGCAGAACCGATGAAAAATCATACGACCTTCCGTGTGGGCGGTCCGGCAGATTATTTCGTCGCTCCTCATACAGAAGAAGAAATTAGAAAAATCGTGGCTCTCTGCGAAGAAAAAGAGATCCCGTGGTTCGTCACCGGAAACGGCAGCAATCTCGTTGTAAGTGACGAGGGCTACCACGGTGTGATTCTTTCGGTTTACAAAAACTTTCAGGGAATCGAAGTGGAAGGAAACAGAATCCGGGCGAAAGCCGGAAGCATGCTCGTATCCATCAGCCGGGCGGCAAGAGAAGCCGGTCTTTCCGGTATGGAGTTTGCCTCCGGAATCCCTGGAACTTTAGGCGGCGGCGTCCGTATGAACGCGGGAGCCTACGGCGGAGAGATGAAGGATATTGTACAGAATGTCACTGTACTCACAAGAGAAGGTGAGATCCGGAAACTGGAAAAAGAAGAGCTCGGCTTCGGCTACCGTGCCAGCGTCATCAAAGACAGAGGCTACGTCGTACTTGGAGCAGAACTTATGCTTGTTCCGGGAGATAAAGAAGAAATTCTTGCCCGTATGCAGGAATTGAAAAACAAGCGGGTAGAGAAACAGCCGCTCGAGTATCCGAGCGCCGGCAGCGCATTCAAGCGGCCGGAAGGCTATTTCGCAGGCAAGCTTGTGATGGATGCCGGACTTTCCGGCTATGCAGTCGGCGGTGCAAAAGTATCGGAAAAACACTGCGGCTTTCTGATCAATGCAGGCGGTGCAACCGCATCGGATGTGATGGAACTGATCCGTCAGATCCAGGCAAAAGTAAAAGAACAGTTTGGCGTACAGCTTGAGCCGGAAATCCAGTTCCTCGGGGAATTCTGATTTTCGTTATCCACCAAAGGAGAAAAAACATGCGTTTTGTAATTGTGACCGGCATGTCCGGTGCGGGAAAAAGTACAGCGTTGAAAATGCTGGAGGACGCGGAATATTTCTGCGTCGATAACCTTCCGATCCCGCTGGTTGAAAAATTTGCACAGCTTACCGCCGACGGTACTTCCGGAGAAATCCAGAAAGTGGCAGTCGGAATCGATATCCGAAGCGGCCAGGCGCTCCCGGACCTGCAGAGTGTTCTGGAGTGGATGAGCATCAACGGAATCTGCTATGAGATCCTGTTTCTGGACGCGTCCGATGACGTGCTGGTCAAACGATACAAAGAGACGAGAAGAACGCACCCGCTGGCAGGTCTTGGACGGGTGGATGAGGGAATTAGAAAAGAGCGCAAAGCACTTGAGTTCCTGAAAAAAGATGCGGACTACATTCTCGATACGAGCCAGCTTCTCACAAGAGAGCTGAAAGCGGAGCTCGATAAGATTTTCGTGCAGGATCAGAAATTCAAAAATCTGATGATTACTGTGCTCTCATTTGGATTCAAATACGGAATCCCGGCGGATTCGGACCTTGTTTTCGATGTGCGGTTCCTGCCGAATCCCTACTACGTAGAAGGCATGCGCCCGCTCTCCGGCAACGATGCTCCGGTGCGGGATTATGTGATGGGATTTGAGACAGCGCAGGTGTTTGCGGAAAAATTAGAGGATATGATCCGTTTTCTGATTCCGAATTATATTTCCGAGGGCAAGCATCAGCTCATTATCAGCATCGGCTGCACCGGCGGAAAACACCGTTCCGTAACCCTTGCCAACGAGCTGTACCGGCGTCTTTCCAACGCGAAGGACTATGGAATCCGGATTGAGCACCGGGATCTGGAAAAAGACGCCATCCGAAAAGGAATTTAGAGGTGGAAGGATGTCATTCTCAAGCGAGGTAAAAGAGGAATTATCGAGACATCTTCCGACGGCACGCCACTGCCAGATTGCGGAAACAGCGGCGATCCTGTCACTCTGCGGACAGATTTCCGAGAAGGACGGGACGATACGGATTCAGACAGAGAATGCGTATGTGGCAAGAAAGTACTTTACTTTATTGAAAAAAACATTTAATATAGAGGCAGAGCTTGCAGTTAAGCTGAATCAGAAGGAAAATACGTATCTGATCCGCGTAAATGACAGGGAAGAAACCCGTCAGATTCTGCAGGCAGTGAAGTTACACGAGACAGACCGGCAGTTAACAATGCCGATTCCGGCTGTTGTGGTACAGCGTCAGTGCTGCAAACGGGCATTTCTGCGGGGCGCATTTTTAGCGTCCGGTTCCATCAGCGATCCCAACCGGTTTTACCATCTCGAAATTGTCTGCCCCGATGCGCCGAGAGCAGAACAGGTGCAGGAACTTCTGAAAAGCTTTGGAATTGATGCACGGATCGTTCTCCGGAAAAACCACCATGTGGTTTATATGAAAGAAGGCGCACAGATTGTGGAGATGCTTGGCATCATGGAAGCCAACATCGCACTTATGAATCTGGAAAACGTGCGGATCTTAAAAGAAATGCGCGGCAGTGTCAACCGAAAGGTGAACTGTGAAACTGCCAACATCAACAAAACGGTCAGCGCGGCGATCCGCCAGATCGAAGATATCCGGTATATCGAAGAAACCACAGGCTTTTCTTCTCTGCCGGAACCGCTGGAGCAGATGGCAAGGCTCCGCTTACAATACCCGGAAGCATCGCTTCTGGAACTGGGCAAGATGTTAACGCCGGTTGTTGGTAAATCCGGAGTTAATCATAGATTAAGGAAACTAAAAGAGATTGCAGAAGATTTGCGAAGGAAACAAGGAGGAGAAGTATTATGATTAAGAAACCAATCACAATTCGTCTTTCAAGCGGCCTGGAGGCGAGACCAGTTGCCATGCTGGTACAGGTAGCGAGCCAGTACGAAAGTGAAATCTACGTCGAGAGCGGCAGAAAAAAAGTAAATGCGAAGAGCATTATGGGTATGATGACACTTGGTCTGGACAATGGCGAGGAAGTTACCGTGACCGCAAACGGAAAAGACGAGAGCGAAGCCATGGACGGCGTTGAAAAATATTTAAGCAGTCCTTCTGCTGAATAATCTTACTGCACTTATAGCATAAACATAGAGCAAAACGGCATGTCAGAAAATTTTGACATGCCGTTTTGCTATGCTTTTTTATGTAAAATCAGACGAAAATCAGACCACGTTCTTCGCGCGGAACCAGTAGGTATAGAGATAGGAAAAACCGAGCGATTTATACAGTGTGATCGCAGGCGTGTTTCCCTCGACAACCTGAAGATACGCTTTCGTTGCACCGAGCCGGATTCCCTCGGAGAGGATTGTGCGGCAGATCGAGGAAGCGTAGTGGCGGTGGCGGTACGCAGGATGCACATGGATGGCATAGACACCGACGTAATCGCGGTCGCGGATGCCAAGGCCGGTGGCAACGATCGTTCCGGTTTCATCCTGGATGGAGGTACAGATGGTTTCTTTTGGAATGGCGCGGTACATCGAAGGAACGACCATACGGTGCATCACGTTCGTCGTGCTCTTTAAAGCAAAGAGGCTGTCAATCCATTTCGGCGGGATAAAGCTGCTGACGGTCACGGCAACGGCAGGATCCTTTTTGGCAAAGTTCGCCAGATCCATTGTCATGACGTGCGTCGTGTGCTGGACTACATAGCCGCGGTTGGCGAGCATTGCATCAAAGCCGGGATTGACAAGCGGACTGATCTTGAAAATTGCCGGTGTACCCCAGCGACGGTAGATCTCCTCACAGTACTGCACTTTTTCCTCCACCGGAATCGTGGACGGCCCGATCTGCTCGACGCTGTTGGTCCGGTGTGTATAAAAATAAGAAAAACGAAGAATCCATCCGTCGTACAGCTCGATCTGGTGAGACGGCCATGCGTTCAGGGAAAGATCTTCGATGGTTTTGATCAGTGTATTCATATGAAAGTATTCCCCCTTTGGTTATGTATATAGTATAGAAGAAACAGGACAGATCTTCAAGAAAAAATCGAAAAATTCGACACGCGGAACCGGGCGGCCGGGACACGATGCGTAACGTTTTCTTGCATAATCGAAGAAAAGGGGTTATAATAGGGGGCAAAGACTGAGAATACAAGGAGAATTGAATATGTCAAAATTACTGAAGGTAATTGTGAATACGCTGCTTCTGCTTGCAATCCTGTCAGCAGGCGCACTGGTGATTCCGCCGTTTGCCGGCATCACGACACTTGTCTCAGACGGGATGGGAAATACCAACATTTCCCGCGGCGCTGTCACGTACGCAAAGAAGACAGATACGTCATCGGTTGCGACGGGAGAAAAAATCCTGGTTGATGACAATTCCGGAAAGTATATCTATACGATACAGTCCCTCGACACCGCTGCCGGAACCGCATCCGTAAAAAATGTGATCAGTGGAGACACAACGGAAATTACCGTGAGAGCAACCGTGAGCAAAGTGATCGTCACGATTCCGGTGATCGGCTTTCTGTCGATGGCGGCGCAGAGCAGAGAGGGAATCATGATCATCGGACTTGCCATCCTGTTTCTGGTCATTCTGTTTATCCTTTCCGAGGTATGGAAACGTGATGAAGAAGAGGAGGATGATGAAGAAGAGGAAGAAGACGAGGACGATGAGAAAGCGTCCGAAGAGCTTCGCAGCAGAAAGAAAGCTGACCTGGAAGAAAAAAAGAAACGGGAAGAACAGGAAATGACCGAACAGTTGAGAGCAGACGACCAGAAGACGGCAGAAGAAGAGAATCAGGACGAATTTGAAATTCCGGATCTGGAAGAAGAAGGAACGGAGCAGGTGTCCTTTAATACCGTCGATCTGCAGAACCTTGTAAGAGGAGAAGAAACCGAAGAAATTCCGGAAGCCGTGGAAGAAACGGAAATCGTCGAAGAAGCTGCCGCAGAAGAAACAGCGGAAGAAGTGACAGAAGAAACCGAAGAAACGGAATCAGCAGAGCCGGAAACTGTGGAAGAAATCGAAGAGTTTGAAGAAACCATCGAAGAGCCGGAAGAAGAGCCGGAACCGGAACCGTCCGAGCCGATCGAACTTGCCATGCCGGTTTACACGGCGGAAGAACTCCTCCAGAAGGCCCACGCAGCCGGAGATGACCCGAAAGTCATTGAAGATCCTGCAACCGGCATCACAATCTTAGATTATTCCGACATTCTGTAACTATTCAGAGCCATGCGAACGAAAAGAAAAGAACGCGAATCATGCTTGCATGAATGAACGTTCTTTTCTTTTTGTTCATATGGCAAGAAGCCACATCGAGATGCATCGCAGCGGAATCGAGATGGGGCTCTGAATAGTTGGAAAACGTCAAAAAAGAGAGAGATATAGGAAAAGTGCACAACACGGCACCCCTGTATTTCTCTTTTTGCATAAAAACGGATAAATCGAAAAAAATAAAAAAAAACCTTGATTTTTCGCGTGCTTTCTTGTATACTAACAACTGTTGTGACATTGATAGCGTTGAAGCGCGAGGTTGCCGCTGAGAAACAGCGGGTTTTCCGTGGAGCGAATGTCAAGTTAAAGAAACTGGCGACAAGTCACTGTACCCACAATTAAGTCCACCTGTAAGAGTGGAAACGACCGTGTGCAAACATCAGGACACACACGGGTAAGTGTACAGTCACCGCTTGTCGTACTCGTAAAAGTGCGAAAAGGAGGCGACTTTTTTTATGGCAAGTCAAGTAATGAGAATTA
>ERZ773114.4647-NODE-4647-length-10195-cov-2.743097_pt1 | contig 10195 bp, 5 predicted proteins | sample MGYA00580564_ERZ773114 | MGnify/ENA primary metagenome ERZ773114 (study PRJEB29015, sample SAMEA2737836) | human gut metagenome | biome: human gut; feature: human-associated habitat; material: faeces | place: China | collected 2012 ...
TTTAAAAATCGCCTCCGGCTCTCCATAACCGAAAATTGTATCTCCTTTAACGCACAGGATCTTATCCGAGATCTTCTGCGCCAGATCGATCTCATGAAGTGACATAATGACCGTGATCTGCTTTTCTTTCGCCATATTTTTCAAAATAGTAAGCAGCTCCAGCTTATAACGGATATCCAGAAAAGAAGTGGGTTCATCCAGGATCAGTACCTCCGGTTCCTGGCAGATCGCTCTTGCCAGAAGGATCCGCTGTCTCTGCCCGTCACTGATCGCCTCAAAACTTTTTTCTGCGTATTCTGTTGCATGGACAATTTCCAGTGCTTCCTGTGTCTTTTTCTCATCTTCTCGCGTTAATATCCCAAGCCGTCCTGTATAAGGATACCGCCCTGCTGCTACGACCTCATAGCAGGTCATCAGCTCCGGCTTTGCCCGCTGTGTCAGCACCACTGCCATCTTCGTTGCAAGCTCTTTGTAAGATAAGTCTTTCAGATTCTTTTCACCAATCGTCACCTTACCTCCAATGAGCGTAAGCTGCTTGGTAATACTTTTTAAAATCGTAGATTTCCCGGAACCGTTTGGTCCGATCAGTGTCAATATCTCACCTTTTTTAATCTCTGTACAGATATCATGGATCAGTACATTTCCATGATATCCGACAGAAAGATCTTTCATCTGAAAATAGCTGTCACTCATATTTATTTCCCTTTTCTTCCTTTTATCATCATGAAAATTACGATCGGTGCACCAAAGATCGAAGTCACAGTACTGATATTCAGCTCCAGTGGTGCAAATGCCATACGCGCGATCAGATCACATCCCATACAGAACACCGCCCCGCCAAGGAATGTTGCCGGTATCACAACCAGCGGTTTTGCCGTCCCGAGAAGATGCTTGATCAGATACGGAACTGCGATTCCAACGAATGAGATCGGCCCTGCAAATGCGGTCACACATGCGGAAAATACACTGGAAAGCAGAATCAGAAGCACCCGGAACACACGGATATTGACCCCCATACTCTGCGCATACATTTCTCCCAGCTGATACGCTCCGATCGGCTTTGACAGGAAAAAGGTAAGGATCAGTGTGATTCCTACCATAAGCGCTGCTACCTTTACATTGCTCCAGCTCATACCGGAAAAGCTTCCCTGTGACCAGCCATGCAGATTCACGATATCTGAATCCTCCGCAAAAGTCACTACAAAATCAGTTACTGCCGAGCAGATATAACCGATCATGATTCCGCCAACCAGAAGAGTTGCCATATTCCGGATTTTTCTTGCAAGAAGCAGGATAAATCCAATTGAAAGCATAGATCCGATAAATGCTGCAATGATCAGTATATAAGATGATACCAAAGTGTAATATTTTAAAAAGATGATCATCGCCAGAGCGACCAACATCTTTGCACCCGAAGAAATCCCCAGTACATACGGTCCTGCGATCGGGTTGGAAAAAAATGTCTGCAATAAAAATCCGGAAAGGGCAAGTGCCCCTCCCAGAATCCCTGCCATCAGGACACGCGGAAGACGGATTTTCCAGATAATATTCATCTGCACCTGTGTTCCTTTTTTCAGAAACAGGATCCGTAAAATCTCAGGAACCGAGATCTGTACATTTCCGGTATTGATGTTCAGCACTACGATCATGCAAAAAACTGCTGCCAGCACCGCAAAGACTCCCATATATCTTGTATTCCTTTTCCAGTTATTTTTCATTCCTGCCTGTCCCATTTTCTTCTCCGTTTTCTATTTTACATGGTATAAAAATGTCATCTTGCTTTCATCGCCGCCTGTCAGCATCAGATTCATATCCGTGATCAGTTCCCCAACGATATCGGTTGCCTGATACAGATATTTACCGGTACACCATACATTTCCTTCTTTGACTGCTTTGAAATCAGAAAAAAGTGCATCTTTTTCTTCCAGATCTTTTACACTGTTGATTGGATTATCGATACTTGAATTATAAATCAGATAATCTGCATCCGCCGCCTGTGCGTAAAATTCTTCCATTGTAAGTTTTACTGCTGAAGTATTACTGTCATCACCAGTCAGATCATCGAATACATATCTTCCACCGGAAAGTTCGATCATTTTCGGAATATAATCATCACTTCTTCTTACTACCACCGTTCCGTCACTGCTTACATAGAAAAATGCAACTGTCTTCTCGGTATTCTTAAAATCTTTGAGCGCATCGACATTTTCCACCTGCTTTTCAAAAAATGCATCCGCTGCATCTTCTTTATTCAGCATTGCACCGTACAGTTTGATCCACTCGGTTCTGCCCAATGGGTGAGATTCATAACTGGAATAGTCCACAAAGACCGGTATATCCAGATCTTCGATCATCTCCTGTACTTTCGGAGTATGAAGGATCATGGTTGATTCTACGGCAAGATCACACTCTCCGTTCACCAGAGTCTCATAATCCGGCTCACTGTATTTTCCTGCGTAGATCATGTCACCGGACTCCATCGCTTTCTTTGCATCTTCTACATACCAGCCGGATGCATTAAGACCGGAAAATTTCACCTGGTCAATGGCATCCACTGCATCCAACAGCGACATGATTGCTGTTGCTGCCATATAGATATGATCCAACGGCTGCTGCAGGACTACAATATCCTCCGACAATCCTTCCGGAGCTTCTTTCCCTTCCGGCACAACAAGGTACTGTCTGTCTTCATGTACATCCAACAGCTTGTATCCGTCTTTATAATCATATACGTCAAATTCTGTCGCATAGGTCAGATCCATTGTCGACTCATAGGTAAGGCCGTCAATCTCCGGCCCTTTTTTATCACTTTTTGACTGATCTTCTTTTTTATTTTTTGTCTCTTCTGTCTGCTGTGTACTGTCTGTTCTTTTTTTACCAGCCCCCGGCTGACCGCAGCCCCCCAGTGAGAGGACCGCTGCCAACAGCAATGCAGTTATTCTACAAAGCTTCTTTTTCATTTACTGATTCTCCTGTACTCCTGCTTCATCTACTGCCTTTTCAAACATCTTGTCCATTTTCTCTTCACATCCGAAAAGTACTCCATATACCTTGATCCACTCGTACTGTGCAAGTTCCGTCTTTTCATCTGCACTCCGGTCAATGATCACCGGAATACCAAGCAATGCAAATTTTTCGGTGATTTCTTCCAATCTTTCTGTCTGTTCTTCTACGGTCAGTTCATCAGAATCACCGGTTGACTGCTCTTTTGTCTTCTTATCCTCTGTCTTTGCACTGTCCTTTTTCGTGCTGTCTGTCTTTGCATCGTCATTTTTTTCTGCATCTTCTGCATCTCTCGGCAGAAGTTCTCCCGGAAGCAATGCAAGAGATACTTCTTTCTTCACAAGTGCTTTTAATTCCGGTTTTTCAAAGCTTCCCCCGTAAATAACTTCAGCATCCGCTTCATCTTCATCCTCATTTACCTGCATTTTTTCTGCAATCTCAGGAACAGTACAAGCTTTCTGCTCCATTCCTACTGCTGCCACAGAGTCAAGGAGATCCAGTTCTTTCATCTGTTCAAGGATCTCATCTGATGCCACATAGGTTTTATCTGCCGGCATTTTCACAATGATCATATCCTGATCCAGACCGACCGGTACTTCTACGTCTTCCGGCACAAGCAGATATTTTACAACATTGCCTTTATACAGTTCTGCTGCCAGTTCTTCTTCACTGACTCCATTCTGATCCGACGTGGAATCTCCGCTTTCCTCTTCCGCAGCGTCACTCTTACTGCTCTTATTTTCTGTGCTGTCTTTCTTATCGGACTTGGAAACCTCTTTCTCTGTATCCTCAGAAGTTTCTTTGGATGTCTTTTCAGGATCTCTTGCCGTATCTTTTGTCATGTCTACTTCCAACAGAACGATTCCCTGATCGTAATGGTAGATCTTGAAATATTCTGCATATTCCAGTTCTGTTTCTGACTGATATTCAAGTCCCATGATCTCCGGTGCTTTTTCGTCCAGTGTCTTATTACTGTTCTCCCCGACAGTTGTGCCATTTCCTGCTGCGGCAAGATAGACGAAAATACTGTACTCGATCTCATGTGCCACAGACATCTTATCTGTCATTCCAAGGATCTTATTATTTTTATTCAATGCGATCGGGATAACTACGGTCGCTGTTCCTCCGCTCTTTGTCGTATAATATGTATTTCCGTTGGCTTTTACATACTGGTAATGGTCACTGCTGAATACCAGTGTTGCATAAGCCTGTCCATTTTTGATTGTTACTTTATTACAGGTAATCCTTACTTTTCCTGTACCGCCGGACCAGGTAAAGCGATCCGGTGTATATACTCCGTCTTTTAAGGCCGTTGTGCTGTCTACGCGTCCTGTAGAACCACTGGTATCTGCCTCATATTTTGACTCATGATCAGCCTTGCCGTCATTCTTTCCATTAGAACCATTGGATGGTTTCGTTGACGGTGTCGTTGGTTTTGTCGGGTTGGACGGTTTTGAATCATTTCCCTGATCATCTTTTCCGATATCACCGGTCTTTACAAGCGTATCAGATTTAAATGTCAGCATTCTGTCATACCAGATCTTATTTTTGATCGAATAAGCTGCAACTGCAATTTTCTTATCTAATGACTCCACCGGAATTTCATAAGTATACTTTTCTCCGTTCTCTGTCATCTTTGTCTGGAATGGAATCCAGCTTGATTTGTCTGCTGCCGCCGCCTGTTCTTTTGTTCCGACATACAGATAACCGTATCCCGTACCACTCAGCGTCAGAACCGCCTTCATCTTTCCATTTTTTACAGTCAGTTCGCATCCAATGACACGGAACATAGACGCACTGGAATCCACCTGGATACTGTAAATTCCATCTGCCGGAACTTTTGTGCCAGGTTCCGGATCTGGTGTCGGATCAGGATCCGGTGTCGGAAGTTCTCCTGTCTTTGGCAGGATTCCATTAATATAGAAAGTACTCTGCTTTTCTGCCCATTTATTTGATTTCTGAATGTGGACTACATAATTGATCTCTTTTCCAAGATCCTTTGTTGGAATCGTAAATGTAAATGTCTTATAACCACTGGCGATCTCGGACTTATCTTCCGCACTGATGGCACCGGCATCTTTCACACTATCCGCATCTGACACTGTTCCAAGATATAATTTATCATAAGCAGATGCCTGCGTAACCATAGTCACGGTTGCTGTATCCCCATTGATGGAAATACTGCTGCCCCGTTCAAAATTCAGGCTTGCATAGCTGCTGGTCGGATATGCTGAACCGTACAGATCATAAACTCCATTTTCTGTTACATTTGCTTTTCCTTCCAGATTCGGCACATTGATATATAAATCTCTCGCCCAGGACATCCACGCAGAAGCCGTTCCCGGTGTAACTGCAATGTTCATTCCCTGCTTTTCTGCAGGAACTGTCAGTGTAAATGTCGTTGTATCATCATCTACACGATAAACTCCATTTACTGCAGATGTCTTATCTGCATCTGCCTGAACTCCCTGATACAGGCGGGTCCATTTCTGACCTTTCACATTCAAAGTCAGGATTACATTTTTTCCCTTTAATACAGCCTTTGAAGAAACAATATTGAAATCATTGTACGCTGCACCTGTTCCCCCGGCGATCACTTTTACTGCATCTGCCGCACTCGGAAGTTCTGTGATTCCCTCATCCGGGATATACATCCACAGATACTGGTTCGTGTACCAGCTTCCATCCGGCTTTCCAAGTGTTACTGGGATTGTCGTTCCCTTTGCAGAAGCCGGCAGATGGAATGTGAAGCTCCATTCTCCATTTGCTTCTGTGCCATTTGCTACAGATTCTTTCAGTTCATCATCTTTATAGCCAAAATAGATCTTGTCAAAAGAGACATTCTTTGTTGACAGAGTGATCTCCAGTTCCTCTCCATCCTGTACCACTTTTGATTCACTGGTCTTGAACATTGCAAAGTCAGCTCCGTTGGACTTTACTACTTTTACCTGATTCCCCGTAACAACCGGAGCCTCCGGCAGCTTCACTACTGCTTCGGAAGAAGTGACACTCGTTCCTGTCGCATCAGAAACGATACAACGATACTTTCCTGCTGTCTCCAGAGACATGGTAAATGTATATGTTGCAGTCTTTGCAGTAACTCCGGTACAGTCTGCCCACGTTGCACCATCGGCACTGAACTGCCACTGATAATTCAGATTGATTCCTTCTTCACCAGATGCCTCCACCGACAGTGCCACAGAACTTCCGCTGCCTGCCTCAGTCTCCTGCTTCGGCTGCGTTGTGATGTTGATCTCTGACGGTTTCACAAAATCGTCCATTGCAGGAAGCTTGAATGCCAGTGAACTTGAAGTACTCCACTTCTGCGTTCTTCCATTTCTTGGTACAAAAGAGACTTCTCCGCCTGCTTTTTCAAGTGGCACGGTAAAGGTAAATTTTTCAAGATTTTTTTCTGTATCGACTTCACCTGAAATGATCGGTTCTTTTGTCTCATCATTTCTATTTCCGATATAGATTGCATCATAAGTAAAACTGCCACTGCTTGCCGGCTGTATCCAGACCGAAACCTGCAATGCCCCGCCTTTTACAACCACTTTAGATGAAGCGATCTTGATCATACTGTAAGCCTGTCCCGGCTTCTTTGCATCATCAGAACCATAAATTGCCGTAACTCCGTCATTTGCCTGATAATCTTCTTTTTCTCCTGATGTCTGCACATCCGGGATACTCATCCACAGCAGATTTTCTGACCATGTTCCTTTATCTGAACGTCCTACCGAAACCGGAATCCAACTGTTCTTTGCGGAAATCGGAACCTGGATCGTAAACTGGCAGGTACTTCCGGTATTCGTACCCTGAACATAATTGCTCTTATCCTCGTCTGTCGCTGCACCGAGATACAGACGGTCAAACACAGTCTTTGTACCGGTACTAAAGGAAATCTCAATCTTATCCCCTTTTACGGTACACGTTGCATCTGTGATCGGAAACATTCCATAAGAAGTTCCATCATTTTTCAGAACTTCAACCCCTGTGATCTCTTTCGTCGGTGTTACAAGTGTCTCTTGTGCAGTTGTCTCATCGGCCTGCTTTGCAGTTTCTTCCGAAGATTTCTCTTCTGCATCCTTTTTCTCCGCATCAGCTTTGTCAGACGGATCCTCTGATTTTTCATTCATTTTTTCAGAATCTTTTCCTGCTCCCGTCTCATCAGAAGTATTCTGATCTTCTCCCGGATTTTCACCGGTACTGCCGGAATCCTGTGACGGTGTATTCTGATCCTGTGAACCTGTATTTTCTGAACCTGCATTCTCAGAACCATTTTCTTTTGATCCGTTTCCGGTATGATCTGCATCAGCGGACTGCGATCCATCGGATGTATTGGTTCCACCAGAGGTATCTGTTCCACCGGAAGTATCTGTTCCTTCCTGAATGCCTGCTCCGTCTGCCAAATTTTCTCCTGCATTCACCGCTCCTGCCGCCTGTGCGGTCTCCGCATTTTCTGCGTATGCTTTCGTATAAGACATCGGTGAAACTGCCATAGAAAACGCAAGCAACATGGCAAGATATTTAACCTTTTTGTTCTTCATTTTTCCTCCTGTCTTGAATAATACGGGAAATAAGCTGAACTTATCTAAAAGTAAGTAAGAAACGTCAGAAAGACAATGAAAATAAACCGGTTTCTTTGAGCTGTCTGAGTCAGAAAAGAATTTCTTTTAAGAAAAGCTCCCGGATCCATTACTTTTCGGTACAATCAATTACTCGTGATCTGGAATGTACATTCCCCGCACCAGCGACCGGCAGGTTTCCTGACTTACAAATCTTATGCCCGAACGCCTTCCCGGTCTCCCAGTGGCTGCGTCTTCACGCCTGCCGGTCACATTTGCTTACAGTGACGAGTTCGTGCAGGAATTGCACCTGCTTCCCTTTTACCTGTTGCTATATCTTCCTATATAGAACAGCACCGAACGCTTTATTTACTTTGTTCTTCGCTACTATAGCATGATGCCATAGGAAAGTCAACGTTACGCCTTGACCGCCCAACGCATCTTCGTCGATCTTGCACGCCCATTCTTTGCACATTCCTGTGCGGACGGGCGGATCACATCCTTCGCATAATCAGAATAGATGCCTGCTTTATAACCTGCTTTTAATGCTTTCTTTACCAGCTTGTCCTCACCGGAATGAAACGTCAGGATTGCAACTCTTCCGCCCGGACGCAGTGCATCCGGCAATTTCTCCATAAACTCATACAAAACTTCAAACTCATTATTCACATCGATTCGCAGAGCCTGAAATGTTCTCTGACAGGTTTTCTTTACGATATCCTTTTTCTCTTGATTGTCTGGAAGAAAAGAAAGTGTCTTCTCGATCACGTTCCTGAGCTTTGTCGTTGTATCAATCCGGTTTCCTCTGCGAATCTCATCCGTGATCGCTTTTGCCAGTTCTTCACAATATGGTTCATCAGAATTTTCATATAACATTCCCGCAAGTTCTTCTCTTGAGATGGTATCCAGACGCTCTGCTGCACTGATTCCCTTTTCCTGATTCAGCCGCAAATCCAGAGGCCCATCGGCTTTAAATGAAAATCCTCTTTTGGGATTGTCGATCTGCATGGACGATACGCCAAGATCTGCCAAAATAAAATCGAATCCTCCCACTTTCTCTGCAATTTCATCAATCGTGCAGAAATTCTGAAGGCAGACCGTCAGGATTTTCTCTCCGAATCCCTGCTCTTCCAGTCGTTTCTTCGTCTTTGCCGATTCCTCCGGGTCTACATCTGTAGCATAGATATGCCCCTGTCCTTTCAGACATTCCAGCATGGCTTTTGTATGCCCGCCATATCCTAATGTTGCATCAAATCCGGTCTGTCCCGGCTGAATATCCAGGAAATCCAGTATTTCCTTTACCATAATTGAAATATGCATCCCGGCAGGAGTATTTCCCTTACGTATCACATGCTCCACGGTCTCCTGATATTTTTCCGGCTGAAGCTCTTTGTATTTTTCCTCGAATTTCTTCGGATATTTTCCTTTATACCGCACACGCCTTTTGTGCGGTGTCTGCTGCTCCTGACTCATATTCTTTTATTTCCTTTCCTAAAATACACTCTGACTGAATTTTTCATTTTTATATATGATGTCGGGGGCAAAAGCCCCCGACTTTGATGCCCACGGATTGCTCCGTGCTACTCACTCTCACAATCCTATCAAATATTTTGGCACATTCCAATGTCATCCGATGTGGAACTATGCTGCTTTCAGTCTTACCATTTCGTACACAGTCAACCATTTCTTTGATTTCATACACAAACCCATTTTACGTCACCTGATCGGAATATTGCTCTATCAGCTTTCCCTGCCCATCGTACAAAACGATCTGATCTGCATAATGCGGATGTCGGATCATTATTTTTCCTTCTGATCCTGTCAGTTCCAGTCTTTCATCTACATTTGCCAGATACGTGGCAGTCATAAACGAAAGATGCTCCTCATACCGAAGTATAACATGTTCCGTCACATCCACCTGATCTTCATTGTAGATTACCTGAATCTGTTCTTCCTTCCAGTCTTCACCACAAAAATACATCGTCAGTGCCAACGCATAAATTAACAGATCCAATGCCGCCCCTCCACCGGCTTCTTTGTTAAAATAGCGATTTTCTTTATTCTTCGGAGCTGTAAATCCGATTTCAACATTACTGACTGCAAGTTTACCGATACGCCCTTCCTGCAACCATTCTCTGGCTTTTCTATTTGCAGGAAGAAAAAGACTCCATACTCCCTCCATAACAAAAATTTTCTTTTCTTCTGCCAGCCTGAAAATTCTTTCTGCCTCCTCCGAACTTCCTGTCAATGCCTTTTCACACAAAACCGGAATCCCGTATCTGATACATAATTCTGTCAACTGCACATGCATTCCGGTAACCACACCAATATAGACCCCATCCAGCTTTTCTTTCTGAAGCATTTCTTCATAATTTCCATAATAGGTATGTATTTCATATTTCTCTGCAAACTCTCTGGCTCTTTCTTCTGATCTCGCTGCTACAGCAGTCACACAGACCTCTTCTATCTTCTCTGCTGCATCGCAAAATTTATTTGAAATATTTCCGGCACCCATAACGCCAAAACGAAAAGTTTCTTTCTTTTCCATCCCTTTTCTCTCCTTTACAAGTTATAATCTTGTCATGGCAATCGTTCCTGCAGTCAGAAGTACAAGCCCGGACTTTCTA
>ERZ773114.4649-NODE-4649-length-10192-cov-8.178159_pt1 | contig 10192 bp, 10 predicted proteins | sample MGYA00580564_ERZ773114 | MGnify/ENA primary metagenome ERZ773114 (study PRJEB29015, sample SAMEA2737836) | human gut metagenome | biome: human gut; feature: human-associated habitat; material: faeces | place: China | collected 2012 ...
TTGTGCGGGCTATTTTCATTCAAAAGTTCGACGAAAGTAGAACTTTCCTATAAAGCAAAAAATAGGCTTCGCCTATTCAACTCCCCTGCCCCTCAATCTTGAGGGATGGGGTTTTCTTTTTCTTTTTTTTCCTGCATAATAGACATATGAACATCTTACAAAGAATCTTTAATGACTATTATGAACAAATTGAATATACTCTTCATCCCAGACCTTCTGAGATGGAAAATATTGAAAAAATGATTAACTGTGGTGATCCTTCTTTTGGTGGTGCCATGTATGGCTGCTCTAACTGCGGTAAACTTAAGTTCGTTCCTTTTCGTTGCCACAGCCGTTTCTGCCCTACCTGCGACAACATTGTCTTTTCCATTCTGTTGCCAGCGTTGTTTCACGTATGTTCTTTAAAATGAACAAATCCAGAAACTTCACTCCCGGCTATATCATGGTTCTCCATACTTTTGGCAGAGATCTCAAATGGAATCCCCACATCCACTGTCTGATCTCCGAAGGCGGCTACAGCGATGATGGCTTTTGGCGTAATATCACTCACTTTAATTATACATACCTTCGAAATGCTTTTCGCACTGCATTGCTTAACCAAATGGAAAGCCGGCTTGGTCCCTCTTTCAAAAAGATTGAAGCCTTATGTTATTCCGAACACAAACAAGGCTTCTATGTTTATGACAAACCTAATAAATGTGATCCTAAATCAGTAGTCAAATATATCGGCCGCTATCTCGGCCGTCCGGTTATTGCTACATCCCGTATTGATAAATATGACGGCGAGTCCGTTACCTTCCATTACAACCGCCACGAAGACAATAAGTATGTCGAAGAAACACTTCCTGCTACGTATTTCATAAAACACTTAATCAGGCATATCCCTGAAAAACACCTCAAAATGATTCGATATGGTGGTATCTATGCCCGCCATCGTGAAATTGACAAACATCTGCATCGTACTATTGCGAAAGAAAAGCATCACTTTTTTCGTAGTTTCAATCAGTGGCGTACTGCTATTCTTTCTTCTTTTTGATATGACCCTTTGCAGTGTCCTGATTGTAACCACAAAATGGAGTTTCTTGAACTCTACTACAATCCACAAGCATATTTCCCTCGAAGAAATTTACGAGAAAGTAATGTCCAAATCTCGTGGAAAACGTTCCTCGGCATGAATTCTGATGATATAATCTCTCTGAAAGGAGATTTCTATCTATGAAACCAGATATCGAGGAACTACGCAGAAAATACATTGAAAATCCCCCGGAAGGTATGACATTCAGGGACATTCGCCATATGAGCGAGGATGATCTTCTGGATATGGATTATTTCTTAAATGATGACGAACTTGATGACGATTTCGGTGAAGAAGGTTTCTACATCTTCTAAACTGGCAATCGTTTATTTGTCATGTCCGCCTTTGTGCGGGCTATTTTCAATTCAACAGAACGCCAAAGGCGGTCTTTCCTATAAAGCAAAAAAAGAAGGTATTTTTCAACCTCCTTCTCTGACTACTTATGACTATAAGAAATGACACCACCTCAACCCTTGATTTATCGTCATGGGCGAAGCGGTGTCAATACTTGTAATTTTTGAATCCTTTTAAAACTCTTAGGTGGATTCTAGTTTTTCTAGTGCATTGCTCACTTCTATACTTAATCCTTCTACTCTCCTATATGCTAATTCTCCCATACTTAGGTCATACACTAATTTCTTTTTCATTTCAGCCTCTATATGAACAGTATTTCTGTATTCATATAATTTGACTAAATCATCTGCCAATCCTTCACTTATCAGATTCAGCTCTAATAATGCTGCTACTTTTTGTTCATAGCGAATTTTAGTTTTATCAACAGCTTGAACCTTATTATAGCATGGAATAATATCTTTTTTATCATGTTCCAGTTCTTTGGCTATTTTTTCCAATTTATGTCCTGGTATTCCAATTTTGACCAAGCGTTCTTGAAACAGAAGATTTTTTACTGTATTCGTTTCCTCAAATAGTTCAAACAACAAATAATTAACAACCGCCTCTTGAATAGACACATACATTATTACCTGTGTCTTTATCTGAGCTAATAAAAGCTCGTCCGAAGCTTGTAAACCCTCAAAGAATTTATAAATTTTTCTCGCATTTATAAATTCTACAATAAGTCTATCTCTCAAACTTTTATTCTCAATAAATGGATAAAAATGAGACTCATACCACTCTTTATTAGGTAAATGTCCTGATATATAATTCTCTAGTTCTTTTTTAGTCTCACTTGTAAATGCCATTTTCTCCTATCTCCTTTGTCGTAATACTTACTTAATATTAATCGATTTTGAGTTTGATATAAAAATCCTTTCCCTACTTTAAGATTGACTTAATTACTGCTTCGAGAGGAACTTTTTATAATAATGCCGTGGCATACTAATATACAGTTACCAAATCAGCTCGAAGTGCCTCAACGCATCCTTAATATACTCCACCTTCTCCTGCGGACACTTCTTCACCTCTGGATTCTCTTTCTTGGACTTATTATAGTTCTCGCCCATATCCAGTCCACACATCCGCTTCACCTGTGCAATATGAGAAGTATGCACATTCACATCATACTTGTCCTTCACATAATCCTTAATCTTCTGATAAGTAGCCTTTTCTTCTGGTGTGTAATTGCTCTCTTCATCAGGTTCCATTGTAACCTCAATCTTAGGTTTATCTTTTTTTAGGGATAATTTGACAACCGTCTCCACATGCGGTGAAAGTTTCTTCTTAATACTAAATAGCGAAAGTACCACTTTCTCCAAACTTTATGGAACTCTCACTGGTGGGGGATAAGGCTCGTAATAAACCTAATCCACTCAACATATGTTCTATTTATCTTCTATAAATACATGAGGTATTATCTCCCTCAAATTATTCACTTCCCTAATATAATCATGCCAATATATGGAATTCGTATAATTGGTATTTTGAGGGTTGATGCATAAAGTTCTTGCCCCAGATAAATGTACAAATGTATCATTAAATGAATTTCCCACAAATAATACCTCCGATGCATTTATCTTATTCTCATTTACAATCTGCTTAATATATTCTGCTTTTCCCTCAAAATCATACTCTGTTCCAACAATTCTTGACAGCTTACCCTTCTGAAAATAGAACTTATTAGCACTTATATCTTCAAAAAGATTTACCATATCTCCAAGTACTTCTTTTATTATCTCTCGAATAGAACCTGAAACAATGTACAACAACACATCTCTACTCTTCAATTCCATTAATGTTTCTTTACATCCATCAATTAATACCATTTCAGATGCAATTTTTTTCATAATATCTTTGGTTAACCCAGCTTCTCTAAACTTGTCTTCTGTTATCTTACACCATTGCTCGTGTGTTATTTGCTTGTTAGAAAACTGTCTATGATAATAATCGCAATCATTTACACTATATCCCAACTCAGTCCATATTCGCTCCCATGTTGTTTTTGAAAAATTAGGCGATACAAGTGTTCCATCAAAATCAAACACTACGATCTTAGCATTTTTTAATTTCATAGGCGTAGCATGGATTCCTTTCCTTTTTAAATAATAATTTTTATACTTTTCTGCTAATAAGTCATCATCATCTGCAGTAAGCTCTCCTTTTCGTAAATTCAATGCTTTCTCTAAACTTCTTATGGTGGCTACCGTAGTTTCCCTAAAAATCCTAATTGAAAATTCGTTTTCCTCTGCATTGATTTTCTCACATTTGGATATATGTCCTATACTAATTCCACTTAATTTGCTCAATTCCTTTATTGTAATCTTTTGGGAATTTCTGTAAAAAAACAATTTGTATGCGTTGATTCTAAGCATTAAATTATCTGCATTTTTCTTTCTATTTTCTGCTTTCAATATTTCTTCCAAAACAGAATCATCACACAAAACCGACTCACAAAGTGAAATGGCAGATTCCATAGCAATTTTCTGATATCTATCTTTATTTTCACTTTGCTTATCATATCCCCAATCACAGATTCCTTTTACAATAATCCACTCATACAGATTATTAGCCATAGCAACACTTGCTAATCCTGCACCCTCCATTTCACCACCAATAGCTTCTGGAAATGAACTATGTAATTTATCTCTGTAATTTTTGTCATCTAATAATTTTTCACCTGACAATACTGTCCCCATATATTTTTTTGCGGCTTTACCATCCTCTAACAAATACTCCCAGTCCATGCATGACTTAAACCTATTCGTTAATACTCCCCCAGCTTCTGTATCAGCGCCTCTTGGTATTGTACTTCCATTTGATATTTTTGCGGTTTCATACTGAAGTATTTTTTTAGAAATAAGTACATCTCCAATTCGTTGCTTTCCCTTATTCATTCCCCATGCAACACCTACCATAATAATTCCACGAGGATTCCACATTTTTATTGCATTATCTACTGTTGTCATTACCGCATCCCTATTCATTGCTCCCATATCTGATTGAACATGAATTACATTATAAGCCCCAAATCTACCTATAAAATATGTATTATTTTTACTATATGCAACCAGTATATCTGAATAGTCTTCTAATGGTTTTAATCTGGAAAGTAAACTGTTTGTTTCTATATCATTAACTGTCACTAATAATAACCAATTTTTATTTTCTCTCTTTATTTGTTTTGTTGTTTTTTGGTTTATCCTTTCCATGAGCTTACCCTCCAATCATAAAAAATCCAATAATATTATACCACAGAAGTCCACATCCTACCATCCGAAAAGGAGTAAGAATGATGCCGATCAGGAATTGAAACTCCCGATTGGCATCTTTTCTTACTCCTCTTCATTTTTACATTCAGTCTCCGTTCCATCCAAGAACATTACTGCAAGTGTTCCATCTTCAAAAACCTTAATGTGGTCCAGCATTTTCAGCATGAAGTCCGTATCCATCTCCGTCAAAGGTTCTGCCCCATCGGTGTATTCTATGAACTTCTCTGCCCGATAACCTTCCAACAGGTTCTTGCTCTTCAACTGTTCTGTCCACTGCTCCATGAAATCCTCTCGGTTTTCCACCAACACATTCCAAGCCATCAGATATGCCTTTATCAGCGTTTTTTCCTCTACGTGGCGGTTGACGCATCCCATGACTCCTTTGACCTTGTAGTGTTCACTGCATTGCCATACCTTACGGTCAACGCCCGTGCTGCTCCGCCAGCCTTTCCGTTCAAATACTTTTTTGCAGTCTCCGCAAACTATTACCTTTTACGAAAAAAATATGTATCCATTGAGGAGATACTCTTTTCCTTATCTGCTAAAAATCAATATCGTTATGCTTATTTTTCAGCTTGTAAAATGCAATTATTACACTGGTATAATATTGCATCATCCAATCATACCATATTTCCTTGCTATAATCGCTCTTTTGACCCGCACGATTATGGCGAATATTATAGCCGTTAACTATACTAAAAATCAACTTATCATGTTCATTTTTAGGAACTTCATACTCAGCATTAAAAATATCTTTTACTTCTTCACGTTCACTTTCCAAAATATCAGCAAGAATGTTAATAGCCTTCTTTTTCTGTTCTAAATTGGCATCAAAACGATAATACATTTCTGTGGCTGTTGCTAATTGCTCATATACTGAATCAGGCAAAGCAGAACCATCATATTCTAACTGCTCACGCAATGCACCGTTAGGCATTTGCATTATAAATCCATTTGTTGGTTCAAGATAATAACCCTCTTTATAGGCACGTAAGATATTATTAATCTGTTCAGCAAATTCTGCCTTTTGTGCTTCATTTTCAAATTCAGCTGTTTCATAGTTATAAACACCAATATGGTCGTATAAAATCTCAATCACCGAAAATAATGTCTGTTCATCATATTCTTCGAGATATTGCCAAATTGGCCAAACCTCTTTATCCTGTAAGCGTGTTGCAAAATACACTTCCGGCGATGGCAACAGACTTGGTGGTAAAACCTGCTCCGAATCCTGCGTATAAGGAATTTGTCTCCACACTCCTCTTGTAGCCACTTCAAAATACTCTTTATCACAAAAATACTTATGTACTTGTCTGAAATACTGTAACAACTCATCAAAATCTATCTGCAGTTGCTTTGTAAGTAAACCATGCCTTTCTGCGTAATATTTTTTCATATTATTCTTTTCTCCTCGTATAATAAGTTTATAGCCCTCATTCAAAGAGGCTATAGACTTATTTATTATGATGCAGGTATTGGATTAATTGTTGGACATCCTTCTTATACCCACATAGTTTATAAGTTACTTTATAGTCATGGTCCCAGATGTTACAATAAATTCTATAAGAACTGTAGCTATGGTCTCTGCTTTATTTCTCCAGCAAAGCTTTTGCTATTGCCAAGTAAGCCTGCAGCCCTAATGCTACGCTAAGACTTATTACACAAATGCTGCATTCTGGTATCTAGCCACCAGCAGGGTATTTCTTACCAGATAATGCTAATAACGCGAGGTTTAGGGTGGCGTATTGATCTGGGATAAGCCATGATTACATTTTCTTTTATTCTTGCTATGAAAGGTGGTGACTATCCATGAAAGAACATATCGATTACCTCTCAACGCTTTTTGTTGGGATTGACATTGCATCCCGTATTCATGTCATATCTGCACTTGATTTCAACCAAGATTTCTTTATCAAAATGAAACCTTTTGAAAACACTAAAGAAGGTGCAGGTATTGTTGAAAAAATGATTGCTGATGTCCTTGCTGATAATCATCAGTTCAAGTACGTTGTCATTGGCATGGAATCTACCGGCTTCTATGGAGTACATTTGGCTAACTATTTATCAACCAGTGAACTACTTGCTCCATTCTCTGTCCGTGTTTACTGTCTTAATCCTAAAAAAGTTAAGAACTATAAAAAATCCTTTAACGATATAGGTAAAAATGATGGTATTGATTCCTTTGTGATAGCTGATTTTGCTCGTGTTGGGCGTATTGCCATCAAACCATGGCGTGGTTCTCAATACCTTGCCTTACAACGTCTTACAAGACATCGCATGCACATCACTGAATGCATTACCAGAGAGAAAACTTACATGTTAAATAACATCTATCTCAAGTTCAGTGAGTATGCTTTACTTAGAAATGGAGAACACCCATTTTCAAACAAATATGGTGCCACAGCAGAGGCTATCCTTACTGAATTCACAACGAACGAAGATATCGTTAACTCATCCATTGAGGAACTGGTTGAATTCATCAATTCCAAAAGTAAGGGGCGTATTGCTGATCCAGAAGAAACAGCAAAAATAGTACAGGCTGCAGCTCGTAATTCATACAGACTTGATAAATGTCTTTATGAACCACTTACGATTTCAATAGCTTCCTCTTTTAACTGCATTAGCTCCTTTGAAAAGGAATTAAAAGCTATTGATAAAGCAATCCTTCAAACAGTTCAGGGATTAAACCCTGAGGAATACACTGTGCTTAATTCCATCCATGGAATAGGTGAGGTTTATTCGGCTGGCATTCTCGCAGAGATCGGTTCAATCAAAGCATTTCAAAATGCCAATCAGCTCGCCAAATACTGTGGTATCGTTTGGAATGATAACGACTCAGGCGACTTTGAATCTGAAGATTCCCGAATGAGCAAAGCTGGAAACCGTTACTTACGCTATTACATAATAGAAGCCACCGGCAGTGTAATTAGCCACTGTCCCGAATATAAAGCCTTCTATCAAAAGAAATATGCTGAAACAAGAAATCATCAGCATAAACGAGCACTCGCGTTGACTTCCCGTAAATTTATACGTCTGCTCTTTGGTCTGCTTGACAAAGGCCAACTCTACTCTCCGGAAAAGGGTAGGTAATCCATATCGAATTCCTAACTTACGTCTTTTTTGAGAAATAAGCCGTAGGTCTATTAAAGTTACCCTTTTATCTGAAAATCATTTCAAAATACTTCTTGACTATTTACCAAATTGCTCGTATGCTACAATTTTAATTATTTTCTTTTAGCAAAACTCTCAATTATTTCTCTATCTGTTCTTTCTTCTGTTGGATCATCAGAAAAGAAAAAACTCAAGTTTGTATCACTAAAATATCTTTTGTACAAATCTGGTCTTAATATTTCTGCCTTATTGCTATTTTCAACACTTCTTCCATTAGGCGTCCCATCTTCTTTTTTACCATTTCTTCTAACATCAAAACAATATATCGCATTAGGATTATTGCCCTCTGTTCTTCTTCCAATAAGTAGCCTCTCTTCTGAAGACTTCACAATCACCTTTTCTGATGGTATATAACGTGAAAATATAGCAGAAAAATCTTCAAACAAATCTCTATTGGCGTTACCTTTTTCAACGCCGAAAAATTCACAGAATTCATACGCACTATCAAAATGTACATTATAAAAATCAATATATCCCTTAATTGATACATTTACATTTTCTTGCTTTATAAATTCAACCGTTGCCTTTGCATACTTTGAAGGTCTTTTTTCGTTTTCTCTATACAATTTTAAGATAACAATATAATTCTTATTTTTATATGGAAAGAAAAAAGAATCAATAACCCATTTTTTTATTTCCATATCTTTTAACAATAATGGTAAATTTTTAAATCTTATCTCTTTTTTCAAGTCAGACATCTAATCCTCCCTAATATCTATGTACAAGACAGAAGTTTTTAATATATGCTAAAAATATGTCAACCGAAATACATTTTACCTTTTTCTTGCTGATGCTGCCGCCTCTTTCCGTTCTTTATCGTTCAGTTGAAAAATCATATGAAATACTTTCATCCTATTACCGGTTTCAGGAACAATATGTTCGCTAGTAATCATTAAAGTATCCCTCTCCCCGATTCTTTGAATTCTGATTGGCTGAAAATCCCCTTTGATACTCTTCAACTTATTCTCTATTTCATCAAATCCTTTTTTTAGAGACATTTCTCTATTCATAGATAACGTAATACCAAATTCGAAATTAGGGTTTAAATATCCCATCAACTGGTTATATTGATTTGTAAAGTTTTCGATATATTTATTCTCAAGCACTGCATAATCTGTAACATGTCCGTCCTTCTCTGCGTATATATATAAATCTGTCTCACCCAATTTTTTAATAGCTCGCCCCATTGTAAATTCACGTGAAATGTGCAAATCATACTTACTATTCAGACTTCCTGCAATAGCATCTTGGATATCTGCAGTAATTTCCACTTCATCTCGATTTTCAAAATGGACAATACGTTTCTGGAAACGTTTAATCACAGATATCAATTCCATTACAATAATCTCGGACAATGAATTACACAAACCTCTATTTTTCTCGCTCTGCGTCTCCAAATATCTATCCCGCAAATCACATTCCATTAAATCAATGTAATCATCAAGATTATCATGTTGAAAGAACATTTCTAGCAACTTCGGATTTCTAAGATATAACATAACCATACTACTCAATTGTTCTGGTAAAAAATCATGATCTTGAAAACAAATATAATAGTATTCTTCAAAATCCTGTATCAATTTTAAACTATTCTTTCCATCATCATTATTTAAATCTCTTTTAAGCTCATCGTCTATGGGATTTATTATTAAATCATCTTCATCATCTGTACAATCTTCCCACCAGCATAATATTGCATATAGCAAATATTCATATTTAGGCTTAATAAAATCCCTGATATTTTTTGAACAGATAATTTCATATAATTCATTGACGGCATTTCTACACTCTTGCGGTTTTCTCATAAGATAATCTCTTTGGAAAAATCCATCTAAATCAAACTCCGGATCTGTTTCAAGAATATCTATTAATACCCGTACTATATCTCGCAAATTACTATTAACGTACTTTGTTATCCGCATCCCAAGACTTGATAAATTATCATAATCCACTATATCAATTTGAATCAAAATACTCATCCCTTCTTGACAAGAAAATCTTATTCCGCTTATTATATATTACCACATCAATCTACATTTTACTATCTGGAAAAAGTGCAAGAAAAAAAGCCGATCAGGAATCGCAACTCCCAATCGACATCTTTTCTTACTCCTCTCCATTTTTACATTCAATCTCCGTTCCGTCCAAGAAGACCACCAACAATGTTCCATCTTCAAAAACCTTGATGTGGTCCAGTGTTTTCAGCATGAAGTCCGTATCCATCTCCGTCAAAGGCTTTGCCCCATCGGTATATTCTATGAACTTCTCCGCCCGATAACTT
>ERZ773114.4654-NODE-4654-length-10186-cov-5.354259_pt1 | contig 10186 bp, 7 predicted proteins | sample MGYA00580564_ERZ773114 | MGnify/ENA primary metagenome ERZ773114 (study PRJEB29015, sample SAMEA2737836) | human gut metagenome | biome: human gut; feature: human-associated habitat; material: faeces | place: China | collected 2012 ...
TTCTTGGATATACGGGGTTCTTCGTCTGTCTACCAAGTTCTACTCGGCTTTATATTATCGTCCTAAAATCTGAGCGATTTCAAACTCATACTGGTCTACGTCTTTAGCCATTCCGAGTGCGTCTTCGATATCGTAGTCAATATACTGACCATTACGGTATCCTACTACTCTGTTTGTAGCGCCGCTGCAAAGCAGGTCTACTGCTAAAGCTCCCATGTAAGAAGCATATACTCTGTCTTTTGCTGTTGGGTTTCCACCTCTCTGCATATGACCTAAGATACTTGCTCTTGTTTCTACACCAGTTGCCTGTTCGATTCTCTTAGCCATTCCATAAGAATGTCCAACACCTTCTGCGTTGATGATAAGGTGATGTTTCTTACCAAGTGCTTTTTTCTCAAGAATGCTTTCAATTAATTCATTTTCAAGTTTTGGTCTGTTACCATCGAAACGCTCTGGAATTAAGATATCCTCAGCTCCTGAAGCAATACCACACCATAATGCGATATATCCGGCATTTCTTCCCATTACTTCGATAATACTTACACGCTCATGTGATGTTGATGTATCACGTACTTTATCAATTGCTTCCATTGCTGTGTTTACAGCTGTATCAAATCCGATGGTATATTCTGTACATGCAATGTCAAGGTCGATTGTTCCGGGAAGACCGATTGTATTGATTCCGAGATTCGCAAGCTTCTGAGCACCTGCGAAGGATCCGTCACCACCGATGACAACAAGTCCGTCGATTCCATGTTTTCTGCAGATCTCTGCTCCACGTTTCTGGCCTTCTTCTGTACGGAATTCTGCACAACGTGCTGTATAAAGGATTGTACCTCCACGCTCGATTGTATCAGATACATCTTTTGCGCTCATGTCAATAATCTCTTCGTTTAACAGACCATTGTATCCTTTCAGAATACCTTTTACATTTAATCCATTGCTTAAACCTCTTCTGACAACTGCACGAATTGCAGCATTCATTCCAGGTGCGTCACCACCGCTGGTAAGGACACCAATGGTTTTTATCTTGTTTTCTGCCATCTTTTCTTCCTCCATCTTCTGAATCTATCTCATTTTTACTATACACATATTCGGGTATAGTTTAGCGCATTTCTATAAGTTTTTCAATCCTCTTTCTACAACTTTAACATTGGTTTTACCATATTTTTCGTACATATAGTTCAGCCATGAGTCCTGAATTTGTGCATGATATCCAACCGGAAGCTTCTTTATGGCCTTTACGTCTTTCAGGTAGATCACAACAGCACTGTCACCCGGTGAACGTCTGAGGTCTGCAAGCAGTTCCTGAGATTGCTGTGTGTAGCTTTCTTTATTGTCAAACTGTATCCAGATTTCCCTTGGCATATTGTCAAAGGGACGGATTTTTTCAAGGATCAGTTTACTGGCACGATCGTCCTCTGCAGATACTCTGCCCTGAATAAATACTCTGCCTTCTTCATTCAGGAACTGCTGACTTTTCTCATAATCTCTGGGGAACACAACTACCTCCACTGTTCCTACCAGATCCTCCACTGTGAGGAATGCCATAACCTTATTATTCTTTGTATATTTGATGGTTTTATCCGTAATCATTCCACCGATAATTACTTTCTGACCATCCATGACTTTCGGAAGATTTGTTTCTTCATCCTGCTGAAAATCCGAGGTTTTCGCAGAAATGGTTTTCTCCATCATTTCCCGGTAATTTTCCAGAGGATGACCACTGAGGTAGATTCCCAGAACTTCCTTCTCATATCCCAGAAGTTCCTCTTTTCCGAATTCCTCCACATCGGGCATACGGATTTCAAATTCTTTCTTGTCCTCCTCGCTTACCAGATCAAAAAGGCTCATCTGGCCTGCCAGTGAATTCTTCTTATCCTGACTGATACTGTCTGAAATCTTCTGATAAACCAGCATTTTCTGGCGGCGGTTACCATCCAGGCAATCCAGCGCACCTGCTTTGATAAAGTTTTCTACTGCTCGCTTATTCATCTGCGGAGAGTTTCGTTCCATAAAATCCTTCAGGGAACGATATTGTCCGTTCTCGTCCCTCTCTTTTACCAGGCTTTCAATAACCGGACGTCCCACACTCTTTATAGCGGACAGGCCATATCGGATTGCACCGTTATCTACAGAAAATCCGTACATTCCACAGTTCACATCCGGCGGCAGGATCTTAATCCCCATCTGTCTGCAGACCAGAATATATTCTGCAACCTTATTGGGAAAATCAATAACCGACGTCATAAGTGCAGCCATAAATTCTACAGGATAATAGTACTTCAGATAGGCTGTCTGGTAGGAAACAACTGCATAGGCTGCTGCATGGGACTTATTAAAAGCATATTTGGCGAAATCAATCATTTCATCATAGATTTTATTTGCCGTTGCCTCATCAATTCCATTTGCAATACAGCCTGGAACTCCCTCTGCTTCATTTCCGTAAACAAAGTTCTGGCGCTCCTTTTCCATGACAGAGGCCTTCTTTTTGGACATTGCTCGACGTACCAGGTCGCTTCGGCCCAGAGTATAACCTGCCAGGTTACGAACGATCTGCATAACCTGTTCCTGATAGACAATACACCCATAAGTAGGCTTCAGGATCGGCTCCAGCTGAGGGCAGTCGTAACGGATGGTATCCGGACGGTTTTTGCCCCGGATATACTGAGGGATAAAATCCATGGGGCCCGGGCGGTAAAGAGAAATTCCTGCGATCACATCTTCCAGACTCTGAGGCTTCAGTTCCTTCATGAAGTTTTTCATTCCCGCACTTTCAAGCTGAAATACACCATCAGAACGACCGGTGCCAAGGGAATCCAAAACCTTTTTATCATCATAATTAATCTTCTGCATATCCAAAGTCACTCCTGCATCCTTCTGGATCAGCTTTACTGCATTCTGGATCACAGTCAGAGTACGAAGTCCCAGGAAGTCCATTTTTAAAAGTCCCAATTCTTCCAGTGTTGTCATAGTAAACTGAGTGACAATAGACCCGTCTGATGCTCTGGAAAGCGGTACATATTCTGATACGTCCTTCTGGCTGATAACAACACCTGCCGCATGCATGGAGGTATGTCTGGGAAGTCCCTCCAGACGTCTTGCCATATCGATCAGATAATGAATTTCATCCTGCTCTTCATATGCTTTTTTCAGCTCAGGGTTCATAGTAAGGGCTTTATCTATAGTAATATTTAATTCCTGCGGGATCATTTTCGCAATGGAATCCACCTGTGCATAAGGCATATCCAGTACACGGCCCACATCCCGGATCACACCACGGGCTGCCAGCGTACCAAAAGTAACGATCTGAACCACACAATCATCCCCATATTTACGGCGGACATATTCAATAACCTCCTGCCTTCTTTCGAAGCAGAAGTCAACGTCAATATCAGGCATAGATACTCGTTCCGGATTCAGAAATCGCTCAAAGAGCAGATCATAGCGAATAGGATCAAGCTGTGTGATGCCCAAGGTATAAGCAACCAGACTTCCCGCTGCAGAGCCACGTCCCGGTCCTACCATAATGTCATGATCGCGGGCATATTTGATAAAATCCCATACTATAAGGAAGTAATCCACGTAGCCCATATTTTTTATAGTAGATAATTCGTAATTCAGACGAGCTTTTAATTCCTCTGTAACCGGCTGATAACGTTCCTCCAGTCCCTCGAAGCATAGCTTGTTCAGATATTCCCAGGATGTAAGACCATCCGGCACATCGAACCTTGGAAGCTTGGTCACGCCAAATTCAATCTCAACATGACATCTCTGTGCAATCTTATGAGTATTCTCCAGGGCCTCCAAAGCATATGGGAAAAGTTCTGCCATTTCTTCCGGGGATTTCACATAATACTGGCCGCCCTCATAACGCATTCTGTCCTCGTCTGCCAGTTTCTTGTTTGTCTGCAGACAGAGAAGAATATCATGAGGATCAGCATCCTCCGCCCTTGTATAATGCACATCATTGGTTACCACAAGGTCAATCCCTGTTTCTTCGTGCATACGGAGAAGTTCCTGATTTACCAGTCTCTGCGCAGGAATTCCATGATCCTGTAATTCCAGGAAGAAATTCCCTTTGCCAAAAATATCCTGATAACGAAGAGCTGCTGCCTTTGCATCCTCATACATGCCTCTCTGAAGATATCTGGCAACCTCACCTGCAAGGCAGGCACTTAAGGCAATAATCCCTTCATGGTACTCTTTTAATACCGCAAGATCTACTCGCGGTTTATAATAGAATCCTTCTGTGAAACCCTTTGATACTATCTTCATCAGGTTGGCATACCCCTGATTATTTTCTGCCAGAAGAACCAGATGGTAATATCTGTCCTCGCCACTTCCTGCTTCACGGTCAAATCGGGAGCCGGGGGCTACATAAACCTCACATCCCAGAATCGGATTGATTCCCTCGGCTCTTGCTGCACGATAAAAATCAATCACACCATACATAACTCCATGATCTGTGATCGCCGCACTGTCCATGCCAAGTTCTTTGACACGGGCTACATATTCTTTTATCTTATTGGAACCATCCAGCAGACTGTATTCTGTATGGACGTGAAGATGTGTAAACTCCAACTCTATTTCTCTCCTGTTCTAATATCTGCAATTTTATCGCAGCATATTTTTATAAATTTAACTGAATCAGGTAAGTCCCATGCTTCAATTGCGAAAAGCAATAATCATTGGGTGGGGACTTGCTTGTCTGTTACTATTTCGCGTAGATTCTCTTGTCCTTAATCTCTACTTTGCCTTCCTTCATCAGATGGCCAATGGCACGTTTAAATGCTCCCTTACTCAGACCAAATTCTCGCTGGATCACTTCCGGTGATGCCTTGTCATCAAATGGAAGAACACCTGCAAACTCATTGATCACTTCAAGGACATTCTCCGCATCCTCATTAATCTGCAGGTATGCCTTCTGGCGGTCTGTGACATTCATTTTTCCGTCTTCTTTTACTTCGCTGACACGCAGCTCAAGGATCTTGCCCGGGCGGTATTTTCCCTTGGCTTCTCTTGCAGGGATCAGTGCGGAATATTTATCATCAACTGCCACAAATACACCGAATCTGTCGCTGATCTCATAAACACGGCCCTTCACCATATCTCCCACTACATAAGGAGTTCTGGTGGAAAGATAATGATAAACCTTCATAGTTGCGCAGAGACGACTGCTCTTGTCAATATAGAGTGCTACCAGCACATCTTCTCCCTCTCTTACTTTCAGAGTCTGCTCATGATATGGAAGCAGAAGGTCTTTCTCCAGTCCCCAGTCAAGGAATGCACCAATCCTTGTTACCTGAGAGACTTTCAGAACTGCTGTCTGACCTACCTGAAGCTTCGGTTCTTTTGTTGTTGCAATAAGACGATCCTGAGAATCCTTGTAGATAAATGCTTCAATGCTGTCGCCTTCCTTTGTTCCTTCCGGAACCTGTCTGGACGGAAGAAGAACACGGTTCTTTGCATCTGCCTGCATATCCTCACCCAGATATACACCAAAATCTACGGACTTTACTACTGTTAATTTCTGTTTTTTTCCTAACTCAATCATATAATCTCCATTTCTGTTGTGATAGTATCTTTTTAAAGAAAATTAAAAATATACTATACTTTCATCATCCTCTGACATTAGCTTTATATTTTAGTATAACATAAATAATAAAGGCGGCACAATGCCGCCTTATTATTTTTTATTATCTTATTTTACGTTACTGTTCACTATAGATCAGGATGTATTTTATTCCAACTCGATTTCACATACACTCAGACAGATTCTTTATCGTTTATTATATATTCTGCATCCACTTGCATGCCAGTTCTATCCAGGACTGGCATTCTTTCTGTACACAGCCGCCGTCTTCGTGGCTTGTCTCTTCGTTTGCAAGACTTAAACCATGTCCGCCAACCGGATAAAGATGCATTTCTACCGGAATTTCAAATTTGCGCAACGCATTGAAGAACAACAGAGAATTCTCTACAGGAACACAATCATCTGTCACTGTATGCCACAGGAATGTGGTTGGTGTATCTTTAGATACCTGGAATTCCAGAGACTGTTCTTTTCTCTTATCAAGATCATTATAATCCTCTCCAAGCAAGCATTCAAAGGAACCTGTATGTGCAAACTCACCGGAAGTGATCACCGGATAACTTAAGATCATACCATTTGGTTTCACCATATCAGAAGTTACCCCAAGTGTCTGTGCAATAAAATCTTTCTTCCAGAAAACGCCAAGACTTGCTGCCAGATGACCACCTGCGGAAAAGCCCTGCAGAACAATTTTATTCGTATCAATATGAAACTCTGCAGCATTTTTTCTTAAAAAAGCAACAGACTTCGCAAGCTGCAAGAGTGCCAGTGGATATCTGGCAGGTTCTACGCTATAGCGCAGGATCACTGCATGATATCCCCTTACCAGATACTGCATGGCGATCGGTTCTGCTTCTCTGTCAGAAGTCATAGCATACCCGCCTCCCGGGCAGATCACAACTACCGGACGCTTTCTGTTGATATGCATTTCAATGGAATTATCCAGAAAATAAGTGTATAAATCTGCAGTTTCTTTATATCCGTCTACTGCAATTTCAATCTTCTTATAAATCATAAGTTCCTCCTGTATATTTCATCATTTTTTCCATTTCTACTCCCCATTCCGCTAATTTTTGGGGAATATTTACAGCTACTTTTCTCAGTTTTGTTTTGCCATCCTTTGCTGCCAGACGCTTATATAAATGTATATTTCCATCTGCATCAAGAACAATATAAAAACACTCTAAAATATGACCTGATCCTACAATTTCCCGTGTTGTATATATATATCCTGCTTTATTCTTTTTTCTTTTAGAAAAAACAATCCCTCTGCTTCTCCTGTCTCGGAAACTTGGAAAATAATCTTCACGTATAATTTCAAGTTCTTCCCATTTATACATTTTTTTGAAAAACAGATACGATATTTTGCAGCCTTCTTTACTTAATGTTACGACTTTTGAAGAGAAAAACAATAATGGTGCATCAATCAAAAACTCAAGAATCAATATTGGAATTCTTTCTCCCTCTTCAGCAGACAGCCCTGTCCAAATAAGCAGTACCGTAATAAGTATTACCATGGTTATCTGCAAAAAATCTCTGATCTTTATTACTTCTTGCTGATATTCTTTTAAATTTGTACAGTCTGCTCCTTTGCTTTGAATTTTTTTTCTTTGTTGCCTCCTCAATTCTATCATTTCATCATATTGTCTTTGTTTTTCTTCTTCTTTTATTCCCTCTCCTTTTTCTGCCTCCACTCCCCATTCCTTCATTTTTTCACGAACATTTACGTACATTTTTCTAATAACTTGCTTTTTTCCTTTTTCTAATTTATAAGAAAAAACATTGCCATGTTCATCAAAAGTAATGTAAAAACAATCTGAAAGCGGAAACGCATCAACGATCATCCTGGTAGTATATTTCTTTTTCTTCTTATTTACTGCATATTTGGAAAATACAATCCCCTGATAACGTATGCTCCCTCCTTTACCATATGTATACCAGACATCCTCTCTGATAACAGCAAGCTCTTCCCATTTATAATTTCTCTTCCAAAACAGCCAGGATACCGTACAGCCTTCTCTGCTCAGCACAACAGTTCTCATATAATACAAGATTAACAGCAACATTAATATTTCCACACTAAAAATTATAAATTCATATCCCTCTGTTCTTATTTCCTTTCTTTCCAGGAAAATCATCAGCATTCCTATGCCGAATACAAACGCTGATATAAATAATATCAGTATTATATGTGGATCTAATACTCTTATTTTTTCCTGCTGCTCTTTCATATGCATTTCCTCCGGTTGTCTGAAATCCTTACTGTTACTATTCCGGTATATCAACCTAATTTCTTGCATTTTCTTATGAGTTCATTATAAGGTAAATATATGTAATTGTTAAGGTGCAAAATAAAATGTTGCTGTCCCGTTTACTGCAAATTAAACGAACCATACAATATTAAAGTTCAGCTGTTATTATCTTTCAAGGATCATGACATCTTTTTCATTCATGCTAACGGTCTGCCCTGAAACGTTCTCCTCCTTCGATAAAGTTGCAGAAAATTGCCCGGACTTTCTGCAATATGGCAGAAGAATTTTCCTTGTTTCTTCTGCTACAAAAAATCTCCCGGATAAGAGAAGCGCTTACTCTTATCCGGGAGATTTTTTATATCTTTAACAAGTTCATATCTTTTATTTTCAGATCAGCAATTATTTATTTCCCTGTCCATAATATGCATTTGCACCATGTTTTCTGAAGTAGTGCTTATCCTGCAGATCCTGTGGTGCAGGTCTTACCTGTGGATTGATCAGCTCACAGCGGGATGCCATCTTGGCAACTTCCTCAAGAACAACTGCATTATGTACTGCTTCATGAGCATCCTTGCCCCATGCAAATGGTCCATGGTTTTTGCAAAGTACTGCAGGTACTGCTTCATAATCTTTGTCCTTAAACAGGTCTACGATCAGAAGTCCTGTATTTTTCTCATATTCTTCAAATTCTTTGCCTTCCAGACAGCGTGCACATGGAACTTCGCCATAAATATAATCTGCATGTGTGGTTCCATAACATGGGATTGCTCTTCCAGCCTGTGCCCAGCTTGTTGCCCATGAAGAATGTGTATGTACAACTCCTCCGATATTCGGGAATGCTTTGTACAGTTCTACATGAGTTGCTGTATCAGAAGATGGATTGTATTTTCCTTCTACCTTATTTCCATTCAGGTCTACAACAACCATATCATCCGGTGTCAGAAGATCATAGTCAACTCCACTTGGTTTGATGACAAAAAGTCCTGATTCTCTGTCGATTCCGCTTACATTTCCCCATGTAAATGTAACAAGTCCGTATTTTGGAAGATCCATGTTTGCTTTGTAAACTTCCTCTTTTAATTTCTCCAGCATGATTCGTACCTCTCCTTTTGCTTTTCAGATATTCTTTTACAATAGCTTTCAGATGTTCCGGATTTTTCTTCATATCCCAACCGGAAACTCTCTTAATATCTGTATTATAGCACTTGTACGGTACATGTACCAACTTGTATGTTGATTATTTTACTGTTTCTCATACAAAAACTCTTCAGGCAGACTTACCTTGAAATCTTTTGCAAGTGAACGGAAATTGTCCGGTGTAATAGTCTGAAGTTTATTTGGAGTCATAGAAAGAATCTTCACCAGGATCTCTGCAGATTTTTCTACCGTATGGAGCAGACCAAATGTCAGGTCAAAATCTTCACCTGAGCAGAACATTCCATGATGTGCCCAGATAACAACATCATATTTCTTCATTAATTCTGCTGTTTTTATGGCAATTTCTCTTCCACCCGGTACCATCCAGCCGACAACACCTACGCCGTCCGGGAATACAACCGGACACTCTGTAGCAGATTCCCATAACTCTCTTGTAAAGATCTTATCATCCAGTGGCAGAACAAATGTCAGAGCAATTGTATTTGTCGTATGTGCATGATAAATAACACGATGTTTTCCGTTTGTCAGTTTCTTCTTCACTTCATGATTCATCAGATGAGTCGGAAGCTCACTGGTAGGTCTGCCGCCCTCAACCAGGCCCCAGCGGATTCTGTAATTTGTTCCTGTCTCATCCAGTTCAATGATCGCAAGACATACTTCGGGATCCACGATAATATTTCTGAAATATTTACCGCTTCCTGTTACAAGGAAAAACTCCCCTGCCAGACCAGGAACCTCTACCCCGATCGGTGTCCATTCTCCAGGTGTATTCAGACGGGGGCGAATCATCTCTACTTCCTCCGGTTTCAGACGATAGCTTAAGTTTCCGCCGTTTCTCTCATGCCATCCCTGAAGATAACCATCATTTGCCATTTTGATAAATCCCTGTACGAATTTAGATTCCAAAATTTTCATAATATATATTCCCTCCGCTCTTTGTGGTTTTATGTTGTTTGTTTTTGCAAATTATGTTGTTTTTCTTTGTTTCTGCTTGCATTATATATGGTTTTTTGTGGTTTGTAAAGCCCCTCTTTCAAAAAAATTCACACAAAACCACATTTTATTGACAAGTACAGCATGAAAGGTTTACACTTTTATTATGAAAAAAGGAGGAGCATTGCAAAAATGGAATTACAGAATGGAAGACCTGAAAATATCGATAACAGACTTGACAAAGAAA
>ERZ773114.4657-NODE-4657-length-10183-cov-2.725316_pt1 | contig 10183 bp, 9 predicted proteins | sample MGYA00580564_ERZ773114 | MGnify/ENA primary metagenome ERZ773114 (study PRJEB29015, sample SAMEA2737836) | human gut metagenome | biome: human gut; feature: human-associated habitat; material: faeces | place: China | collected 2012 ...
CATCGTCAAGTGGCCGATGTCCGTTCTGCGCCTGACCGGCCCGGACAGCGACCGCCTTGTGGAGCTGGCCGACCGTATCCTGCGCGCATGGCGCGGCTACACGGACGAGAGCGCCTTCGTCTTTGCCGAGACGGACGGCGAGCCGCACAACACCATCACACCCATTGCCCGCCGCCGCGGCGTAGACTATGAGCTGGACCTCGTCCTGCGCAACAACATCACAACGCCGGAGCATCCGCTCGGCGTCTTCCACCCGCATGCGGCCCTGCACCATATCAAAAAAGAGAACATCGGCCTCATCGAGGTCATGGGCCTTGCCGTTCTGCCTGCCCGCCTGAAGGGTGAGCTGGCCGCACTGGAGCAGGCCATCCTGTCCGGCGCGGACATCCGCGCAGACGAGACCCTCGGCAAGCATGCTGACTGGGTCGAAGAGCTGAAAACGCGTTACACGTTCACACCGGAAAACACGGCGGACATTCTGCGCCGGGAGGTCGGCGCAGTGTTTGCGCAGGTGCTGGAAGACGCGGGCGTCTTCAAACGAAATGAAGCCGGGCGGGCGGCATTCCGCCGCTTCCTCGGCACTGCAGATCAGGAGGGATCGTTATGAAAATTCTGGTAACCGGCGGCGCGGGCTTCATCGGCAGCCACACCTGCGTCGAGCTGCTTGAGGCGGGCCACGACGTCGTCATTCTGGACGACCTGTCCAATGCGTCCGGTACGGTCATCGACAAGATCGAGACCATCACGGGCAAGCGCCCCGCGTTCTATCAGGCGGATGCGAAGGACCGCGCCGTCCTGCATGAGATCTTCACGGCGCACCGCATCGATGCCGTCGTGCATTTCGCGGGCTTCAAGGCGGTCGGCGAGAGCTGCCATATCCCGCTGGCCTATTACCGCAACAATCTGGATTCCACGCTGGCCCTGCTCGAGGAAATGGCGCAGGCGGGCTGCACGCGCTTCGTGTTCTCGTCCTCCGCGACGGTCTATGGCCCGGACAACGCCATCCCCTATGTCGAGACGATGCCCACCTATGTTGCAACGAACCCCTACGGCTGGACGAAGGTCATGATCGAGCAGATCCTGCGCGACTACTGCACCGCAACGCCGGGATTCACGGCCGTGCTGCTGCGCTACTTCAACCCCATCGGCGGCCATCCCTCGGGCCTGCTCGGCGACGATCCGAACGGCATCCCGAACAATCTCATGCCCTATATCGCCCGCGTGGCGGCCGGTCAGCTGGACAAGCTGACGATCTTCGGCGACGACTATCCCACGCCGGACGGCACCTGCCGCCGCGACTATCTGCATGTCGTCGATCTGGCCAAGGGCCATCTCAAGGCCATCGACTATGCCATGGAGCACACGGGCGCGGAGGCCTTCAATCTGGGCACCGGCCACGCCGTGAGCGTGCTGGAGCTGGTGAACACGTTTATGGAGGCCACCGGCGTGAACGTGCCCTATGTCATCGGCCCGCGCCGTGAGGGCGACCTGCCCCAGATGTGGGCGGACACGCACAAGGCGGAGACCGTCCTCGGTTGGAAGGCCGAGAAGACCGTGGCCGATATGTGCCGCGACAGCTGGAACTTCGTCTGCAGCGTGAAGAAGCAGTAATGTCCGGTCAGGAATCGGAATAACAAAACAGCCGTCTCATTACGAGATGGCTGTTTTTGCTGTCTGCATTTCTTCGATCCCGGCGGCGCAGTCGTGCGGGATCGGCTTCCAGTCCACATGGGAGAACAGCGCGATGACCGTGCTGATGCGGCCGATGACGTCGAACAGCGGGAACGTCACGGCAAACCAGAGCTTCCGGTACCACGGCAGGGCGGGCATATGCTGCCGCTCCGTCAGGAAGACATAGAGTGCGATGACCGCATTCCGCAGCCAGCGCTTTCCGAAGCCGGCGGCCCACGCCAGCAGTGCCGCGCCGACCACGCCGAAGCTCTCCTTTGTGAACAGCCACAGCGCAAGGGCACACAGCAGCCGGGCGGCGTAGGTGAAGATGCTCCACAGCGCGCGGGGGCAGACGAGCAGGAACATGTCGTAGGACATGAAGGCCGTCGGGGCGTCGTGCGACGTGAACACATGCTTCCACAGCGGCCAGCCCGTCTCGGCAAAGGCCTGCAGGTGACCCTTTGCCCAGCGGATGCGCTGGCGCAGCGCGATGCGCAGGGAGACGGGCTGCTCGTCATAGAACACGGCTGCATCGCAGTAGGAGATGGGATAGCCTGCAGCGACGGCGTCGGCCGTAAAGGCGCGGTCCTCCGTCAGCGAGGTGTAGTGCCAGCCGTTTTTGACCAGCTCAGAGGCGAACAGGAAGCCCGTGCCCTGAATGCGCGTGGCCAGCCCGAACACGGAGCGGGCGCGGTGTTCCATGCGCACGGTTCGCAGCCAGTGCAGGGCATAGGATGCGGAGATCCAGTTGTCGCCGAAATTTTTGCTGGCGCGGCAGGACGTTACGATGCGCTCGCCCGCGTCAAAGGCCTCGTTCATGCGCGAGACATAGTCGCGGTTGAGCAGGTTGTCTGCGTCAAATACAAAATAGCCCTCAAAGGCATCCGTTCCGTAGTCCCGCGCGATGCAGGAGAACAGATATTCCAGCGCGTAGCCCTTTGTGCGGTGGTCTGGGTCGCAGCGCTCATAGCAGACCGCACCGCCGCGGCGCGCCGCCTGCGCCGTCCCGTCCGTGCAGTTGTCGGCCACGACAAAGACCGTGAGCAGCTCCGACGGGTAGTCCTGCAGGCGGATGCTCTCGAGCAGACGGCCGATGACGGCCTCCTCGTTGCGCGCCGCAATGACGATGGCATAGCGGTGCTGCCGCCGTGCGGGTGCAAAGCGCCGTGTGGCGAACAGACCGACGATGGCGTAGACGGTATAATAGCAGCTCATCGCGCCGAGCAGGGCGCCGATGGCGGCAAATATTTTGGGCAGCAGATGCAGCATAGGCGGCACTTCCTCTTTCGACCTCAAAATGCACGCCTGATTATAGCACAGAAGGTCGAAAAAGGAAATGCCGCCCGGATTAAGATTTTATGAACGTTAGATGTGTTGACGCAGTGCCGCAAGAGCCTTTTTCTCAATGCGGGAGATCTGCACCTGCGAAACGCCGAGAATTTTGGCCGTTTTGTCCTGCGTCAGGCCGTGAAAATAGCGCAGGCGGATGACCATCTGCTCGCGGTCGGTGAGCTGGGCGATCGCCTCGCGCAGCGCAATGCGTTCCAATATTTTCTCCTCCATTTCTCCCTCGGTCAGGACGTCCTCCAGCGCAAAGCCGTCCTCGCCGGAGCGCCGCTGCAGGGACTCCGTCGCGCAGGTGGCTGTCTCGGCTACGGCGATGTCCTCCGGCTGCAGGGCCGTGGCTTCGCTCAGCTCTGCCAGCGTTGGCTCGCGGCCGAGCGTACCGGTCAGCCGCTGACGCGCGGTGCGGATGAGGGCGGCGCGTTCCTTCAGGCTGCGGCTGACCTTGATGGTGCCGTCGTCCCGCAGAAAGCGGCGGATCTCGCCCGCGATCTTCGGCACGGCATAGGTGGAAAACTGCGTGCCGTAGCTCAGGTCGAACCCGGCCACGGCCTTGAGAAAGCCGAGGCAGCCGAGCTGATACAGGTCGTCCGGGTCGACGCCACGCCCGAAAAATCGCCGCGCGACGGACCAAACGAGGCCGGAATTCGCCTGAATCAGCGCCTCTCCCGCCTCGCGGTCTCCGTCGCGGGCGCGGATGAGCAGCTCCTCCTGATTCATTTTTTTCCACCCCGGCGTACAATCCGGCGCTTCATATGGACGGTCGTACCCTTGCCGGGCACGGAGCTGATGCGGAACTCGGTCATAAAGCTTTCCATGATGGTAATGCCCATGCCGGAGCGCTCCTCTCCACCGGTCGTGAACATGGGACGGCAGGCCTGCTCAAGGTCCGCGATGCCGCAGCCGCGGTCCTTGACCATAATGTCCAGCACATTGTCCGGCAGCAGCCGTGCCCGCAGGATGACCGGCCCGATCGTCTCGGGGTAGGCGTGGACGATGCAGTTCGTCACGGCCTCGGACACGGCCGTCTTGATGTCGCCCAGCTCGTCGAGCGTCGGGTCGAGCTGCGCGGCAAAGCAGGCAATGGCAGAGCGCGCAAAGGCCTCATTGGCCGAGCGGCTGGGAAATTCCAGATTCATGTAGTTTTCGCTCTTCATCGGTTGCATTCCTCCCTGATCTCCGTGATTTTTTCGATGCCCGCCGCGCGCAGCACCTTATAGGGCTGGGGCGGGATGTTCTGCAGCAGCAGGCGGCCCTGCAGCGTGTTCATGCGGCGCAGCGTATGGATGACCACGGCGATCCCGCTGGAATCCATGAATGTCACATCGCGGAAGTCCAGAATGCAGCGAAGGGGAAGGTAGAGATCGATCTTGGCTGACAGCGCCTGCATGATTTCCCGGGCGGCATGGTGGTCGATCTCGCCCCGCAGAGCGATCGTCAGCTGCCTGTCCTGCACATAGCTCGTCAGATTCATTGGTATGGTTCGCCTCCAGCAAAAAAAATAACGCACACGGAACCCGTGTGCGTTTAGTATAAAGCACTGCCCGCGCGCCGTTTGTCGAAGCGGATGCGCGGGCGGCAAAAATTACGGAGAACGAGCAATCAACACAGAACGATTACTCAGCAGAGATTGACAAATCAAAGGAGGATCCAACTAAGATACGAACCAGTAGTTGCGTGCCGTGTGTACGGCCTGCAGGGAGTCGTCCCGGTAATTTGGCTCGAGACCCTCGACCAGCAGGTCGACGGTCTCGACCTCTGGCAGGGCGCTCAGCGAAGCGACGATCTCGCGCACGGCCATGCGCTCCTGCTCGGCCGTGCGGCAGCCTTCGAGAAATTCGGCTGTTAGGTCGAGCGTGCATACGCCGCCTGCCAGCTTGAGGGACAGAATTTTCGTGCCCTGCGGGATGGAGTTTTCCAGCCCGTTTTCACCCTCGAGCGCCAGCAGGGCCTCCAGCACACACTGCACGCTGCTGGTGCCCTCGGCGAGCGTGAGCTGCATCGGCACCTGCGCCAGCAGCGGCATCGTGTCGCAGGTCAGGCTGAGCGTGACGTCCAGCGTTCCGTCCAGTGCAGGCACATAGATCATGCGCTCGTCGCGTGCAAGGCCGTTCTCCAGCTCCAGCACATACAGCCGCTCCACGGGCGCGCCCGCGATCCAGAGATCCACGGTCTGGATCTGCGGCAGCTCCGTCAGAGAATTCACAATGGCGTAGACGGCCAGCCGCTCCGTGTTCCAGCTGCGCGGCATCCCCGTCAGGAACTGCGAGGAGAGATCGACGGTGCAAACGCCGTTTTCTACACTGACGCTGCGCAGTGCCGTGCCCTCGGGAATGGCGCTCTCGCTTTCCGGCAGGGCCAGCAGGCGGCGCACGATCTCCGCGGGCCGGTCGGCCGCATTCATGGCGGCGACGGTCTGCGTTTCGCGCACGAGGTAGCGCTGCGCCTCGTCCGGCACATAGAGCACGAGCTCCTCCTCCTGCTCCTCCATGCCGTTGTCACGCAGCAGGATATCCTTGGCGGCCAGCACATCGGCCGCGCCGTCGCCGCTGCGCAGAATGCTCACGCGCTGCACGCCGGGCAGCTGCAGGAGCGTCCGGGCAAGGCAGGCGTTGAGAATGGTGCGGTCGAGGCTCCGGCACGGTATGCCGGAAAAGACCAGCTCCGCCGTGCCCTCGGTCAGGCCAATGGACTCCAGCGCCCAGTCTGCGGGCAGGGGAGTGCGCAGCTCCGGCGAGGCGGGCCCCTTCAGGTATTGCAGCACGACGGTGCGCAGATCGACGTCTGCCTCGAGCGGCGCGGCCTCGGCGCGGATCACGCCGTCCTCGCCGCCATAGGCGACCTCGGCGCAGCGGTAGTAGAAGGAAAACGGGGCGTCCGCCTGCTCTGCGGGCGCGGTGGTGCAGGCGCACAGCAGCGCAAGCGGGAGCAGCAAAAGCAGCAGGCGTCTCATGTTTCGTCCTCCTCCAGATCAAAATGCGGGAACCGCACGGTGAAGATCGTGCCGCCGCCCGGCCGGGCCTGCACAGTGATGGTGCCGTAGCTGCGCTCGACCATGTCGTGCACGATGGAAAGGCCCAGCCCGGCGCCGCCCGCGGCGCGGGAGCGTGCCTTGTCCACGCGGTAAAAACGCTCGAAAATATGCTCCATGGACTCCGGCGGGATGCCTGCACCGCTGTCCTCGACGCGCAGCTCCACCTGATCGTCCGCCCGGCGGACAGACACGCCGACCCAGCCGTCCTGCCGGTTGTATTTGATAGCATTTTCCGTTAGATTGAATACGATCTGATACAGATCGTCCTCCACAGTCATGACGCTGCAGTCCGGCTCGAACGTTGTGTCGATGCCGATGCCGCGCAGCCGCGCCAGCGGCAGCAGCATGCGCACGACCTTGCGCACGACGGGCGCGGCATCGAGGATCTCGCGCTCCTCTTCCACGCTGCTGTCGAGCTTCGTGAGCGTCAGAAGCTTCTGCGTCAGGCGGCCGAGACGGTCTGCCTCGCGGCCGATGTCGCCGATGAACTCACGCTGTGTTTCGGGGTCCATCTCGTTTTGCAGGATGGAGTCGGACAGCAGCTTGATGGAGGCCAGCGGCGTTTTCAGCTCGTGGGAGGCGTCGGAGACGAACTGCCGCCGCCGAGCCTCGGAGCTTTCCAGTCTTGCGGCCAGCTCGTTGAAGGCCCGGCTCAGGCGCTCGACCTCGTCGTGCCCGCGGACGGGCGGCTGCTGGGAATAGTCGCCCTCGCGCATGCGGCCGACCTGATTCAGAATGGCGCGCATGCGCCGCGAGAATGCGGCCGAGAAGAACAGGGAGAACAGCACGACGCCGCCCTCCAGCGCAAACGAAATGCGCAGAATGTTGCGCTCCAGCGCGGCGATCAGCTCGCCCTGATCCGTGTCGTACGACATGAGATACACGGCCCCCAGCGTTTTGCCGCCGCGTATGAGCGGAACGGCGGCGTGGCTCTCCACGGCGCCGTCGGCATAGCGGGCGAAAAAGACGTCGCTGCCCTCCAGCGCCGTGATAAGCTCCGGAAACAGCAGCGTCTTTCCCTCGGCATTGCCGGTGGTCAGGGAATCGTATACGGCAACGCCCGCAGCGTCAGTCACGACGGTGCGGGTGGTGTGCAGCTCCTCCATGGAATTTACGGCCTGGGCGGCCCGGCCTGCGGAAAGCTCGTCGAGCTGCAGCAGGGCATTGCTCAGCAGCTGCGCCTTGCTCTCGAGCGAATCGGCCTGCGCGTGGAACGTCATGCTGCGGATGGTCGTCGAGGCATAGAGGTTCAGCAGGAACAGGGCGGCCGCCGTGATGAGGATGTAGGCGGCGGCATAGCGGAGCTGCGAACTGGCAGGCAGAAAGCTGCGGTGTTTACGCTTTGAAATAGTACCCAACTCCCCACTTTGTCATGATGTATTCCGGTTCGGCCGGAACGGTCTCCAGTTTTTCACGGATGCGGCGGATGTGGACGTCCACCGTGCGGATATCGCTGCGGTACTCATAGCTCCAGATGAGGTCAAGCAGATTTTCGCGGGAGTAGACGCGGTTCGGGTTGCGGATGAGCAGCTCGACAAGGTCAAACTCGCGGGCCGTCAGCTCGACGGGCTTGCCGTCCTTATAGACGTTGCGCTCCTGCGTGTCGACAGTCAGGCTGCCCGCCGTGATGCGGTTGTTCTGGTTCTCCAGCCCGCCGCTGCGGCGCAGCAGGGCGCGGATGCGCGCCTTCAGCTCCAGAATGTTGAAGGGCTTTGTCAGATAATCGTCCGCGCCGTGCTCAAAGCCAAGCAGCTTGTCCATGTCCTCTGTGCGGGCAGTGAGCATGATAATGGGAACGTCCGAAAATTCCCGGATGGTGCGGCAGGCGGTCAGCCCGTCGACCTCCGGCATCATGACGTCCAGCACGATGAGCCGGATGTCCGGATCGCGCGCCAGCTCGATGGCCTCACGGCCGTTGCTGCCGGTGACGACCTGATAGCCGTCGTTCTGCAGGTTGAAGCGAATGCCCTTGACCAGCAGCTCTTCATCATCTACGACCAGTATTTTCATGGTTCTTCCTCCACCGTGACCAGTTCGCGGAGCTTTTCCAGCTTACCCTCGCCGATGCCCTCGACCGCGATGAGCTCCTCCACGCTGCGGAAGGGGCCGTGCGCCTCGCGGTAGTCCACGATGCGCTGTGCCAGCACCTCGCCGATGCCGGGAAGCGTCGTCAGCTCCTGCACCGTGGCGCGGTTGAGATTGAGCGGACCCGGCTCCGTGGGCGGCTGCGTTGCGGCCTCTGTCGGTTTCCCTGTCGGGGAGGAAGCCGCCGGGACGGACGGCAGGGCAGACTCCGTCTGTGCGGGGACGGTGCGCGCCGTGCGCACCGTAACGCCGTCCGTATGCTGTGTCCAGCGCGCCACGCCAAAGCCCAGACAGAAGGCAAGAAAGGCGGCCGCCAGGGTGATGACCCAGTTCCAACGCGGTTTCTGCTCCATTTTCGCTCTGCTCCGTTGACATAATCCGGATTTTTGTTATAATGTGTCTGTCGGACCGGCACGCGGTGTCCCACGCGGCCTGTCCATCCTCATTATATCACACAGTTCCGCCCTGCGGCAATGCCGCCGCGGCGTTTTTGGAGGAGAATATGAAAAAAAGACTTTTGTCCGGGCTGACCCTGCTGGCCCTGCTGCTGCAGTGCCTGCTGCTTCCGGCCTTTGCGGAGCCGACGGACGCACCGGCCGATCCTACGGAGCCGTCCGCCTCGGAGACCGCGGCCGATCCCACGAATGCGCCGGCGGATACGACGGAGCCGAGCGCGGCAGACGCCACCGAGCCGGAGACCGCTGCTCCTGCCGAAAACGACAAGGCACCCGCCGCCGTGACGGATGAGATGCCGCCCGCGCTGAACGATTTCGGCCAGTATCTCGACACCACGGTGCAGGCCAGGGCGGCGGCGCTCGTGGAGCTGAACAGCGATACGCTCGTCTATGGCATGAATCTGGACGAAAAGGTCTATCCCGCCAGCCTGACGAAGATCATGACGTGCATGCTGGCGCTGGAGCATGGAAACCTCGACGATATCGTGACGGTCAGCCATGAGGCGCTGTAGGATCTGAATGCAGCGGGCAGCTCCGCCGGCCTGCTCGAGGGCGAGCAGCTGTCTCTGCGCGAGCTGCTGTACTGCGTGATGATCTCGTCGGCAAACGAGGCCTGCAACGTTGTGGCGGAGTACATCGCAGGGGATATCCCATCTTTCGTGGCGCTCATGAACGCGCAGGCGGCGGCCCTCGGCATGACGGGCACGCATTTTGCCAACGCCCACGGCCTGCATGACGAAAATCACTACACCACCGTGCGCGACCTTGTTACGCTGGCGCGCTGGGCCTGGCAGAGTGAGCAGTTTCAGGAATTCTCCACGCAGACATCCCACACGGTGCCTGCGACGAACAAGTCCGAGGAGCGCGTGCTCCGCACGACGAACTATCTGACGAGCGGTCAGACCGTCGGAAAGTATTACTACGACAAGGCGCGCGGCGTCAAGACCGGCTTCACGACCCCTGCGGGCGGCTGCCTCATTTCCACGGCGGAGAGTGGTTCGCTGCATTTCCTCAGCGTCGTCTGCGGCTGCGAGACGCTGCAGAACGACGACGGCACGGAGACGGACCAGCGCTTTACGGAGACGAAGCGGCTGTTCGAATACGGCTTCAATCATTTGAACAGTGTGCAGGTGCTGGCGGACACGGCCCTTGTGGACATGCCGCAGGTGCTGTATGCCGAGGGGCGCGACAGCGTTGTCGTACGCGCGAAGGACAACATCTCCGTTCTGCTGCCGGACAGCTGCGATACCTCCGGCATCACGCTGACCGTGCAGTATGATTCCGAAGCGCCGCTCGAGGCGCCGCTTGAGGCCGAGACGAAGGTCGGTACCGTCAGCGCCGTGCTGGATGGCAAGGTGCTGGCAACCTGCGACCTCGTGACGCTGACGGCCGTGATGCGCTCCACGCCGAAGTATGTTGCCAAGCAGACGGAAAGTGTGCTGGCGAAGATCTGGAAGGGCATGTGGCGGCTGTGGTTCGTGACCGTGCCGGTGCTGCTGCTTGTGGTGTTCTGGCTGATCGTCGCCATCCTGCGCTCCGTCAATCGCCGCCGCGCAAAAAAGCGCGCCATGCGCGCGCGCCGTCCGGGAGCCCG
>ERZ773114.4663-NODE-4663-length-10172-cov-3.111792_pt1 | contig 10172 bp, 6 predicted proteins | sample MGYA00580564_ERZ773114 | MGnify/ENA primary metagenome ERZ773114 (study PRJEB29015, sample SAMEA2737836) | human gut metagenome | biome: human gut; feature: human-associated habitat; material: faeces | place: China | collected 2012 ...
GCGGGAACGATGAGTCAGAGGATCGAGATGGAGAAGCCTTGATCAGAGGCCAATCTCGGTTTAAGATTCACCTTGCCGCAGGGGCAGAATCACATTTTATCCACCCCCCCCTGCAAGTAGGAATAACCCCTAGAGGAAATTTCAAATCTCACGCTTACTCCACTCCACACGCGGCCCGTCTTAGGTTTGGCGCGGCAAAACCACTGAGGGAACTTGCGGACGGTACCGTCGGCGGCTTCGATCCTCTCCGAATCAACATGGGGTTCGTCGGCGTCCCTATTGGTGACGGACGAGCTCGCCACGCCGCACCGGCACTTGAAAGTGACCGCCTGTGAACCATAAGCCCCCACGGATTCTCTTCACGTCCTGTGCGACGCCACCGCCAGGTGCTCCCCGCAGTACCTGATCACGATTCGCTGCTCATCGGCGAGCCACGCGAAGTAGTAGCGCAGCGTCTTCGCGGGGTCGGCGGCAACGTCGATTTTGAGATGCTGCTCCATGCGAATATGCTCCCCGTTGTAAGAGAACTCGAGCAGACGCCCCAGACCGCTGCTGCGAACGGTTTCCGACTCGCAGGCGGAGTACTCGGTAGGAGAGAAGACGCGGGGCGCTTCTGAGTCCCCCTTCCCCGACAAGGCGTCGTAATACTCGGTTCCGAGTTTGACGAGGAGTTTCAGGAGCCGGCTTCGCCGCGTCGACACGTCGTCGAGTTTTTCGGCCGAGTCGTAAGCCGACGGAAGCACGGCCATCCTCTCCAGATAGAGCACGGAAACCGTCGCAAGCGCCTCCGTCAACGTCACGCGGGCGTTTGGATTCAAAAGCAACCGGGCGAGCACGTGCGCTCCGCCCTCGGGGTTCGACCGATTACCCTGTCCCTGAGCACAGCAGAGAAACACCTCCTCCAACCTCCGCGTCCGTTCGTTCGCTTCGAAGAGCGCCGTCCGCGCGGCGGCACACTCGACCTGCCAGTACTTGGCCCTGTTCTCCAAAGCTTCGATTTCCTCCCAAAGCGCCTCATCCGTGCTTCTCGTGCCGGACGCTACCGGTTCGGAAGAAATCGTGCGCTCATTCGCAGTCGACGTCCCTTGACCGTCTTCTCCGCCGGCACCACCAATTCCGCCGTCGTCTTCACCGATCCCAACGACGACCTTGATCGGCTTGATCGGCTCCCTTGTCCCGGTCTCCTTCTCCTCTGCCTCCTCGGCCTTCTCGACCATCCTCGCGATCTCGCCGCACGCGGCGTCGTCCGCCGTGACGAGCGACGACCCCGCGTCACCGGCAAGCTTGAACTCCCCGCCCTTCTCCCTCGAAGGATCGACACCGACGGGCAGATCTTCGAGCGTCCCGCCCGCGTACCGAAGCTCGGGCGGAAGGAGCACGGACACTTCGTCCTCTTCTGCAACGTCGGACGGCCACGCCTTGGTAACAGTCTTCGGAAGCGCAATGAAGTCGACGAAGCTTAGATCCGTTTCCCGCCCGGAACGCCTCTTCTTTGGGCGCACCTGCTGCGGCACGGGATGAAGCGTCCGCCCTGCGTCGGCAACCGCATTGTGACGGCGAAAGTCCGCGACCATGCGGGCGATGATGTTCTGCGTCTGCCGCAGGGTGAGCGGATCGTTCACCCCGCGAAGCAAGACGGACGACACCTGGCTGGTATCGGGCCGCTTCAACTACTTCTTCTGATCCTCCCCCGAGAAAGCGGTGTTCGGCTCACCGATCGGACGCCGTCTTTCCTCCCCTTCTCCACGGACCGCGCCAACCCCGCGGTCCGTTTCTTTTGTCCCGGCGTCAACTCACTTCCTCCGTTTTCCCCTGCCGGCCCCTTTAACTCCAGAGTTTATTCCACCTTTCGCAATCTACTCTCACGCAAGACATTTCATTTGTTTATAGGAAAGGCACAACGGCTATACTGAAGACAACTCGTCGCGCCCCGCCCCGACGACCCTGAACATTTTTCTCAGATGAAGGTCACTCCCATGCGTTACCCCATCGCCATCGAACCCGGCAACGAATCCGAGGCCTTCGGCGTCATCGTCCCGGACCTGCCCGGCTGCTATTCCGCGGGCGACACGCTCGAAGAGGCGCACGTCAATGCCAAAGAGTCCGCCGAACTGTGGCTCGAAGTCGTGCTCGAAGAAGGAGGCTCCGTTCCGCAACCTTCCGCCCCGGAAACCCTTCTCAGGGAACATCCGGAATGGGCAGATTGGACATGGTCCACGGTGGAGGTGGACGTTCCGAAAATAGCCGGCCGAGTGGCGTGAACCTCCGACGCCGCCCCGACACGACTGCGCCCCGCCCCACACCCTCATGGGAAATTTCAAAGCGAAGCCCAACGGAGGTACGCCGGCACGACGGCTTCGCCGTCGACTCCCACGTCGACGACGCTCTCCCGATCATCACGCCGTTCTCCCCTCGCGGCTCTCCGCACGGCATCCCTTCTCCGCCTCTGCCCGAGACTCGGTCCGCTCCTCCGTCCGTTCCCGTCCCGTTCTCGGGTCGTCCGCTAACTTTTCTCTCCCGAAATTCCCGAGAGGCCCGATTCCCGCCGCCTGATAAAATGTCCTCCACCTACGGCGACGGCCCGCCCGACTCTCCGCCGCCGTGCAAAGAAAGGACGCCTCCCATGAACTTCCAACCGCTCGCCCCGTACTATCCGAAGCTCTCCGCCCTCGGAGAGCACTGCGAAGACCTGATCCGCGACCGCCACTACCGCGAGAGCGTCCAGGGGTTGCGGCAGTTCGCCGAAGGCGTCCTCAAGACGGTCTTTCGCGTTCAGGATGACGACGGGAGTCTCGGCGCCCTCATGCGCCGGGACGACTTCGCGATCGTCGTCCCCCGCAAGGTTGCCGGAAGCTTTTCGCTCCTGCAGCGCTACGGCAACAAGGCCTCGCACTTTCAGGTGAACGACCTTCTCGCCTCCGTTCCCTACGAGCGCCACTACGAGATCCGCACGAAGGAGGACGCCGAACTCTGTCTTCGCCACGGCCACGACATCGCCCGCTGGCTTCTCTCCTGCCGAGATCCGTCCGCCTCCTACCCCGACTTCCGGCCGCTTGAAACCGTGCGCACGAACGCGAAGGGCGAGAAGCGAAAGATCGTCTTCGACGCGCACCAGGAAGAGGCGATCGGTCTTCAACACGGCCGCCACCTCGTCCTCGCGCCTCCGGGCTGCGGGAAAACGGAAATCCTCACCGAGCGCGTGCGCCGCGCGCTCGACGCGGGCGTGGCGCTCACCGACATGCTGTGCCTCACCTTCACGAACCGCGCGGCCCGCGGCATGCAGGAGCGAATCGAGGAGAACTTCCGCGACCGAAGCATGGGTGAGCTCTACGTCGGGAACCTCCACCGCTTCTGCTCGAAACTCTTGTTCGAGAGCGAAGCCGTTCCCGAAACCGCGACGATCCTCGACGAAGACGACGCGAGCGAAGTGATCGACTCGCTCGCCCGCGAACGCCTCCTGGAAGACCGCCCGCCCGCGTCGGAAGGCCGTCCCCTTCCGAAAGATCCCCTTCCCGCCTTCGTCGCCGACTTCATTCAGCACCGCGCCGCCGAACTTCTGCAGCGGGACCGAAACTTCCCCGAGGACACGATACAGACGATGCCCGCGCCGGAAGTGAATCAGAGGAATTACGAACTCTTCGCCGCCTTCGGACTCGTCGCGTTCGACGAGAACCGCAATCCCGCGGTCAACGAAGACCGCGTCGACGAAATCGCCCGCGACTACCTCGCCTACAAGGAGTCGCAGGAGCTCCTCGACTTCAACGACCTCCTTCTCAAGGCCTGGCTTTTCTTGACGGACAAGCGCTCGTTCGTGAAGCGCTATTCGTGGATTCAGGTGGACGAAGTGCAGGATTTGTCGCCCCTGCAGCTCGCGATCGTGGAACAACTCTGGAACGCGAACGCCCCGTCGAGCGTCTGCGTCTTCTTCGGGGACGAACAGCAGGCGATCTTCTCCTTCATGGGCGCAAAGCTCGAGAGACTTGAAGACTTGAGCCGCACGCACGAAGTGCATCATCTGCACCGAAACTTCCGGTCGCCTCCTATCTGCTTGACCTCTTCAACAAGTTCGCCGTGAACGAACTCGACGCGGATCCCGCGCTTTTGCCCCGCGCCGACAAGATTTCGAAGGCCCCCAAGGGAGCGCTGCGGCTCCTCGCCGCCTACAACGCAAAGGACCAGATCGAGGTCCTCGGCGAACTCGCCCGCCTTGCGCCCGAAAACGAAACGACGGCCGTCCTCGTTCCCTCGAACGCGATGGCCGATGCGCTGAGCCTCCACCTCAAGGACAAAGGCGTCGAGCACTTCAAGATTTCGGGTACCGACATCTTCCGCATGGACGTCCTCAAAACCGCCAAGGCCTATCTCGGGATTCTCAAGGACGACTTTCAGACCGCGCCCTGGGCGCAGCTCATCTCGCGCCTCACGCGAAAGAACACGACCTTGAAGCGCATCCGCGACTATCTCGCGAAGGAATTCCCCGACTACGGTCTTCTTCCCTCGGACCTTCTCTTCTATTCGGCGGAAAACGAAGACGAGCCCATGAGTCTTCTCGACGACTTCACGCGGGCCTATTGGGGAGAGCTTGTCGTCTTCGACACGGAAACGACGGGACTCGAAGTGGGGCTCAACGACGTCATCCAGATCGCGGTCCGCAAACTCCGGGGCGGCCGATGCGTCGATACGCTCACGCTCTTTTTGAAGACGAACCGCGAAATCCCGAAGATGCTCGGGAACATCCCGAACCCGATGGTGGAGGAGTACGAGGCCGCGAAGGCCCGCGGATCGCTCCTCGATCCCGTCCTCGCCTTCAAAAAGTTCCTCGCCTTCGTGGGCGACGCCCCGGTCGTGGGACACAACGTCGAGTACGACGTCAACATCGTAAACGCCCAGTACGCGGTGCTCAAAGACCGCATGGAAAAGGCCTTCGCCGACGGCGTTGACGTCTCCGCCCTTCCCCGCGCCTATGCCCGAGGCGAACTCATGAAGCGCTACGACACGCTTCGAATTTCCTATGCCTTGGAGCGCGTCATCTGCCGCGAAAAGGGCTTGAAGCGCCTTCCCTCGCACAAGCTCAAGGATCTCATCCGCATTCTCGAGGTCGAGGGAACGAATTCGCACAATGCCGACGACGACGTCGCCGCGACCGAGGGCCTTCTCGCGCGCTTTTACGAACTTGCCCGGCCGCTCGTCGAAAAGCAGAGGAAATTCCTGCGCAAGTCCGCCATCCGCAACATGTCGCAGACGCTTCGCCGGGCGCTGAGCGAGATTTACGAAGAGCACCGCAACTTGAGCTTCCGCCCGCAGGACCCCGAAGACCCGGCGATTCTCGTGCAGGTGCTGCGCGAATTCATCGAGAGCCTTCCGAACCACACGGAAAACGAGGGCGAAATCGGCGAGATTCAAAAGAAGCTCCCGCTTCTCTACGCCTATCTCGACCGGGTGCTCATCGACAAGGAGCGCTCGAGGACGCTCTACTCGCAGCTGCAGCGCTATCTTGTCCACATCAATTCCTTGAAGGAAGCGGATTTGTGCTCGAGCGACGTCGTGCGCGACCGGGTCTTTCTCTCGACCGTTCACAAGGCGAAGGGCCTCGAATTCGAAAACGTCGTCATCGCCGACGCGAGGGACGGCGTCTATCCCTTCTTCAAGAGCAAAACGCCCGAAGCGAGAGAGGAGGACGCCCGAAAGTTCTACGTCGCGCTCTCTCGCGCCAAGAAGACGATCACGATCACCTGGCCGCTTGAAAACGACTGGGGCTACCGGTGCAAAGAGTCGCCCTTCCTCCAAAGCTTCCGCTCGGACTTCGTGCGGGTGACGGAAACCGAGGCGCTCCGGGACGCTCCCGCCGGGAAGGACGAAGACTTGGAGGACGATCCGCCCTTCTGAGCCGACGGCACCGCCCCGCCCGGCTTCGAGCGCGGTGCCCGGGGCGGGCTGCATCCGTCCCGAAGCTTCCCTCCGGCGAAAAGCCCCGACGGGGCTCTATACCCTGGCGGGGCCAAGGGAAAAAAAAGAGACAACCTCAGCGCTGACGCTCGGGATTGAACCGCTCGTCGTAGCGCAGCAGAAACTTCACAGACCTTCCGCAGGAAGCCCTCGAATTCTTATGTCCTCAGGTGTCAAGGGGGGTGGAAGTGCACTTCCTTGTCCCTCGTCAAACTCCAGTTTCTTATCCGACGTCTCAACGTCCAACGATGGTTCGATAGGAGCCACCCAATGGCAATTCCAAGAAGCTGAAAGCTCTTGGAACACAGTGCTTCGGTGTATTGCTCCGTTTTCTGGTTTGGTTCGCGAGCAAGATGCCAACTTCCATTGCGTTCCGTCTCATAGGCATGCAAGAACCCTTGCCGATGCGAACACGCATTGGCAAAGCCTCTCGTTGAGATATGGGTTAAGTTCCGTTGGTCGCCTGTCGACGGTATCAACCTCAGTGCTCGCTACGCATATCAACAAGGAATGTTGAGCATTTATTCAGGGGTTGTTTAGACGTAGCAGGATTGCAAAGCTTTAATCAGGCCCCTCATTTTCCGTTGTGACAGTTGCGAAAGCTACCTAGGGACAATTTGTCCCTAGGAATAATACGTATCCCACTCACCTTTCTTATCACTCCTGGAGCGATCTAAACCCCACCGTGAGCACGCCGGCAACCCGCCCGCCGCCCTCGGCCTCTCTCCCTATCTCCTCCCCGCCTCATCAGGACTTTCCCGAAAACCTCTCTCCAAAGCGACAACCTTTGCCTTTTCGCAAATTACGCGCGTAAGTCCGCGAAAGAGAATCGACGCGTGCGGGTCTTCTCAGCAACCCGCGCGGACAACAACAGCAAAAAGGAGATTTCCCTCATGCAAACCAAGCTTTCCGTCGCTCTTGCCGCGACTCTTGCAGGTTTCGCCCTCAACGCCCAGGCGGCCAACGTCGAGGTCTACGGCCTCATCGATACGGGCCTCAACTATCAGCACGTCGACGCCGACCGCACCGGTGTGGATGACGTTTCCAAGTTCCAGATGAAGTCCTCGCAGTCCACCCCGAACCGTTGGGGTCTGCGCGGCACTGAAGACCTCGGCCAGGGCCTGAAGGTCGGCTTCGTCCTCGAAGGACAGTTCAACAGCGACGACGGCTCGCTCATGCCCGGCGACCGCCTCTTTCACCGCGCCGCCCAGATCATGCTGATGTCGGACGACTACGGCACGCTCGTTCTTGGGCGCTCCGGCATGCTTCGCAGCGGCTTCGGCACGACCGGCATCTGGGGCGGCAAGGTCGCTCCCTTCAGCAACTCCTGGGGCGACTACATGGTCGGCTCCAAGTACATCATGCCGGGCGGCTTCAAGCCGGGTGACAACACGATCACCTATCAGTCCCCGGTGATGTCGGGCCTGCAGCTCCACGCCCAGTATTCGAACCAGCTTGACGCCGCCGGCGCCGACGACTGGGAAGAAGAAGGCAAGAACAGCACCGACCGTCAGTGGGCCTTGGGCGCCACCTACACGGGCGGCCCCGTGCACATCGCCGCGGTGCTCGACTCGGTTCTCTACGGCCGTGCCTACAACAAGGACGGCGTTCTCCTCGGTTACGATCCCGACGATTCGCTCACCTTCAGCCTCGCCGCGACCTACGACTTCGGCTTCATGAAGCTCTACGCTTCGGGCATGTATTTCTCCGACATGCTTGCGAGCGAATTCCAGGGCCACGGCGACATGCAGTCGCTCAAGGGCGGAAACGGCGTCTCCTACAAGGGCTACAGCCTGCAGTTGGGCACCACGGTCCCGGCCTGGGGCGGCACGGTGAAGGCCAACGTGGGCTGGATGGACGCCAAGGTTGACCATCGCTATGCGACGGACGCCGACCAGTATCTCGACACCGACCGCATCGGCTTCTCGCTCGGCTACGTCTATCCGCTCTCGAAGAAGGCGGAAGTCTACGTGGGTGCCGGCGTCACGAAGGACAGCGCCAACACGAAGGATAAGGACCAGTCCTCGGTCGACCCGATCGCCTACGAAGTGCTCTCGGGTCTGTTGATCCGCTTCTAATCGATCGCAAAGGTTGCGCACGCTCCTCCCCCGCGTGCGCAACCGCCAAGGTCTTTTCCATTCCACCCCGCCCCGACTCCGTCGGCCGCGGGGTTTTCTTCGGCCGCCGGACGGGATCGTCGCAGTTCTCCCGCGCCCCCGACCGCCACGCAGGGACGGAGTCGTCAAGCCTTCCCTTTCCCGCCGGGCTTTTTCGCAAGACCGCAGACGACGAAACCTCCCTCTACACTCGGACACGGAAGGCTTTCGTCGGGAAAGAGACCGTCGAAATCCTCCGGCGCACAGGATCTCTTCGCCGTGTCACAGTCGTCGGGCGCCCCCTCGGTCCGCCGGGCCTCACCCAACCACCGAATACCGCAAAGCCTCCCGCTCCGCTCGGTCACGGCAGGCATTCGTCAGAGATCCGTTGTCGTGTTCTCACGCCCCGTCCCCTTCGCAGGGACGATTCCCTCAAGTTCCTCCATCCTCTTTCTCGAGCCGGAGTCGTCCAGCATTCTTCAATCCGTCCGACGTCACCCAATTCCCCAATACGACAAAACCTCCCGCATCGCTCGGACACGGGAGGCTTCTTTCAGGAGAACTCAGCGCTTACGCGGTCGCGGCGTTCTTGCCGGCGATGCGGCCAAAGAGGAGGCAGTCGACGATCGACACCGTCCCGAGGCGCACCATGCCGTGCACGCCCCCGCAGATTTCACCAGCGGCGTAGAGACCCGGAATGGGTTTGAGGTCGTTCCCGATCACTTCGGCCTTCGGCGTGATCGCGAGACCGCCCATCGTGTAGTGGACGCGCGGCCAGAGGCGAATCGAATAGAACTTCCCTTGGTTCACCTTCGTGTCGTCAAAGATCTTCGCGTTGAAGGCCGGATCCTTCTTCGCCTTCACGGCTTCGTTCCAGGTCGCAACAGACGCCATGAACGCCTCCTTCGGAATCTTGTGGAAGTCGGCCAGGGCTTCGGCCGAATCAAAGGTCTTCACGACGCCCTTTTCGAGGCCCGTCTTCAAGGCTTCCGCGGGAACATGCCCGACGTTGTCGACGCTCACGGCGAGCACCGCGGGATGTCCCGTCGCGACGATCGCGTCGGAGCGGACCTTGCGGTTGCCCGTTTCATTCACGAAGCGCTTTCCGGTTTCCGGATCGACCATGAAGCCGTAACCCACGACCGCCTCGACGATCTTCGGCGCCACGCCGAAGCCCTTTTCGTCGGGCGAGGTCCAGGGACCGAGCTGAATCCAGTCCATCTGAATGTCGGTCGCGCCGATGAGCTGCGCCGCCATCAGGGCGTCGCCCGTGGCGCCGGGCTGGTTCGTCGATTCGAGCTGCGGCCCGAGACGCGGATCGTGGAGTTTGCGAAGTTCGACGTTCTGCGAGAAGCCGCCGCCCGCCAAGACGAGGCCCTTCTTCACGCGCACGCGCACATTCTTGCCGCTCTTTTCGTCCGGGAACTTATAGCCTTCCGTAATCACGGCTCCGACGACGCGGCCCTTTTCCACAATGATGTCAACGAGGCGCGTGCGGTTTTCCACCTTGACGCCGAGGCTCTTGGCTTTTTCAACGAGGGGCTTGACGAGCTGCGCGCCGTTCCCCTTCATATAGGCCGCGCTGCGCGGGACCGAGTGGCCGCCGTGGAAGGCGAGGCGGTCGAACTTGACGCCGATCACGTCGCGGACCCATTCGTAGGTCGGAAGCGCATTGTCCGCCACGACGCGGGCGAGTTCCTCGTGCACGAGGCCGCCGCCCGACTTCAGCATGTCGCGATAGAGCTGATCGGCCGAGTCCTTGACGCCCGCAGCCTTCTGCAGGTCGCTCCCCGGCGCGGCGATGCCGCCCCCGCAGAGCGCGGAGTTGCCGCCGAGCACGACCATCTTTTCGATCAAAAGCGTATCGGCTCCGGCCGTGCGGGCTTCGATCGCGGCGCAGAGGCCCGCGTAGCCCGAACCCACGACGAGGACGTCGCATTCGCGGTCCCAGCCTTCGGGGGCTTCAGAAGCGTGCGCGGCGTGGGCGGCGCCCGCCATCAGGCCGGCACCCGCGAGTCCGAGGACGTTTCGACGGGAAAGTTTGTCCATGTTTCTCTCCTTATGTGGTCAGTGAACGGTTCATTGTCGAACCTGACGTTACGCGCGTAATTTGACCGAGCACAAAGGAGT
>ERZ773114.4676-NODE-4676-length-10147-cov-16.092251_pt1 | contig 10147 bp, 8 predicted proteins | sample MGYA00580564_ERZ773114 | MGnify/ENA primary metagenome ERZ773114 (study PRJEB29015, sample SAMEA2737836) | human gut metagenome | biome: human gut; feature: human-associated habitat; material: faeces | place: China | collected 2012 ...
GGCCGTTCTGCTCCATCTTGCCGCCGTACCAGCCGAAGTAGTGGTTGTAGCTCTCCAGGTCGGTGATGTGGTGCATGGGGCCGTCCACGGGGGTGTGAGAAACGTGTGCAATGGTGGTCAGGCGGGTCGGGTCAAGCTCCTTGCAGAGCTTTTCCAGATCGTGGTGGGTGTCCACCAGCTCCTGAGAGATGCCGCCGATCAGGATCTCGTTGGAGATGCCCCAGAACATGATGGAGGGGTGGTTGTAGTTCTGGATGATGAGCTCCTTCATCTCCTCCATGACGTGGGTGTGTGCGCCCTCGCCCTTCTTGAAGACGCTGATGAAGGGGATCTCGGCCCAGACGGCGAAACCGATCTCGTCGCAGGCATCGTAGAAGTCCTGGCTGTGCTGATAGTGTGCCAGACGGATGGTGTTGGCACCCAGCTCCTTGATGAGCATGGCGTCCTCATAGTGCTCTTCGGGGGTCAGCGCGTTGCCCTCGAACACGCGGTCCTGATGGCGGGAAACACCGCGCAGCGGGGTGGGCACACCGTTGATGGAGAAGCCTTCGTTGGGCGTGACCTTGAAGGAACGGACACCGACGTTGGCGTAGATCTCATCGACGGCCTCGTTGTTGCACTGCAGGGTCGCAGTGACGGTGTACAGATTGGGCTCGTCCATGCTCCACAGCTGTGCATCGGGCACGTAGATGGTGACTTCGGTCTCGGCGGAGCCGCGGACAGCGGAAGCGACTTCGCGGCCGAAGCAGTCCTCGATGCTGTACAGAACGGTCAGGTCGTCAGCGGGGTTGGTGACGAAGCTCTTGATGGTGAAGTTTGCACCGCCGTCCTCCGTGGGGACCGGGGTGACCATGATGCCGGGGCCGCCGTAGTAGTCCAGATCAAAGTGTGCATTGGGCACGCTGATCAGGTTGACGCCGCGGTACAGGCCGCCGTAGAAGGTGAAGTCGGCGGAAGCGGGGTACATGGACGGGGTGTCCTCGTTGGAGACCTCGATGGTCAGCTCGTTCTCACCCTCGTGGCACAGATCGGTGACATCGGCACGGAAGATGGAGAAGCCGCCCTCGTGGGTGGTGGCGACCGTGCCGTTGACCTTTACAGTGGCGCTCAGCGCAGCAGCGAGCACCTCAACATAGGTGCGGCCGCCCTCACGGGGCTGCTTGGGCTGTTCGAAGGTGCGGGTGTAAACGCCGGTGGTGCGCAGGTAGCTGCCGTTGCCATCGTTGCCATCCACAGCGTTCCAGGTGTGGGGCAGGTTGACCTGCTCCGTCACATGGTCGCCCTTGGGGAAGGACAGGGTCCAGTTTTCGTTCAAGGAAATGATCTCTCTCATTGATACGACTCCTTCTCAGTTTTTTCTCTGTGTGGGTCTGCGGCGCAGACCTCGTTGTGAGATTAGTATATCACAGGAAACCACCGGAACGTTTGTACAAAATCGCGTCAAAATAGTAATATTTTGTGAAAATTCCAAACGACCGGACCGCTTTTGTGCAGAAGAAAACGGCCCCGGCAGCTGCCGGAGCCGTTTTCAGGCCTGCATCAGATCCCGCATTCGTCCAGGATGCCGCGCAGGGTGTCTGCGGACTTCCGGAGGTCAGCGGATTCCTTCTCGCTCAGTGCGATGGGGACCAGCTCTTCGAGGCCGTCGGCACCCACCACGGCGGGCATGCTCAGAACGACATTGTCCACGCCAAAGTCGCCGTGCATCATCGAGGAGATGGGCAGGATGGACTTCTCGTCCCGGATGATGACCTCGCAGATGCGCTTGACGGCCATTGCGACGCCGTAGTAGGTGGCGCGCTTCTTCTCAATGATCTCGTAGGCGCTGTTCTTGACCTTCTCCGCGATATTCTCCTGCGACTGGTCGTGGTTGTAGTGGCCGCGCATCTCGCAGAAATCGTCCAGCGCGATGCCGGAGACGTTGGCGCTGCTCCAGGCCGCGATCTCGCTGTCGCCGTGCTCGCCGATGATGAAGGCGTGGACGCTCTTGCTGTCCACGGACAGGTGCTCGCCCAGCTGATACTTCAGGCGGGCGGTGTCCAGCACGGTGCCGGAGCCGATGACCCGGTGCTCCGGGAAGCCGGACAGCTTGATGGCGGCATAGGTCAGGATGTCCACCGGGTTCGCCACCACCAGCAGGATGCCGCGGCATTCCCGCTTGGCGATCTCCGGAATGATGCTCTTGAAGATGTTCAGGTTCTTGTGCACGAGGTCCAGCCGGGTCTCGCCGGGCTTCTGGCCTGCGCCTGCCGTGATGACGATGATGGCGGCATCCACGATGTCATCGTAGGTGCCGGCATAGATCTTCATGTTGCCCACAAAGGGGATGCCGTGGCTGATGTCCATGGCTTCGCCTTCGGCCTTGGCGTGGTCTGCGTCGATCAGGACGATCTCCGAGAACAGCTTGCTCTGCATCAGCGCAAAGGCAGACGCCGAGCCGACGAAGCCGCAGCCGATGACGGCGATCTTGCGTAAATTGACGTTGTTCATAGGTTGCCTTCCCTCTTCTGCCGCCCACGGCGGCTCCATTCATTCCAAAACCTCTCCCGCCGGGAGAAGCTGCCAGGCTAAATCGTTAAACTTTTGCCAAGCTTGGATACATTACCAGAAATCACGGCATCTGTCAAGTGCAGGCGCAACGACGCCGCTGCTTTTTCACAGGATGCCGCACAGCCCTTGAAAATATACCCGGCAGACGCAGAAGAAAACCAGTTGACGGAAAGCGGGAACTTTGTTATAATAATAGGGCTATCAAGCGGCTTTGGCAGCTTCTGCCCGCCGCTCTGGAGCGCAAAGTGAATAGGGAGATGTATCGAAGTGGTCGTAACGAGAACGACTCGAAATCCAAGTGGATGCTTCGCTGAATGTCTCCATATCACACGGGAGAACGTCAATTTTGATGTCCTGACAGGCTTCAAAGCCTGTCTGAACGATGCGTTTTCTAACAATATTCTAACAGCTTTATCATTCGGAATCAAGATAATATTACAATACAAATTGTAGCATTATCTGATATGTATCCGGAGAGGTACCCAAGAGGTCGAAGGGTCCGCACTCGAAATGCGGTAGCCGGTTAATCGCCGGGCAAGGGTTCGAATCCCTTTCTCTCCGCCAGAGCGCACTATCGGACATTTTTTGCTCGATAGTGCGCTTTCTTTTAGGCGTATTAGCTCAGTTGGATAGAGCGTAGCCTTCGCAAGGCTTAGGTCGCGGGTTCGACTCCCGCATACGGACATAATGACGGGAAAGAGCCGTTTGCATATAGATGTTATCTAAAGCCACCATAAGATTTCATGGCGGCTTTCTTACTTTTTCATTTCTAACAGCTCTGCGATCACACCAGCAGAACCTTCCTTGCTCTTGTAATCAAGATGTGCATAGATGTCAGCGGTAGTTGAGAAAGTGCTGTGACCCAGCCACTCCTGAACCTGCTTCATCGGCACACCGTTCATGACCATCAGACTGGCACAGCTGTGGCGCAAATCGTGGAACCGGATGTGCGGCAGACCATACTGCCGGAGCAGCCATTCAAAGTGTTCCGTCACGAAGTTGGGCCGGAGCAGTTTGCCTTCCTGATCGGTGCAGACGAAGTCCAGATAATCGGTGCGGTAGCTTTTGCCGAACAGCTTGCGGTAAAGCTGCTGCTTTTCCTTCTGCTTCAGAAGTTCTTCTTCCACAGCCGGGATCAGCGGCAGGGTGCGGCAGCTGGTCTTGTTCTTCATCACATCGCTGACGACCGGGACATACTTGCCGTTCACCCGCTGTTCTGTGACTTTGTGGTTGATGGTCATGGACTTCCGCTCAAAGTCGATAGACGACCATTTCAGCCCCAGAACCTCACTGCGGCGCAGACCGTAGTAGGCCGTGATGAGGATGCACAGGTGGAGCGGGTCATCCTGCGACACTTCAAGCAACTGCTGGACCTCGTCCTTGGTGTAGAAGTTGGGCCGGAAGCTGTTCTTCTTGGGCCGGTCTACTTTCAGCATCGGGTTGACTTCCAGATAGTCCTTGCGCACAGCATCCTTGAACGCCTTGCCGAAGATGGCGTGATAGTGGATGACCGTGTTGGTGGTGCAACCATCCAACAGGATCTTCTCCTGAAACTCGTCCAGCACCTGCGGTGTGACCTCGCAGAGCTTCAAACCCAGTGGCTTGAAGTATTGTGTGATGCGGCCCTGAATCATCTGATTGTAGCTGATGAAGGTGGCGGTCTGGATGGATGCCTTGTGAATTTGAATCCACTCGTTGAGATAATCCAGAAACAGCATCTCCGACTTGCTGGCCGTTCTGACCGGCGCAGGGATAGGCTTGGCTGTCCGGGTGTCTACTTTTTCGTAAGCACCGCCCCGGCCTGTGGGCAGTTCGCCCGTTTCGTCATACCGGAGCAGGACTTCGTGGAGCATGGCTTCGGCCTTGCGCTTGTTGCCGCGCACGGTCAGACCAGTGGAAATCCACTTGATCTTCCGCTTGCCGTTGGCATCGTAAAGGTTGAGTACGAAATAGAAACGTCCATTTTTCTCTTGGACAGACCCTGTTGTTTTCATCATAAACCTCCTTGTGGTTTAACAGGCGTGCTGTCCGTTGCTGCAATCACAGCATACCACATCCAGCGGCGGATTTCCAGCCGGAAACGCACTCTGCCCGGTGAGCAGGAACTCGATCACGCTCAGCTTCGGGATACGGTAGGTGCGGCCGATTTTAAGCGCAAACAGGCGGCGGGAACGGATCAGTTCCCCAACTGTATGGCGGTTCAGACCAAGCATCTCCGCAGCCTGCTGAAGGCTGACGGCATCGGGGTAACCGGGAAACATCTGGGAATAGGCATTGTTAAACTTCATAGGCACTCCTTCAGCATAAGTAGTCTAAGGTCAAAAAGTGTGTTACCTGCGGTTATATCCTTTGCAGCAAAGCGGCGGTCAGGCGGCAATGTAAAGAGAGCTGGCAGTAGTTCCAACTCCCCCATCGCAGATAAGTTCAAACTCGTCTGCGTTAATAAGTTAAGGTCTCCCATATTGGTCCTCGACTTCCCTAGGAGTGGGGAATCGTCCGGCGGCGGGCTTGCACCGCACCATTGGCATTTCAGCCACCCCGTCTTCGTTATGACCGGGCTGCGAGTTACAGAAGTACCTTTTGTGAAGTACCGGACGATTGAACTATTCTGTTTTCAAAGGACGGAGTTTTATAGAAAATCTTCGGAATTTAAGGCTTCCGAAAAATTGTCCCTCTACTTACGAGCCATCGAAAACGGCCCCAAAGTAGCCTGAAAAAGAAATTTGTTGAAAAGTTTTTGGAAAATATAGTTGAAGTGGCTGCTTGATTAAAATAACATTGATCCATGGGCGACCGATGGAGGACGGAACTTTGCAACATTGGCAGTGCCTGAAGTTGAAAGTGGTCTTGAAAAAGATGCCCTACACTTGGTAGGCGTCGAGAACGCCTGTTTCATAGCATCGAAGGGGAAATTGTAATTGAATTGTAATTCTTGAAGCCGAATCTCCACTTTTGAAAAAGTCCTCTCACTTGGTAGCCGACGAAAAAGGACAAAAGACAACCATGTTTTTGAGAATTAACAAAAAGGTCACAAACGACCGGCCTTCAAAGAGGAGGTTCTATTATTAACAGAAAAAATGGCCAGAAATGGGGGGTGCTGACGCTGATTTTTTTGCCTTCATTGAAAATTGAAAAACCTCCCTCACTTGGTAGGCATCGAGAAAGGCTCGTTGACAACCTTTATTTTGAAAATTAACAGAAAGTTAACAAAGCAAGATGCGCTGAACAAGAAACAACCGCCGCTCACTCCGGGAAAGAGTGAGCGGCGGTTGCAATTCAAGTTCTTAATTCAAGAAAAATTAGATGGTTACAAAAATATTTGTCAGTGTGGTGATAAATGCTTCATCCTGTACTTTCGACCGTTTTGCACTTCCCTTTGGGTGCTTCCCGGCACGGAGGAGCTTTTTGTTTTCATACCGCCGCAGCAGGAGAGTGTCAATGTTATCAGCAGTGTATTCCGGACCGTTCTGGTTCAACACCCGTGCGCATTTGGCAAGGCACATACTCGCCAGCCCGTAGTCCTGTGTCACGACAATATCACCCGGCTTTACCCGGTTGACGAGAGCAAAATCCACGCTGTCCGCTCCTTTGTCGAACACCAGCGTCTGCGCACCTTCTCGCTCGATTTGGTGAGCGGTGTCGCACAGGATGATGACCGGAACGACAAACCGCTTTGCAATCTGCAATGTCAGATCCACCACCGGGCAGCCGTCGGCATCAATCAAAATGGTCATGTGTGTTCCTCCATCACCCACTGAAATGCTTTCGCCGTGCGCAGGTCGGCGTCTTTGAAATGCCCGCCGCTGTTCCACTCAAGGGTGCAGTCTGCGCCACGCTCTATAAGCCGGCTGTGCAGGGTGCGGATGTTATCACCTACCGCAGCCATGACGGCGTTTTCCGTGTGCTCTTCCTTGTCACCAAGGCTCAGATAAATGTGCTGTGTTTGCATCGGGTGCTGCTGTTCAAACTCCATCCAGCCCGGAAATCAAACAGAGGGGGATGCGGCGGCGACACCGTAGAACAGATTTGTCTGGGTGGATGCCCACAGAGCAAACAATCCCGCCAGCGAGTAGCCGCCCAGAATGATTTTGACGTTTTCCGGGAGAGGAAACTGCTGCTCCAGTGTGGGAATGACCTGCTCCGTCAGAAAGCGCAGGGTGTCCCCAGCTTTGCCGCCGAAGCCTTGCTTTCCCCACACGGCAGGGGCTTTCCACGGAGAAAGTGCATCGTTCCAGCTCTCCACCGGGAGAGCCGCAAACAGAAAATTCTGGCTGCTTTGTGCGATCGCCGCCACTTCATGATCCATACTTTGCAGCTCATGCTCACCTGTCATTTGGAGCAGCAGGTATTCTGCATTGGCTTCGCCGTAAATGCGGCAAGGTCTGTTCCCGATTTGCATTGTTTGTGCTGTCACTGCGGTATCCTCCCGAAAAAAATTTGATAAGCCCAGTATAGCAACTAAAAAATCGTTTTGCAATTCAAACGGTTTTCAGAGCAGGCGCAAGCGGCACAGAGGTACATTCCCTTCTGCTCTCTGGAAAATTACGGCGCGGATGTGATATAATGGAGAAAAACCACCGGGGAACGGCACAAAAGACGGAGGCTGGCATGATGGGGCAGAGGCAGCGGGAACAGGTTCAAAGAGGCTGTGCGGTGGGCACCGTGGTGCTGCTGGCATGGCTGTGCCGGGTGCTCCCGCTGGAGGGGATGCCCTCCGGCCTGCAGGAAGCCTGCGGCATCCTCCGGAGCCTGCTGTATCTGAGCCTGTTCGCAGGGTGGGGGATCTCCCTGTACAACCGCACGGTGCATCCGCAGGTGCGGCGGCTGCTGCTGAACGTGGATCTGTTGATGCTGTTCTGGATCCTTGTGCGCACCCTGCGGTTCCAGCTGAACACTCCCCCGGAGATCGATCGGATGCTGGGGTACCTCTACTATGCCCCCATGCTGGGGATACCGGTGCTCTGCGTTCAGCTGGTCCTGACGGTGGACAGATCCGAGCGCTACCGCCTGTCTGCCTGGGCCAGAATGCTGTGGCTGCCCTCGGCGGTGCTGCTGGAGCTGGTGCTGACCAACGACCTGCACCAGCAGGTGTTCCGGCTGCAGCAGCCCTGGAACGAAAACTACCAGTACGGCTGGCTTTTCGGTCTGGTGATGGGGTGGATCGTGATCTGCATCCTGCTGGCCTTTGGGATTATCGCCCACAAGAGCCGGAACCCCCGGATCCTCCGGCGGCTGCCCCTGCCTGCCATTCCGCTGGTACTGCTGGGAATATACGCGGTGCTTTACGGCTTCCATTTTCCCCTGATCAGGCAGTTTCTGGGGGATATGACCATCGTTCACTGCCTGATGACGGCGGCTTCGCTGGAAGGGGGCCTGCGCTGCGGCCTGATCCAGTCCAACACCGGCTATGAGGAGCTGCTGCGCGTCACCTCTCTGGCGGTGCAGCTGGTGGACCGGCAGGGCAATGTGTACTGCTGCTCCGAGAATGGCCGCATGGTGGACCGCCGGGAGCTGCAGGCCGCCATGCATGGCACGGTGCGGCTGGACGAGCACACCCTGCTGCGCAGCGCACCGGTGCAGGGCGGCTATGTGATGTGGCAGACAGACATCACCGAGCTGGTGGAGAATATGGAGCGCCTGAAGGAAAACCGCACGGAGCTGGCAGAGCGCAACTATCTGGAACAGCAGAACTACGAGGCGGAGCGCAAGACCAACGCCCTGCGGGAAAAGAACCGCCTGTACGATCTGCTGCAGCGCCGGCTGGCCCCCCAGATCATCCGGATGGATCAACTTCTGACCCGGTACCGCGCGGCCCCGGAGGCGGACAGGCGGCAGCTGCTGGGGCAGGTGGCGGTGCTGGGCGCTTACCTGAAACGGGGTGCCAACCTGATGTTTCTGGCCCAGAAGCACCGGTATGTGCCCTCGGCAGAGCTGCGGTATGCGCTGGAGGAATCCATCAGCAGCCTGGAGCTGGCCGGGGTGGAGTGCGCCATGGAGGTGACCCAGGGGGTCCGGCTTCCGGCAGAGGCGGCAGCGGCCTGTTACAGCCGGTTCGAGTCGGTGGTGGAGGGGGCGCTGGGGCAGCTGGATGCCCTGTTCGTGCGGGCCATCTGGAAGGACCACCGGCTGAACCTTTATCTTTCGGTGGAGACCGGGGCAGACCTGAAAGCCGTCTGCCCTGCCGCTGTGCAGGAGGCCCCAGGCAGCCACCCCGCTGACCCTTTTGGGCCATGCATCACATTCCTTAACGATTTCCCCCAAAAAGTTACTTTCCAGAATCTCCTGTTGATCGCTATCCCCTGAGGCAGCGGGCCCGCACGCCGCTGCCTCGCCCCGGAGGGTCCCGCAAGCCCTCCGGGGCTTTTTTGTTGGCCGCACGGCCCGTTCCGGCAGAAAAAAACAGGGCTGCTCCACATCTCTGTGGGGCAGTCCTGTCTGGCTGCGCGGGTCGGCGCACGGGCTTCCGGGGTTTCCGGAAGGGTGCGGCTCAGCGCGCGGTTTTCTTTTCCTCCGGAGCCTCCGGGTTGTTTTCCAGGTTCAGCTCGGGCATCAGCTCGTTGCTGATGATGGTCAGCATCTGTTCCAGCTTCTTCACGTCCTCTTTGGGGAAGCGCTTGTTCACCCGCTGGACCACCGTGCTCAGGTAGGAGTAGCTGATGTTGTAGTAGTCGATATACTTCTGGGTGGGCCGCAGGTGATACTCCCGGCGGTCGGTGGTGGACTGGATCTTTTCCACATAGCCCTTGCGCACCAGCGAGCCGATCTTATACGCCGCGTTGGGGGTGGAGATCTGCATCATCCGGGAAAACTCCGCAATGGTGGGCTCCCCCATGGCCATAATGCCCTCCATGCAAAAGGATTCCACCGTGGTCAGGGTCGCCTCACGGGTGGCAAAGCGCTGGAACACGTTCTGGTAGAAATGGAGCTTGAACTTGGTGTAGACATCGTTGAATGCTTTTTCCAGCATGGTACGGTCTCCCTTCGAACACTCAATTTCCTTTAGTATATCACGCTTTGGTCTTTTTGCCCAGCTTTACGCGCAGAATGTTCAGCACCACCAGCTCCAGCACAATGGCAACGGCCAGCAGGATCAGCGAGGTCCACAGGCTGGCGCTGCTGCCCAGGAACATCTGGGTCAGGCCGGTGATAACATAGCACGCGGCAGAACAGGAAGCGGCGGTAATGGCGTAGGGCAGCTGGGTGGAAACATGGTTCACATGGCTGCAATGCGCACCGGCAGAGGCCATGATGGTGGTGTCGGAAATGGGAGAGCAGTGGTCGCCGCACACAGCGCCGGACAGGCAGGCCGCAATGGAGACCACCAGCATCTCGCCCTGGGGGAAAGCGTGGCAGACAATGGGGATCAGGATGGAGAAGGTGCCCCAGGAGGTGCCGGTGGCAAAGGCCAGGAACACCGCCACCAGGAAGATGATGACCGGCAGCAGGTACTGCAGGGCGGCAGCGGAGCCGCCCAGCAGGTTGGCAACGTAATATTTTGCACCCAGCAGGTTGGTCATGCCGGAAAGCGTCCAGGCCAGGGTCAGGATCAGCATGGGGCTGACCATGGCCTTGAAGCCCTCGGGGATGCAGGCGGCAA
>ERZ773114.4682-NODE-4682-length-10143-cov-3.320381_pt1 | contig 10143 bp, 10 predicted proteins | sample MGYA00580564_ERZ773114 | MGnify/ENA primary metagenome ERZ773114 (study PRJEB29015, sample SAMEA2737836) | human gut metagenome | biome: human gut; feature: human-associated habitat; material: faeces | place: China | collected 2012 ...
TCAGGCAATATTTTTTCCGCTGACGGGGCTGCAAACCTGGCATTATGATTTGCAATATAAAATATCGTCAGATTACGCGTTGGCAGCCAAATTATACAAATCCGGTTACGCTTTTAAAAAGCTGAGCGGGTTGGTATCGGAGTTTTCCATGGGCGGAGTGTCAACGACAAATAATCTGGAATTGTGTCGGGATGCCAAAAAAGTACAGCGCCAGATATTACACATGCCAGGTTTTTGGACCGGATTGTCAGAATATTTACGTCTGCGCACAACTGGTAAAACTAAAACCTTATATGGGAAAGCGTAAGGGCATAGTATGCAAGATTTAAGCGGATTTGAAGTGCCTGGAGGTTTTCGCGGCGGTGGCGCTATTAAAGTGCAATTATGGTGGGCAGTACAGGCAACAATATTTGCCTGGTCGCCACAAGTATTGTATCGCTGGCGGGCATTTTTATTACGTTTATTCGGCGCAAAAATAGGAAAAAACGTAGTTATTCGTCCGTCAGTAAAAATTACCTATCCGTGGAAATTAACCTTAGGTGATTACGCGTGGGTCGGCGATGACGTCAATTTATATACCCTCGGTGAAATAACCATTGGCGCACATTCGGTGATATCGCAAAAAAGTTATTTATGCACCGGGAGCCACGACCATGCAAGTCAACATTTCACCATTAACGCCACGCCTATTGTGATTGGCGAGAAATGCTGGCTGGCAACCGATGTCTTTGTTGCCCCAGGCGTCACAATCGGCGACGGCACCGTCGTGGGTGCACGAAGCAGTGTTTTTAAATCGCTTCCGGCAAATGTGGTTTGCCGGGGGAATCCCGCAGTGGTGATACGCGAACGCGTTGAAACTGAATAAATTCAAAAATACAGAGGAATAATACATGTCAAAAGTCGCTCTCATCACCGGTGTAACCGGACAAGACGGTTCTTACCTGGCAGAGTTTCTGCTGGAAAAAGGTTACGAGGTGCATGGTATTAAGCGTCGCGCATCGTCATTCAACACCGAGCGCGTGGATCACATTTATCAGGATCCGCACACCTGCAACCCGAAATTCCATCTGCATTATGGCGACCTGAGTGATACCTCTAACCTGACGCGCATTTTGCGTGAAGTACAGCCGGATGAAGTGTACAACCTGGGCGCGATGAGCCACGTTGCGGTCTCTTTTGAGTCACCAGAATATACCGCTGACGTCGACGCGATGGGTACGCTGCGCCTGCTGGAGGCGATCCGCTTCCTCGGTCTGGAAAAGAAAACTCGTTTCTATCAGGCTTCCACCTCTGAGCTGTACGGTCTGGTGCAGGAAATTCCGCAGAAAGAGACCACGCCGTTCTACCCGCGTTCTCCGTACGCTGTGGCGAAACTGTACGCCTACTGGATCACCGTGAACTACCGTGAATCCTACGGCATGTACGCCTGTAACGGTATTCTCTTCAACCATGAATCCCCGCGCCGCGGCGAAACCTTCGTTACCCGCAAAATTACCCGCGCAATCGCCAACATCGCCCAGGGGCTGGAGTCGTGCCTGTACCTCGGCAATATGGATTCCCTGCGTGACTGGGGCCATGCCAAAGACTACGTAAAAATGCAGTGGATGATGCTGCAACAGGAACAGCCGGAAGATTTCGTTATCGCGACCGGCGTTCAGTACTCCGTGCGTCAGTTCGTGGAAATGGCAGCGGCACAGCTGGGCATCAAACTGCGCTTTGAAGGCACGGGCGTTGAAGAGAAGGGCATTGTGGTTTCCGTCACCGGGCATGACGCGCCGGGCGTTAAACCGGGTGATGTGATTATCGCCGTTGACCCGCGTTACTTCCGTCCGGCTGAAGTTGAAACGCTGCTCGGCGACCCGACCAAAGCGCACGAAAAACTGGGCTGGAAACCGGAAATCACCCTCAGAGAGATGGTGTCTGAAATGGTGGCTAATGACCTCGAAGCGGCGAAAAAACACTCTCTGCTGAAATCTCACGGCTACGACGTGGCGATCGCGCTGGAGTCATAAGCATGAGTAAACAACGCATTTTTATCGCTGGCCATCGCGGGATGGTCGGTTCTGCCATCAGGCGGCAGCTCGAACAGCGCGGTGATGTGGAACTGGTATTACGCACCCGCGACGAGCTGAACCTGCTGGACAGCCGCGCGGTGCATGATTTCTTTGCCAGCGAACGCATTGACCAGGTCTATCTGGCGGCGGCGAAAGTGGGCGGCATTGTTGCCAACAACACCTATCCGGCGGATTTCATCTACCAGAACATGATGATTGAGAGCAACATCATTCACGCCGCGCATCAGAACGACGTGAACAAACTGCTGTTTCTCGGATCGTCCTGCATCTACCCGAAACTGGCAAAACAGCCGATGGCAGAAAGCGAGTTGTTGCAGGGCACGCTGGAGCCGACTAACGAGCCTTATGCTATTGCCAAAATCGCCGGGATCAAACTGTGCGAATCTTACAACCGCCAGTACGGACGCGATTACCGCTCAGTCATGCCGACCAACCTGTATGGCCCGCATGACAACTTCCACCCGAGTAATTCGCATGTGATCCCAGCATTGCTGCGTCGCTTCCACGAGGCGACGGCACAGAATGCACCGGACGTGGTGGTATGGGGCAGCGGTACACCGATGCGTGAATTCCTGCACGTCGATGATATGGCGGCGGCGAGCATTCATGTCATGGAGCTGGCGCACGAAGTCTGGCTGGAGAACACCCAGCCGATGCTGTCGCACATTAACGTCGGCACGGGCGTTGACTGCACTATCCGCGAGCTGGCGCAAACCATCGCCAAAGTGGTGGGTTACAAAGGTCGGGTGGTTTTTGATGCCAGCAAACCGGATGGTACGCCGCGCAAACTGCTTGATGTGACGCGCCTGCATCAGCTTGGCTGGTATCACGAAATCTCACTGGAAGCGGGGCTTGCCAGCACTTACCAGTGGTTCCTTGAGAATCAAGACCGCTTTCGGGGGTAATGATGTTTTTACGTCAGGAAGACTTTGCCACGGTAGTGCGCTCCACACCGCTTGTCTCTCTCGACTTTATTGTCGAGAACAGTCGCGGCGAGTTTCTGCTTGGCAAAAGAACCAACCGCCCGGCGCAGGGTTACTGGTTTGTGCCGGGAGGGCGCGTGCAGAAAGACGAAACGCTGGAAGCCGCATTTGAGCGGCTGACGATGGCGGAACTGGGGCTGCGTCTGCCGATAACAGCAGGCCAGTTTTACGGTGTCTGGCAGCACTTTTATGACGATAACTTCTCCGGCACGGATTTCACCACTCACTATGTGGTGCTCGGTTTTCGCTTCAGAGTAGCGGAAGAAGAGCTGTTACTGCCGGATGAGCAGCATGACGATTACCGCTGGCTGACGCCGGACGCGCTGCTCGCCAGTGACAATGTTCACGCTAACAGCCGCGCCTATTTTCTCGCTGAGAAGCGTGCCGGAGTACCCGGATTATGAAAATACTGGTCTACGGCATTAACTACTCGCCGGAGTTAACCGGCATCGGCAAATACACCGGAGAGATGGTGGAATGGCTGGCGGCACAAGGTCATGAGGTGCGGGTTATTACCGCACCGCCTTACTACCCGCAGTGGCAGGTGGGCGAGAACTATTCCGCCTGGCGCTACAAACGAGAAGAGGGGGCCGCCACGGTGTGGCGCTGCCCGCTGTACGTGCCAAAACAGCCGAGCACCCTGAAACGCCTGTTGCATCTCGGCAGTTTTGCCGTCAGCAGTTTCTTTCCTCTGATGGCGCAACGTCGCTGGAAGCCGGATCGCATTATCGGCGTGGTGCCAACGCTGTTTTGCACGCCGGGAATGCGCCTGCTGGCGAAACTCTCTGGTGCACGTACCGTGCTGCATATTCAGGATTACGAAGTGGACGCCATGCTGGGGCTGGGCCTTGCCGGAAAAGGCAAAGGCGGCAAAGTGGCACAGCTGGCAACGGCGTTCGAACGTAGCGGACTGCATAACGTCGATAACGTCTCCACGATTTCGCGTTCGATGATGAATAAAGCCATCGAAAAAGGCGTGGCGGCGGAAAACGTCATCTTCTTCCCCAACTGGTCGGAAATTGCCCGTTTTCAGCATGTTGCAGACGCCGATGTTGATGCCCTTCGTAACCAGCTTGGCCTGCCGGATAACAAAAAAATCATTCTTTACTCCGGCAATATTGGTGAAAAGCAGGGGCTGGAAAACGTTATTGAAGCTGCCGATCTCCTGCGCGATGAACCGCTGATTTTTGCCATTGTCGGGCAGGGCGGCGGCAAAGCGCGGCTGGAAAAAATGGCGCAGCAGCGTGGACTGACCAACATCCGCTTCTTCCCGCTTCAGACTTATGACGCGCTGCCCGCGCTGCTGAAAATGGCGGACTGCCATCTGGTGGTGCAAAAACGCGGCGCGGCAGATGCCGTATTGCCGTCGAAACTGACCAATATTCTGGCGGTAGGCGGTAACGCGGTGATTACCGCAGAAGCCCACACAGAACTGGGGCAGCTTTGCGAAACCTTTCCGGGCATTGCGGTTTGCGTTGAACCGGAATCGGTCGAGGCGCTGGTGGCGGGGATTCGTCAGGCGCTCCTGCTGCCCAAACACAACACGGTGGCACGTGAATATGCCGAACGCACGCTCGATAAAGAGAACGTGTTACGTCAATTTATAAATGATATTCGGGGATAATTATGGCGCAGTCGAAACTCTATCCAGTTGTGATGGCAGGTGGCTCCGGTAGCCGCTTATGGCCGCTTTCCCGCGTACTTTACCCCAAGCAGTTTTTATGCCTGAAAGGCGATCTCACCATGCTGCAAACCACCATCTGCCGCCTGAACGGCGTGGAGTGCGAAAGCCCGGTGGTGATTTGCAATGAGCAGCACCGCTTTATTGTCGCGGAACAGCTGCGTCAACTGAACAAACTCACCGAGAACATTATTCTCGAACCGGCAGGGCGTAACACTGCACCTGCCATTGCGCTGGCGGCGCTGGCGGCAAAACGTCATAGCCCGGAGAGCGACCCGTTAATGCTGGTGCTGGCGGTTCTGCTCGGGGCGTACACCGGCTTCCTGCTGTCGGCGCTGAAATCTTACCCGTTCCTGAATAACCCGATCCTGCCGGTGCTGTTCCTCTTCTCCGGCATCTCGTCCGGTGCGGCGGTGGCGCTGATCGCCATGGCGATACGCCAACGCAGTAACCCGCATTCCACGGAAGCGCAGTTTGTACACCGTATGGAAATCCCCGTGGTATGGGGTGAAATCTTCCTGCTGGTGGCGTTTTTTGTCGGTCTGGCGCTGGGCGATGACGGTAAAGTGCGTGCGCTGGTGGCGGCATTAGGTGGCGGTTTCTGGACGTGGTGGTTCTGGCTTGGTGTCGCCGGGCTGGGGCTGATTGTGCCAATGTTGCTCAAACCGTGGGTCAATCGCAGTTCCGGCATTCCTGCCGTGCTGGCGGCGTGTGGGGCCAGTCTGGTCGGCGTGTTGATGCTGCGCTTTTTCATTCTCTACGCCGGGCAGTTAACGGTGGCGTAAGCCAGAAAAGAGGTGGTTTCTGGACGTATTCCTTCCTGAAGTCGGTTTTCTGGCGTTGTTGTTAAGTCTCGGGGTCAACGTGTTGACCCCGTTGACGGCCTTTGCGGGAGTGCGGTTGCGCTGGCCTGCCATGATGCGACTCACTTGCATCGGCATTCTGGCGCAGTTCGCGCTCCTGTTGCTCGCCTTTGGCGTACTGACGTATTGTTTTCTCATCAGCGATTTCTCGGTCATTTATGTCGCGCAACATAGCTACAGCCTGCTGTCGTGGGAACTCAAGCTGGCAGCGGTGTGGGGCGGCCATGAAGGTTCGCTGCTGCTTTGGGTGCTGCTGCTTTCCGCCTGGAGCGCGCTGTTTGCCTGGCATTATCGGCAGCAAACCGATCCGCTATTTCCGCTGACGCTAGCCGTTTTATCTCTCATGCTCGCCGCACTGCTACTGTTTGTGGTGCTGTGGTCCGATCCCTTCGTGCGGATATTTCCACCAGCAATCGAAGGCCGCGATCTCAATCCGATGCTGCAACATCCCGGTCTTATCTTTCATCCACCGCTGCTTTACCTTGGCTATGGCGGTTTGATGGTGGCGGCGAGCGTGGCGCTGGCGAGTTTACTGCGCGGCGAGTTTGATGGTGCCTGCGCCCGAATTTGCTGGCGCTGGGCACTACCTGGCTGGAGCGCATTAACGGCGGGGATCATCCTCGGTTCCTGGTGGGCCTATTGCGAACTGGGCTGGGGCGGCTGGTGGTTCTGGGATCCGGTGGAAAACGCCTCTTTATTACCCTGGCTTTCTGCCACTGCGCTGCTGCACAGTTTGTCCCTGACACGCCAGCGGGAGATTTTCCGCCACTGGTCGCTGTTGCTGGCGATAGTTACTCTGATGCTGTCGCTGCTGGGCACCTTAATTGTCCGTTCTGGCATTCTGGTTTCGGTTCATGCGTTCGCACTGGATAACGTCCGCGCCGTGCCGTTGTTCAGCCTGTTTGCACTGATTAGCCTTGCGTCTCTGGCTCTGTATGGCTGGCGAGCGCGGGACGGTGGCCCGGCGGTGCGTTTTTCGGGGTTATCGCGGGAAATGTTAATCCTCGCTACGCTGTTGCTGTTTTGCGCAGTGCTACTGATCGTGCTGGTGGGAACGCTTTATCCGATGATTTACGGCCTGCTGGGCTGGGGACGCCTCTCCGTTGGCGCGCCGTATTTTAACCGCGCGACGTTACCGTTTGGTCTGTTGATGCTGGTGGTGATTGTGCTGGCGACGTTTGTCTCTGGCAAACGCGTGCAGCTTCCGGCGCTGGTAGCTCATGCGGGCGTGCTGTTATTTGCCGCTGGGATCGTGGTTTCCAGCGTCAGCCGTCAGGAGATCAGCCTGAATTTACAGCCGGGTCAGCAGGTGACGCTGGCAGGATACACCTTCCGTTTTGAGCGCCTCGATCTGCAAGCCAAAGGCAATTACACCAGCGAAAAAGCGATAGTGGCACTGTTTGACCATCAGCAACGCATTGGTGAACTGACGCCGGAGCGGCGTTTTTATGAAGCACGCCGTCAACAAATGATGGAACCGTCAATTCGCTGGAACGGCATCCATGACTGGTATGCGGTCATGGGGGAGAAAACTGGGCCGGATCGTTACGCTTTTCGTTTGTATGTACAAAGCGGTGTGCGCTGGATCTGGGGGGGAGGATTGTTGATGATTGCAGGCGCATTATTAAGCGGATGGCGGGGGAGGAAGCGCGATGAATAAAGGACTTCTCACGCTACTGCTGTTATTTACCTGTTTTGCGCGCGCTCAGGTCGTAGACACCTGGCAATTCGCCAATCCGCAACAACAGCAACAGGCGTTAAATATTGCCAGCCAGTTACGTTGTCCGCAGTGCCAGAATCAAAACTTACTGGAATCCAATGCGCCGGTGGCAGTCAGTATGCGCCATCAGGTTTACAGCATGGTGGCGGAGGGGAAGAACGAAGTCGAAATCATTGGCTGGATGACCGAACGCTACGGAGATTTTGTTCGCTATAACCCACCGTTAACGGGTCAGACGCTGGTGTTATGGGCGCTGCCAGTGGTGTTGTTACTACTGATGGCACTGATCCTCTGGCGAGTGAGGGCGAAGCGATGAAACAGCCCAAAATACCGGTGAAAATGCTGACAACACTCACAATATTGATGGTATTTCTCTGTGTCGGCAGTTATCTGTTAAGCCCAAAATGGCAGGCGGTACGTGCGGAGTATCAGCGTCAGCGCGATCCGCTACATCAGTTTGCCAGCCAGCAAACCCCGGAAGCGCAGCTTCAGGCATTACAGGATAAAATCCGCGCTAATCCACAAAACAGCGAACAGTGGGCGTTACTGGGCGAGTACTATCTGTGGCAAAACGATTACAGCAATTCGCTGCTGGCGTACCGTCAGGCGTTGCAACTACGTGGTGAGAACGCTGAACTGTATGCGGCGCTGGCGACGGTGCTTTATTACCAGGCCAGCCAGCATATGACCGCCCAGACTCGCGCAATGATCGACAAAGCCCTCGCGCTGGACTCTAACGAAATCACCGCTCTGATGCTGCTGGCTTCCGATGCGTTTATGCAGGCGAATTACGCGCAAGCCATCGAACTATGGCAAAAAGTGATGGATCTCAACTCACCCCGGATCAACCGGACACAGCTGGTCGAGTCGATTAATATGGCGAAATTGTTGCAGCGGAGATCAGATTAATCATCTGGTGATGAAGATTATGTTATTGAGTTGTATAAAAAATAATCGAATGAACATATGCCAAAAATAATCACCAATCAGTATTATTGCAGATTAAACAAATAAAAATCTTTCCATAACAAATGGTTATTCATTAATCCTGCCATAAACTCGCGTTATTATGCATTAATGCAGCGAAAAGCTCTGTTGTTAAAGGGTTGCGCAACATACCGCGCAAATGATACTGATCATAAGCGTTAAAAAAATCTACAAACCAACGCAACACAATTCATGCCCTGGCAGTATGTCACGTTCTCGCGTTTCTGAACGGGGAACGGCGCTCCATTGAGGAAGTTATTCTGATGAAAAGTATAAAATTCAGCCTGGCCTGGCAGATTCTGTTTGCTATGGTGCTGGGCATTCTCCTGGGAAGCTACCTGCACTACCATAGCGACAGCCGCGACTGGCTGGTCGTCAATTTGCTCTCTCCGGCGGGTGATATCTTCATCCATCTGATCAAAATGATTGTTGTGCCGATTGTGATCTCCACGCTGGTGGTGGGTATCGCGGGTGTTGGTGATGCCAAACAGCTCGGGCGTATTGGCGCGAAAACCATTATTTACTTCGAGGTGATCACCACCGTCGCCATCATTTTGGGGATCACTCTGGCGAACGTCTTCCAGCCCGGTGCCGGGGTGGATATGTCGCAGCTGGCGACCGTCGATATCTCGAAATATCAGAGCACTACGGAAGCGGTACAAAGCAGTTCCCACGGCATTATGGGCACGATTTTGTCGCTGGTGCCGACGAACATTGTGGCGTCGATGGCGAAAGGCGAAATGCTGCCGATCATCTTCTTCTCGGTGCTGTTTGGTCTGGGGCTTTCCTCCCTGCCCGCGACGCATCGTGAACCGCTGGTGACCGTGTTCCGCTCCATCTCTGAAACCATGTTTAAAGTGACTCACATGGTGATGCGTTATGCACCGGTGGGTGTGTTTGCGCTGATTGCGGTGACGGTGGCTAACTTTGGTTTCTCTTCTCTGTGGCCACTGGCGAAACTGGTGCTGCTGGTGCATTTCGCCATTCTGTTCTTCGCGCTGGTAGTGCTGGGAATTGTGGCGCGCCTGTGCGGGTTAAGCGTCTGGATCCTGATTCGTATTCTGAAAGATGAGCTGATTCTGGCGTACTCCACTGCCAGCTCTGAAAGCGTACTGCCGCGAATTATTGAGAAGATGGAAGCCTACGGAGCACCGGCGTCGATCACCAGCTTCGTGGTGCCGACCGGTTACTCTTTTAACCTTGATGGTTCGACGCTGTATCAAAGTATTGCCGCTATTTTCATCGCTCAGCTGTATGGCATTGACCTGTCCATCTGGCAGGAAATCATTCTGGTGCTGACGCTGATGGTGACCTCGAAAGGGATTGCTGGCGTGCCGGGAGTGTCGTTTGTGGTGTTGCTGGCAACGCTGGGTAGCGTAGGTATTCCGCTGGAAGGTCTGGCGTTTATTGCCGGTGTTGACCGTATCCTCGACATGGCGCGTACTGCGCTGAACGTTGTGGGTAATGCGCTGGCGGTGCTGGTGATTGCCAAGTGGGAACACAAATTTGACCGCAAAAAGGCGCTGGCTTATGAGCGTGAAGTGCTGGGTAAATTTGATAAAACTGCGGATCAATAATTGAAGATTGCCGGGGATATCCACCCGGCAATGTGTGGATGCCTGATGCGACGCTGGTGCGTCTTATCAGGCCTACGCCAGACAGCGCAATAGCCTGATTTAGCGTGATTTTGTAGGTCGGATAAGGCGTTTACGCCGCATCCGACATCAATGCCTGATGCGACGCTTGCCGCGTCTTATCAGGCCTATCTTAACCGTTGGTTAATTTTTCAAACTCTTCACACCCGGTATCAAACCCTTCCATACAGCTCAGGTTC